>Ga0136644_10001299_pt1 | contig 19983 bp, 18 predicted proteins | sample C_130820_EF_Meta_FD_94780 | JGI IMG/M metagenome (GOLD analysis project Ga0136644, IMG submission 94780) | Freshwater microbial communities from Lake Croche, Canada to study carbon cycling - C_130820_EF_MetaG (v2) (version 2) | ecosystem: Environmental > Aquatic > Freshwater > Lake | place... | reverse complement strand
GCGGGCGAAGGGGGGATAGTTGGCGAGGAAGTAGCTGCCGGGCTCGGTCGCGGCGCCGGGCGGGGGCGGGCTGTCGGTCGGGCTCTCGGTCGATCCGCTCATCTGTGGCGATCCTGTCTGCCGATCCCGTGCGCCGCCGGAACGCGGCGGTGTCGCGTGCCGCCCGGGCCGCCGCCGGCCGCGGGCCTCCCGTCAGGCGATTCCCCGCGCCGCCAGCAGGTCGTCGAAGTCGCGGAGATGGTAGTTCACCTTCGCCCCGTCCAGCACGCGGCACAGGCTGCGCAGCGCCACCCCCATCCCGTCGGGCCCGCTCGTGCCGCCGAACTGCCCGCCGCCACGGACGTGGGGCTCGAGGTCGAGGAAGACGCCCGGGATGCCGCGCCGCTCGAGCCGCTTCGACAGGGTGGGCAGCATGCCGCGGAGGTCGGCGAGGATCTTGTCGTGGCCGCCGGCGCCGATGTCGGCCGGCACGAAGTTGGCCAGCATGTCCTCCTCCACGTGGCGACCGCGGGCCTTGCTCGAGACCTTGCGGTAGTCCTTGATGTGCACCCAGCCGAGGCCGGGCTTCATCGCCTCCCACTGCGCGTACACCTGTGCGGTGGAGAAGCCCTGCACGATGAGGTTCGCGGCGTCGAAGACGAGCACGAGGGCGGGATGGTTGACGCGGCGGTGGATCTCGGCGAGCAGGTCGCCCGTCTGGCCGACGAGGTTCGCCTCCACCTCGAGCCCGAAGGTGAGGTCGGAACGGTGACAGGCTTCGGCGATCCGCCCGATCCGGTCCACCGCCTCCTCGAGGTGGTCCTCGGGCTTCGCGCCCTTGGGCGGGTAGAAGGAGAACCCGCGGATCAGCTTGGTCTCGAAGGCGTGGGCCAGTTCGCAGGCCCGGGCGACGTCCTTGGCGAGATACTGCTTGAAGGGCACGTAGGCGTTTTTCGTGCCGTCGGCCTTGTCGACGAGCTTCACCTTGCCGATCGGGGAGGCGATCGAGGCCACGTTGAGGCCGTACTCGTCCTCGAGGTGGCGGAGCTTCTGGATCTCGGGCAGCGTCAGCTTCATGACGTTCTTCACGCCCTTGCCGACGTCGATGAACCGCAGGCTGTAGTACTCGAGCCCGATCGCCGCGAGCGCCGTGAACTGCTCGACGGCCGTCAGGTGGAACGACGACTCGTCGGCGAGGGCGGAGAGCAGGACGCGGGCGGACTGTGCCATGGCGGAGCCTTTCGAGGGTGCGACGAAGCCCCGGTGCGAGGGTGAATGCGCGGGGGCGAATGCTGGGGGCGAATACCGGGCGGCACGGTGCCGGGCGGCACGGTGCCTGGCGGCGCCGGCCCGGGCGACGGCGCTGCCGGCCCGCGGGGCGGACACCGCCGTGACCGTCAGGGAATGATACCTTCCGGCTCGGCCGCCAGGTGCCGGCCCGCCGGATGCGAGACGACGATCCGCGACGAGATGCCGCCGCGGGGCGTGAACCGGGCCTCGAGGGTGAGCCGCCGGGGCCGGAGGACGGCCACCAGGTCGTCGAGGATCCGGTTGGTCACGTGCTCATAGAAAATGCCCTCGTTGCGGAAGGCCTGCAGATACAATTTCAGGCTCTTCAGCTCGACGATGACCGCCTCGGGCACGTAGCGGAACGTGAGCGTGCCGAAGTCGGGCTGCCCCGTCTTGGGGCACATCGACGTGAACTCGGGGCAGACGATCTCGATGAGATAGTCGCGGCCGGGGAACTGGTTGGGAAACACCTCCAGCTGGTCGCGGGAGGGAGCAGTGGGTGTCGTCATGAGAGGAAGTGTGCCATGAATCCGCCCGGTTCGGAAGCCGGGGCCGTCGTGCTCCTCTCCGGCGGGCTCGACTCCGCCACCGCCGCGGCGTGGGCGGCGGACCGCGGCTTCCGGCTGTCGGCCCTCTCCGTCGACTACGGCCAGCGGCACCGCGTCGAGCTCGACGCCGCGCGGGACGTGGCGGCGGCGCTCGGCATCGCCGACCACGTCGTGCTGCCGATCGACCTGGCGGCCTTCGGCGGCAGCGCCCTGGTGGATCCCGCTATGCCGGTCCCCAAGGACCGCGCCGACGGGGAGATCGGCCAGGGCATCCCGTCGACCTACGTGCCGGCCCGCAACACCGTCTTCCTGAGCCTGGCGCTCGCGATGGCCGAGACCCGCGGCGCGCAGGCGATCGTGCTGGGCGTCAACGCGGTCGACTACAGCGGCTACCCCGACTGCCGTCCCGAGTTCCTCGCGGCCTTCGCCGCGGTGGCCCGGCTGGGCACGAAGGCGGGCGTCGAAGGACATGCGATCGAGCTGGTCGCGCCGCTCGTCACGCTCTCGAAGGCGGAGATCATCCGGCTGGGGCTCGGGCTCGGGCTTGACTACGGCCTGACGACGAGCTGCTACGATCCCGACGCCGCCGGCCGCCCCTGCGGCCGGTGCGATTCCTGCCGGATCCGCGCCGCGGGATTCGCGGCGGCGGGCACGGCCGACCCGCGGCTGGCGCGGCCCTGACCGCATGCAGATCGCCGAAATCTACGATTCGCTGCAGGGGGAGGGGCTGCTCGCCGGCACGCCGAGCGTGTTCGTGCGCACGAGCGGCTGCAACCTGCGCTGCCACTGGTGCGACTCCCCCTTCACCTCCTGGGAACCCGAGGGGAGGCCGATGTCGGCCGCCGAGGTGATCGCCGCGGTGGTCGCCCTCGCGCCGCGGCACGTCGTCGTCACCGGCGGCGAGCCGCTGCTCGTGCCCGAGATCGCCGACGTCTGCCGCGAACTCCGCCGCCGCGGCCGCCACGTGACGATCGAGACGGCCGCCACGGTCGCGTCGGACGCGCCGGCGGACCTCGTGTCGCTGAGCCCGAAGCTGGCCAATTCGACGCCGCCGGCCGTCACTGCGGGCTACTGGGCGGCCCGCCACGAGCGGCTGCGGCGCCGCGACGACGCGATCGTCGCACTCCTGCGCACCGCCGCCCGGCACGGCGGGGAGCACCAGTTCAAGTTCGTGATCGACGGGCCGGCCGACCTCGCCGAGACGACCGCGTGGCTCGACGACCTCGAGGCCGCCGCCCCCGGCGCGATCGACCGCGGCCGGGTGTTCCTCATGCCGCAGGGAACCACGCGGGACGACCTCGCCCGCACGACCCTCTGGCTCGAGCCCGAATGCCGGGCCCGCGGTTTCAGGCTCGGGCACCGCTTCCACATCGAGTGGTTCGGTCACACCCGCGGCACGTGAGGCCGCATCGCCCCCGCCCCGGCCCGACCGAAGTGGCGGGCTCCGCGAGCCGACGCACCGCCCGCCGGAGGCCGCCTATTTCGCCGCCACGGCGGGCGCGTGGCCCCGCGGGCCGAACGCCAGCACCGTCGCCGCCCCCGCGGCCACGACGAGCAGGCCGGCGAGGAACCAGGGGCTGACGGCGGCGGGGGGCGTGTGTGCGAGCGCCAGCGTGGTGAGCGTGTTGATCACCGGCGCGCAGCCGAAGACGACCGGCATCACCGTGAACGGCTTGCCGCCGCAGGCGAACGCCAGGATCGTGCCGAGCGCCCCGAAGGCCCCGAGCCCGCCGGCGGCGAGGCTCCACGCGGTGCCCCCGACGTCCCACGTGCCCTTGTCTCCCATCGGCACGAGCAGCGCCAGCGGCACGAGCACGGCGATGAGGAAGTAGGCGGCGCCGATGCAGATGAGCGGCCGCAGCCGGCTGCCCCCCATCGCCGCCTGTCCGCGGTGCAGCACCGGCCCGTAGGCGCCCCACGAGAAGAGCGCCATCGTCACCGCGAGCAGCACCTCGAGAAACCGCTCCGCGCGGGCGGTCGGGGTGGCCGGCGGTGCGGCCGCCGCGGCGTTCATCGGGCCCGCCTCCGCGCCCGCGTCCTCGCCGGCCGCGGCGGCCGGGGCCTGCACGGCGGCCGGGGCATGGGCCGCGTGGGCCGGTGCCTGCGGCTTGAAGACGAGCACGGTGACGGCCCCGGTGATGACGAGGATCAGCCCCGCGAGGAACGGCGCCTTGAGCTGGTCGAAGGCCCTGTTCATCCACGCCGACAGGAGCGTGTTGACCACCGGCGCCCCGCCGAAGACGAGCGGCATCACGTAGATCGGCTTGCCGCCGAAGCCGAGCGCGAGGATCACGCCCAGCGCGCCCAGCGCCCCGGCCGTGCCGGCGAGCATGCTCCAGAGCACGCCCCGCGACGTCCAGCCGCCCCGCTCGCCCCGGGCCAGCAGCACGACCGGCACGAGCACCGCGATCACGAAGTAGGCGATCCCCACGCACATGAAGGGGCGGAGGTTCGAGTGCATGGCCTCCCGGCCGAAGTGCAGCACGGGGCCATAGACGCCCCAGCAGAACGCGGTGAGGGCGATCGCGGCGATCATCCCGAGGTAGTGCAGCATCGGTCGGTCTCCGGAGGGATTCGGCGGTGCGGGCGGGCGGAGGCGGTGCGGGCCGGCGGGACGGCGTGGTCAGGCCACGCGGCCGCGGGCGGCCGGCTCGTCGAGCAGCGACATCATCGCATGTCCCACCGACTCCACCGTGAGCAGTCGCATGCAATCGTGGTGGCCGAGCGGACAGACCCGCCGGCCGCACGGCGAGCAGGGGAGGTCGAGCCGCATTTCCACGAGCTGCCGCTGGTCGGACCGGCTCAGCCGCGGATCCATCGGCCCGTGGAGCACGACGGTGGGGGTGCCGAACGCCGCGGCGATGTGCCGCGGCCCGCTGTCGGAGGTGACGAGCACGTCGGCCCGGCGCAGGACCGCCTTGGAGAGGCCGAAGGGGAGCTGCGGCTCGTCGGCGAGGCTCTGCACCGCCGGGTGGCCGGCCGCCCGGACGAGCGACCGCGCCTCGTCGCGGTCGCCGGGACCGCAGTGCACGAGCACCCGCGCCGCCGGCACGCGGTCGAGCGCGAGCCGCGCGAGCGCCGCGAACCGCTCGGCACCCCAGGACTTCGCCGGGCCGTAGGCGCCGTTGTCGTTGAAGACGATCAGCGGCGCCGTCCCCCGCGCCGCGTCGACCGCGGCCCCGGGGAAGAGCCGCGCGAGCACGTCGTCGGCGAGCGCCTCGTCGGCCGGCGTGGTCGCCAACTCCACCGCGAGCGGCTCACGGGGCACGCCGATCCGCGCCGCCAGCTCCATCGCGTGCGCCGCGGGCGAGCCGGGCTCGACGCGGAAGAAGTCGGCCAGCGACCGCCGCGGGAAGGGACGCTCGGGCGCGATCGGGTCGGTGAGCAGCCAGCGGCGGCCGTGCCGCGCGAAGCCCACGCGGCGCCGCGCACCGCCGGCCAGCGCCAGCGCCGCCGACGAGAGCGAGTTTGGCACGATGAGCGCCACGTCGGCGGGATCCGCGCGGAGCTGCCGCGCCGCCGCGCGGAAGCGGCGGGCGGGGTCGCGGCTGTGCCGGTCGTAGAGCACCTGCCGGTCGAGCCAGTCCGTCCCGGCGAGCAGGTCGACGAAGAGCGGCTTCATGACGCCGGTGATCCGGGCCGAGTCGCCGAAGTGCCGGCGCACGGCCCGGAGCATGGGCGTGGTCATCACCAGGTCACCGACCCAGCGGGGAAGAATCACGGCGATGTGCATGGGGGCAACAGTACCCAGACCGCCGCGAAAAACTCAAACCCGAAAACCGGCCGGAGAACGCGGCCGGCGGCCGGAAGGCGGCCTCACTCGCCCGCGGCGAGCGCCTGCCGCGGCTCGATCCGCGCGACCCGCCGGGCCGCGGTGAGCCCGGCGACGACCGCCGCGGCGAGCGTCGCGGTCCAGGTGCCGGCGATCCACCACACCGGCACGCCGGCGCGGCCCGCGAGAAACGCGGGCACGAGCGCGAGGCAGCCCGCGAGCGTCCCCGCCACGAGCCCCAGCGCCACCATCAGGAGCGTTTCGACCACCACGAGCCGGCGGAGCCGGCCGGCCGTGAAGCCGACCGCCGAGAGGAGGGCCAGGCTGCCCAGCCGCTCGAGCACCCCCTGGAACTGCACCGCGGCGACGCCGGCGGTGCCGAGGACGAGCCCGAGCGTGCCGAGCGCCTGGAAGCCCGAGAGGAAGGTGTTCTGCACCGCCTGCAGCCGCGCCAGCCGGTCGGTGGCCCGCGTCACCGTCACGCCCGCGTCGGCCCAGGCCGCGCCGATCGCGCGGGCCACGCGGCCCGCGGCGGCGGCGTCGCCGGAGGCGGGGCCGGCAGCGGCATCGGCGCCGGCAGCGGCGTTGTCATCGACGAGCGCCATGCCGTAGCCCGACCGGCGCGGGAAGAGGCGGGCGAAGTCGTTCTCCGCGACGAGGACGTAGCCCTGCAGGATTCCCGGCTCGAGCAGGCCCACGATCCGCAGCCGCGCCGGCCGGCCGTCGGCGTCGATCGTGAACTCGGCGCCGACGCCGCCGAGCTTGAGCGCCCACTGCGCGGTGGCCTGATCGAGGATGGCCGGGATCACCGGGTCGGCCGCGGCAGCGGTGGCGGCAGCGGGCTTTGGCGCCGTCGCGGCGGCCGCCGCGGAGCCGGAACGGTCGAGCAGCGACCAGGGACTCGCCGCCGCGCCGGACAGCGGCGCGTGGTCGACGAAGCGAAAGCCGCCCCGCTCGAGGAACGCCGGCCCGAGCCCGAGCACCGTGGGCGTCGCGGGGGCGTAGAGATTCGTGCAGCTCGCGTCGTCCCCGGCGGAGGATCGGATCCGGGCGATCGTGCAGCCATCGAGCGCCCGGCGGTCGGCAGCAGAGAGCCCGAGCGACTCGCGCACGACCGGGTCGGCGGGATCGACGCCGGTCGGCGTCGCGAACGAGGCGATGAACGTCCAGCCGCCGGTCGGCCCGCCGCGGTCGTGCGGCCGTGTGGGAGGGTGGAGCGCGAACGACGACACGGCCACGATGAGGAACTCGGCGACGGCCACGATCGCCGCCACCGAAAACGCCCGCGACCGGCCGGCGCCCAGCTCGCGCCAGGCGAGATCCAGGAGCGTGCGCACGGGTCGCCCCCCCCCGGCACGGCGGTCCACGAGCAGCCTGACGACAGCGAGCAGGCCGGCCAGCGCCGCCATCCCGGCTCCGAAGAACAGTCCCACCGCGGCCTGCGCGTCGGCCGCCCGGCCCAGCCATGCCATGAGCACGGCGGCGGCCGGTGCGAGGAAGGCCGTGACGGCGGTCAGGCGGCCCGCCGCCGGCGGCCGCGACACGTCGCCGCTCCCCTTGAGGAGCGCGAGCGGCGCGAGCCCCGCCGCCCGGCGGGCCGCGAACGCGAGCGCGGCGAGCGACACGGCCGCCGCCGCCGCCGCGCCGGGCAGCAGCGTCGCCGCGCCGACGGCCGCGACGGCGTCCCGGGGCGTGCCGAACGCGACGGCCGATCCCCGCGCCACCCCCGTCTGCCACGCACCGGCGAGCCAGTCGAGAAGCACGCCGGCCCAGAGCGGCCCCACGGCCGTGCCGACGCAGATGCCGGCCGCCGCCGCCATGCCGCCGACGAGCACGAGCAGGCCCGCGACCCGCCGCGGAGGCCAGCCGATCGCGGCGAGCAGCCCCACGTCGCGTCGGCGCGCCGCGATCAGCAGTGCGAACAGGAGCCATTCGAGCAGCAGGCCCGCTCCCACCACGAAGCTCGACAGCGCGAGGAAGAGGCTGCCGAACGGCGTCGAGCCGCGGGCCGCCGCCTCCGCCTGCCGCGCGAGCGGCACGACCGCGAGGCCCACGTCGGCGGGACGTACGGCCGCGGCGAGGGCGGCGCGCAGACCGTCGGCCGACGCCACCCGCGCCGCGGGCACGTGCCAGGCGGTCGAATCGCCGAAGCGGCTGCCGGCGATCTCGCGGGCGAGCGCGAGGCTCACGAAGGCCTTCGGCGTGGCTCCGTGCTCCTTCCAGTAGCGGTCGTCCTCGTCGTGCGGCGGCGTGGCCCGCACGCGGCCGCGGTCGAACGGAAAGGGAGGATCCCAGTCGGCGATCGACGCCTCGTCGGTGACGCCCTGCACCTCGGGCACGAAATCCCGCTCCACGGCCGCTCCGCGCATCGCGGCGATGCCGGCGATCCGCAGCGTCCGGGCGGCCTCCTCGACGCGGCCGTGCAACGTTTCGGGCAGGAAGAAGCGGATCTCGAGCCCGTCGCCGACCGCGACCGCCGCGCCCTGCGCGGCGAGGTCGTCGGCCATCCACCGGTCGATGACGATCGCGTCGGCGCCGGGGAGCGGCAGGGGCCGGCCGTCGTCGTCGACCAGATCACCCGCCGGCAGCGTGGCGGCGTCGACGCCCACGACGGTGGAGTAGGGGATGCTCGCGGCGCCGGGGCGTCCCGCGGCCAGCGGCGTCATCGCGTTGGCGAGGAAGGCGAGTGACGGCCGGCCGCCGAGCGGCCCGAGCACGGCCGCGGCGGCCCGGTCCACGGCCGGCGGCAGCAGGAGCCGGCGCGACGTGAGCCGCCAGGCGGCGCCTCCCGCGGACGGGGCGAGATCGAGGCCGAGATCGGCGAGCGACGGGCGGAAGGCCCGCTCGAGCGCGGCGGCGGCATCGTCCGCACCGACCGCCACGGGCGACGATCCTGCGGCCGCCGGCGATCCGGCGTCCGCCACGAGCAACAGCGCGTTGGCCGGCGGCTCCTCCCGGCGGAGGAGCGCCTGCACCGTCTCGAGCGACACGACGGCGAGCGGCCCGGTGACCTGCGCGGGCTTGAGCGCGAACTGGGCGATCCCCGCCGCGGGCAGCACGGCCTCGAGCCGCAGTCGCCGGCTCCAGGAATCCCCCGCGCGCCGGCCGAGCGGGCTGTCGGCCGGCACGTCCCCCACCTTCGCCATCCGCAGCACGACCGCCGCGCCCGGCGCGGCCCCGAGCGCCGCGGCGAGTTCGTCGTTCACCGCCACGGCATCCCGAGCGAGCGGACCGGGCGCCGCGGCGAACCCGAGCGCGCGGGGGTCCGCACAGGCCAGCAGCGTGGCCCGTACCGGCGCCGGCCGCTCCGGCGACTCGCACGACACCTCCGCGATGAACGCCGGCACGACGCTGCCGGGGCTTCCCCCCGGCGTTGACCGTAGCCGCCCCTCCGTCGCGTCGGCGACCGCCGCCGGGAAGCCGGCGTCGGAGAGCACCGCCGCGCGGATGCCGCCGAGCCGGGCCAGCGCCAGCCGCCGCAGGCCCTGCTGCATCGCCGCGCCCACGCCCAGCGCCCCGGCGATCGTCGTCGCCACCACGCCCGAGGCACAGGCGAGCGCCGCAAGGTGGGGCCACCATTGCCGGGCGAGCCGCGCGGCCAGCGCCGTCACCGACCGCACCGCGGCGGGTGGTGACGCGGGCGCCGCGGGCCGGGCGGATGCGCCGCTCATGGCACGAGCCGCCCGTCGGCGAGGTGGCGGATCGTTCCCACATGCGCGGCGACGCGATCCGCGTGCGTCACGACCACGAGCATGCCCCCCGACTCCGCGGCGAGTTCGACGAGCAGCGCGGCGACGGTGTCGGCCGCATGGGCGTCGAGCTGCCCGGTGGGCTCGTCGGCCAACACGAGCCGCGGCGAGAGCACGAGCGCCCGCGCCACCGCCACCCGCTGCCGTTCGCCGCCGGAGAGCTGCGACGGCAGCGCCGCGGCCCGGTCGGCGAGCCCCACGCGGTCGAGCAGCCGGCGGGCCCGCACCTCCACGTCGCGGCTCACGCCCCCTTCCGCCAGCGCCGGCAGCACGACGTTGTCGAGCGCCGAGCAGCCCGCCAGCAGGTGGTGCTCCTGGAAGACGAACCCGATCCGCCGGTTGCGGTACGCGGCCCGCCCGCGGGCGTCGAGCGCGAAGGGATCGACGCCGTCGAGCCGCACGCTCCCCGCCGTGGGCTCGTCAAGGCCGCCGAGGATCGCCAGCAGCGTGCTCTTGCCCGAGCCGCTCGGCCCCATGATGGCCAGCCGCTCACCCGGCGCGAGCGTGAGCGACACGCCGTCGAGCACGCGCACCGGTCCCGCGGCGGCGGGAAACGTCTTCGAGACCTGTTCGACCTGGAGCATCGGACCACCGCTGCAGGGCCGTGGAGAGGGCGACAAAACGGGGCGCGTGGGCCTCCGGGCGGCGGGCGACCGGAGGCCGACAAAGTCATCCCTTCAAGAAGTCATCGCTTCAAGCGGTCATGCCCGTCGACGGTCATCCCATCAGCAGCGCGACGACGTCGGGCGGGATCGCCACCGGCTCGGGCTTCGCCCCCGGCCGCATCAGGCAGCGGACAGCCACGACGCGGCCCCGGGCCACCGGCCGACCGTCGATCGCGAAGGCGAAGGAGTAGGTGACGCTCGAACGGCCCATCGCGGCGACGCCGACGGCGACATCGAGTTCGTCGCCGAAGCGGGCGGCGGAGAGATAGTCGCAGGACACCGACACACGGGGCCAGCTCCACTCACTGCCGTCGCCGCCACGGTCGATGACGTGCAGGCCGAGCGACCGGAGGAACTCGTGCTCCGCCGATTCCATCCAGAAGAAGAACGCGGAGAAGTGGACGATGCCCGCGGCGTCGGTGTCGCGAAACTCGACCCGCCGCCGCGTCGCGAACGAGCGGCCCGCAGGAGCATCGGCGTCACCGGCGTCGGCCTCGCGTGTCACGCCAGTTCACCTTCGCCGGTCGATTACCGGGGGCCCGCACCCGGCTTCGCCCATTCGCTCCCGCTCACTCGCCGACAAACGGCAGCAGGGCCATGAACCGGGCCTGCTTGATCGCCCGCGTCACCGCGTGCTGGCTCGCGGCGGTGCAGCCGCTCTTGCGACGGCCGAGGATCTTCGCCTGCCGGTTGACGAGCTTGCCCAACAATTCGAGATCCTTGTAGTCGACGTACATGGGCCGCGGCCGCGCACCGTCGATGAAGATCGGATCGCGCCGCTTGACCTTCGCGCGGGGCTTGGCCTTCTTGCGGGCCATGGTGGACGACTTGCCGCGGGCCGGGGGGGGACTCATCGCTGTCGCTCTTTCTGAGAGGCTGTTGCTTGGGAGCTGATGTCGTGGGAAGGCTTGGGGGCCAATCAGCGATCACGGGAGCCGGTTCCGTGAAGAATCCGGCTCCCGTGACCCGTGTCTTCGGGAGAGAACAGTGGAGAACTAGTAGCGATCGCCGCCACCGCCGTAGCCGCCACGGCCGCCGCCACCACCGTAGCCACCACGACCGCCGCCGCCGCCACCGCCGCCGCCGTAGCCGCCACGACCGCCGCCGCCACCACCGCCGCCGCCACCCGAACGCGGCGTGCGCTCACGCGCCTCGTTCACGGTCAGCGGGCGACCGTTCATCTCGTGACCATTGAGCGCCGCAATCGCGGCCTGAAGACCCTCGTTGGTCTCCATTTCGACAAACCCAAAACCCCTCGACCGTCCGGTCTCACGATCCGAGATCACCTCGGCGGACCGAACAGCCCCGTGCGCCGCGAAGAGCGCCTCAAGATCAGCCGACGTGGTGGACCAGGGCAAGTTCCCCACGTAAATCTTTCCGGCCATAAACGAATCACCTCTCAGGAACGGGAGCTCATCAAAGGAACCTCGACTCGTAGACGATCGCCCTTCGCACAAACCCAAGCTCCCGCAAGGACTGGAGTGCAGACGAAAGTCTGTCGAACCGGTGGATTTCTACCATGTTGCCCAGTTGCCTACAACACCCATGGGGGGAAAGCAGGGCAGGAGAGGCGGTTGGGGAAGCCCACCGACCTTCCCCCGGAAAACGCCCGTTTGCGGGCCATCGAGCCCCCCCGGGGCATGAAGCCGACCGGCGTTGAGGCGGCAGGCCCCGGCGGGCCGGGCCCGCGATGCCCCGTTCACGCGGACACCGAGCGGTCACCGTGTCGGCCGCTGCCCGGCGAGCCAGTTGGCGAGGAACTGCGACACGACGATCCCCGGCACGAAGAGCCGCATCGCCGGCTGCACGATCGCCGAGGCTGCCAGGCCCACGTTCAGCGGCAGGAATCCGCCGACCGCCAGCCCGACGACCGCCATCGCGACGCAGGCGGCGATCCCGGCCGCCGCCAGCGCCCCGGCCACGGCGGCCATCGTCCGCCGCGGCCAGCCGCGCTGGCAGGTGAAGATCGCCGACACCGGCAGGGCGAGGGCGCCGAAGACGATGGCCGGCACGAGCCAGCGGACGTCGCCGCGGCCGAGCAGCCGACCGGCGGCCCAGACGGCGAGCGACGCCGTCGCCAGGAGCACGCAGCCCCCGACCCAGCGGGCCTGCGCCCGCTGGTCGTCGTCGAGGGCGTGGCGGCCGAAAGGGTGAAGGAAGAGCACGAGGTTCGCCAGCGGCACGGCGAGCCACGTCAGGATCGCGAAGCAGATGTAGGCGATGCGGAACGGGTTCACCCAGGGCGCCCAGGCGGGATCGGCCTCGGCGACGCCGGCGAGCAGGCGGCTGCCCATGAACCCGACCAGAAGGATGGCCCACTGCGCGCCGGAGCCGAGCTTCTGCATCCAGAGGAAATACCGCAGCAGCACCGCGTAGAGCGGGTTGCCCGCCTTGATGGCCTCGATCATCCCGAGGCGGGCCCAGTCGCCGGTGGGGTCGAGCCTGAGGCTCTCCCGAAAATGCCCCATCGCCTCCCGGTGACGCCCCTGTTCGAGCAGCGTCCAGCCCTGGTTGGCGTGGGTGGTGGCGTTGTCGGGATCGCGGGCGAGCGCGGCGGAGATCGTCTCCCCCGCCTCCGTCTTGCGGCCGAGCTTCACGAGCGCCATCGCCCGCAGGTTGTTGCCGCTGACATGCTCGGCGTCGACCGACAGGCAGGTCTCGGCGGCGGCCAGCGTCTCCGCCCAGCGGCCGCGCGCGAACTCGATCGCCGCCCGCAGCGCGTGGGCGTCGGGGTCGAGCGGGTCGAGCCGGATCGCCTCGGCGATCGCCGCAGCGGCCTCGGCATCGCGGTTGCGGGCGGCGAGCACGCGGGCGAGCGCGTAGTGGGCGAGCCCCGCGTCGGGCGCGTGGCCGATGGCGTCGCGGGCGGCCTGCTCGGCGTCGGCGAACTTCTCCTGCTCGACGAGGGCGAGCGCGAGCACCGCGTGCGCCCGCCCGTCGCCGGGCTCGTCGACGAGGTGCTGCCGCAGTTCCCGCTCGGCGAGGTCGTGGCGGCCCTGCCCGTGGAGCAGGAGGGCCCGTTGGAAGTGGGGCGCGTTGTCCATGGGTGGCCTCCGGGTCCGCCGGCTCACAGCCCGAGATACCGGGCGACGTCGTCGTAGGTGCCGCCTTCGTTGGAATACAGCGCGTAGTTCCTGGCGGTGGCGAACCACTCGCGGGTGGTCGGCCGGCGGGCCGCGATCGCCGCGAGCAGGTCGCGGGTGCGGATCGGCGTCGGCACTCCCGACTGCATCGCCTCCCGCAGCTTGTGCTCCACCGCGAGGTCGACCACGGCCGCCAGATCGGCGCCGGAAAAGCCCTCGGCCTTGCGGGCGGCGGCGTCGTAGTCGACGTCCTCCACGGGCTTGCCGCGCAGCTTGAGGCGGAGGATCGCGGCCCGCGCGGGGGCGTCGGGGGGCGGCACGAAGAGGATGCGGTCGAACCGGCCGGGACGCCGGAACGCGGTGTCGAGGTGCCAGGGGGCGTTGGTGGCGCCGAGCACGAGCACGCCCTCGTTGCCCGCCTGCACGCCGTCGAGTTCGGCGAGGAACTGGTTGATCAGGTGCCGGCCGGCGCTGGCCTTCATGTCGGCGCGGCTGGCGCCGAGCGCGTCGACCTCGTCGAAGAACAGCACGCAGGGGGCGTTGCGGCGGGCCTGCTCGAAGAGGCCGTGGAGATTCCGCTCGCTGCTGCCGATCCACATCTCGAGCACCTCGTGGATGCCGACGGCGATGAACGCGGCGTTGACCTCGCCCGCCGTCGCCCGCGCCAGGTGCGTCTTGCCGCAGCCGGGCGGGCCGTACATGAGGATCCCGCCGCCCACGCCCTTACCGTAGGCCTTGAACATCTCGGCGTGGGTCAGCGGATGGATGATCTTGAGGCGGATCTCCTCCTTGAGCGACTCCATCCCGCCGACGTCGGCGAAGCTCGTCCGCGGTCGCTCCACCTCCGCCGACGGGGCGTCGTCGGCCGACTGCCACGCCGCCCTGACCCGGCCGTCGGAGATCTCGGCGTCATCACCGTGATCGTCGTTCTGATCGTCGCCCCGCGGCCCGGCGGCGGATGCTTTCGCGGCGTGCCAGGGAGTGGCGTCGGGAGAGGCATTCTCGCTCCGGTCGGCGCCGCGCCGCACATCCGCCCGGATGCCGAGCCGCGCCGCGAACTCGGGATCGGCGGCGGCCGGATCCCGCGCCACGCCCCGCTTGTACTGCTCCACGGCGGGCCCGATCTCGCCGGCGGCGGCGAGCAGCCGCGCGTGGAGCACGAAGGCCCGCGGCGGCGCGTCGGGCCGCCCGACGAGATCCTCGACCACCACGAGCGCCTGGCCAGACTTGCCGTCGGCCTGGAACGCCCGGGCGAGGCCGAACCGCAGCGCCGGATGGTCGGGCGCCAACGCCAGCCCGGCCCGGTACTCGCGCACGGCCTCCGGGATGAAGCCCGCCGCCAGGAGGGCGTCGGCGAGGGCCTGCCGCAGCGGCGGATTCTCCGGCGACAGCGCCACGGCCTCGCGCAGGGCACGGATGTGTTCGGGCTCCGCTGTCGCCGCCATGGACCGGCCTCCCCAGCCTCGTCACCGCAAGGCCCGAATGACGCACCACCCTCGGGGAGGATATCCCGGCGGCCACGGCACTGGCAAGCGGGCGCTTGTGGCCGCGGCCGCCGGCGGCATCAGGGCAGATGCGTCTGCTCGCCGCCGGCGCGGGTGCCCAGCGCCCGCCAGACCGCGGCGTCGACGCCCGACGACACGATCTGCACGCTCCCGTCCATCATCGTCACGCCGACACCGACGGGGTGGTGGCTCCGCGACGTGAACACCGTGTAGGTCGGCGACGTGGTCGTGTAGCCGAGGCGGCTGCTCGTGAAGTCGCAGTCGAAGAGCTGCCCGTTGATCGTCATCGGGATGACGGTGTTCGGCGGGAACGTGTCAGGGTGAACGCCCTCCGCACGCGGACGGGGCGGCGCCGGCCGGCGTGACTCTCGACCGAGGCGGGAAGCGGGGGCATGGCGGATGGCGTCCGATCGACGGCAGGGGCGGGAGGGGCCGCGGCTTCAGGCCCAGGGGTCGCGTTGCCGGGGCACGAGCAGCGCGTTGGCGGCGTCGTGGCCGGCGAACCGCTCCGCCCCCGCGTCCCACGCCGCCCGGGTCGGGCCCCGCTCGGGGAAGAGCCGGATGAGCGCGTTGGCCGCGTGGCAGAGGAGCGCCGACGCGTGCCCCACCTCGACGGGCGCGTGGGGTTCGCGGCGCGACCGCACGCAGTCGACGAAGTTCGCCAGGTGGAGCGAGTGGGGATCGCCCGCGCCCTTCCCCTTCCCGGGAAGGCCCGCGAGCAGCGCCGGGTCGGAGGCGGTGGTGCCCTTGTAGCCGGTCTGCATCCAGCCCTCGGTGCCCTCGAACCGGGTCTGCACCTGCTCGGGGCCGCTCTCGCAGACGAGTTCCACGCCCCCCGGATAGCGGCAGCGGAAGCGGGTTTCGGTGGCGGTGGTGAAGAGGCTGCCGGCGGGGAGGAACGTGGCGTCGAGACACTCGACCTCCACCGGCCCGCCGGTGTCGAGGCCCATGCCCCAGTGCGCCATGTCGTTTGCGTGGGCGCCGAAGTTGGTGATCTGCCCGCCGGAATAGTCGTAGTTGAACCGGAAGCGGTAGAGGCAGCGGTCGTGATGGTAGGGCTCGTGGGGCGCCGGACCCAGCCAGGCGCGGTAGTCGAACGAGTCGGGCACGGGCTCCGCCGTCCATCCCGGGCCGGGCCCCACCTTGTTGTTGAAGCCCACCTTCGTGACCACGCGTTCGAGCTTCCCGATCCGGCCCGCCTTCACCGCCTCGCAGACGAACCGGCTCACGGGATTCGACCGCTCGTGGCTGCCGGTCTGGAGGATCCGCCCGCCGCGGCGCACCGCGTCGATCATCCGGCGGCCCTCGGCGGCGGCGAACGTCAGCGGCTTCTCGCAGTAGATGTCCTTGCCCGCGTCGGCGGCGAGCACGGTCATCACCGCGTGCCAGTGGTCGGGCGTCACGATGACGACGGCGTCGACGTCCTTGCGGTCGAGGACGTGCCGGAAGTCGACGTAGGCGTCGCAGCCGGCCGGCCGCCCCTTCGCCCCGGCGGTCGCCTTCACCAGCTCCGCCGCCGGCTCGCGGCCGTAGAAGTGGTCGGGCTCCTTGTAGCCGATGCTGCCCTGGTTCACGTCGCAGACGGCCACCACGTCGCCCATGTCGGCGTCGAGAAACCGCCTGAGGAGCCCCATCCCCTGGTTGCCCGTGCCGATGAACCCCACCCGCACCCTGTCGGCCGGACCGGCGGCGGCGGCTCCGCGCGGCAGCATCGCCGGGGCGGCCAGACCGATTCCCGCGGCGAGAAATCCCCGACGGTCGAGCATGGAACACACTCCGCGGACGGACGCCTGAACGTGAAGGGAATCGACCGACCCCATGAAGATGATACCAGCACCGCTGCCGTCGCCGCGACGAGCACGGCCGGCGCCGTGGCGCGGAACGGATCAGGGAGGGGGCGACGCCTTCCTGCCCTTGCTCGCGTGGCGGCCGCTGCCGTCGCCGTCGTCGAGCACGCCGCCGCCGGGATCGAGCCGGGCGAGCACGGCGGCCAGCCTCGCCCGCGCGGCCCGGCTCGCGTCGGTGTCGGCGGCGGCGGGCACGAGCGGCTCGGTGAAGGGGGCGTCGTGCATGTCGAAGAGCCGGCCCTGCTCGTCGAGCTTCCAGAGGGCGTCGCGGACGTACCAGCTGCGGCCGAGTTCGATGAAGACCCACTCCCGCGGCCGGCCCGGCGTTCCGCGCAGCTGCGGGGCGATGCTCCGGCCGTCGATGATCCGGCCGGCGGGCAGCGTCGCCCCGGCGAGATCGGCGAACGTGGGCACGAAGTCGGTCGAGTCGACCAGATCGTCGCACACCCGTCCTGCCGGCGTCGTGCCCGGCCAGCTGACGACGAGCGGCACGTGGGCGCCCCCCTCGAGCATCGTCCCCTTCCGGCCCGACAGCCCGCGGCCGCCGATCGTCGACGCCTCGGCCCAGGCGTTGCCCGTGCCGTTGTCCCCCATGAAGACGACGAGCGTCCGCTCGCGGAGCCCGAGCCGCTCGATCGCGCCGACCAGCCTGCCCACCAGCGTGTCCATGTAGGCGACGTTGTCGACCATGAGGTCAGCCGGGACCGGCCCGCTGTCGGGCGTGCGGTCGAGCTCCCCGTGGACGTGCGACAGCGGGTAGTAGACGAAGAACGGCCGGTCGCGATGCCGCGTCATGAAGTCGACGACATGCTCGTGCATGAGGTCGGGCAGGTAGGCGCCGTCGGCGAGCGTCCGCTCCGCGCCGTTGACCCGGTAGGTCCGTCCCTTCGGCGACGTGTTCCAGTAGACGCCGCTGCCGCGAAACGTCAGCGACTCGGCGAAGCCGAAGTCTTCCGGCGCGAGCGGGAGCTGGCCCCACTTGCCCACGCACGCGCTCACGTAGCCCGCCGCCGCGAGGTGGGCGGGGATCATCGTCTCGACGTCGGGCCGCATCCGGCCGGTGGCGTCCTGGTTGGTGGCGCCGGTGCGGAAGGCGTAGCGGCCCGTCATCACGAGCGCCCGCGAGGGGCCGCAGAGGGGCGCGGTGTAGCCCCGCGTGAAGCGGATGCCACCGGCGGCGAGGGCGTCGATGTGGGGCGTGCGATGCCGGTCGGCACCGTAGCAGCCGACGTTGCCGACGCCGAGGTCGTCGGCGAGCACGAAGACGATGTTGGGGGGGCGGACCTCCCCGGCCCGCACCGCAGCCAGGCCGCCGCCCAACAGCACCAGCGCGATCGCAACGACGACGCGAGCCATGGTCACCTCCCGCCCGCGGCCCGACGGCCTCGCGGACCTTCGCTTGTTCCGCCCGTTGTCCTGCCGGTTCGCCCCCGCGAACACACCACCTACAGGAGGGGACGCCCGATCCGTGACGCCGCCGCCGACGTTGGATTGAACTTTATTTCTATAGATATTTTTCGAAAGAGACGTCTTCGGTCGAAGCCGCGCGGAGGCGGACCTGACGGCGGCCCGACACCGCGTCCGCGGCGCCGCAGACGCTCGCGGTCCGCGGCTGGGATGGCACGCGGCTCTCCGCCTCGACCTGCCGGCGCACGTTCGCCGCCGGCTGAGCGGGCGGCGTGGAGCCCGGCCGGGCCGCGGGCTGGGTATAGTGCTCGACATGCTCAGCCGCGGGATGCAGCTTCCGTCCGCCGGTGGATCGACGCGGGTGCTCGTGATCGACGACGAGGACTCCGCGCGGCGGGCCGTCGCCACCGGGCTGCGGGAGGCGGGGTGCGACGTGCTCGAGGCGGCCGACGGCGTCACCGGGCTCGAAACCGCGCTCCGCGAGCGGCCCGATCTCGTGCTGCTCGACCTGCGGCTGCCCCGCCTCGCCGGCGAGGAGGTGCTCGCCCGGCTGCGGCAGGCGAGCGACGTGCCGGTGATCGTCATCTCGGCCAAGCGGGAGGAGGACGATCGCATCACCGCCCTCGACGTCGGCGCCGACGACTACCTCGTCAAGCCGTTCACGATCCGGGAACTGCTCGCCCACATGCGCGCCGTGCTGCGGCGGAGCGACGGGGAGACGTCCGCCACGGTGTCGATCGGCGACGTGACGGTCGATTTCGCCGCCTGCACCGCCAGCCGCGGGGGTGTTCGCGTGCCGCTGACGGCGCAGGAGTTCGCCGTGCTCGCCTGCCTCGCCCGCCGCCGTGGCCGCATCGTCAGCCGCGTGATGCTCGAGGAGGCGATCCATCCCGGCGAGCCGCTGCCTCCGCCCGACCTCGTGACGAACATCGTCGACGTCCTCGTGCTGCGGCTCCGCAAGAAGCTCGGCCACGACCTCATCACGACCCGGCGCGGGCGGGGCTTCATCATCGATGGGCAGTGACCGCGCCCCGGTGGCGGCCGTCGCTGCGGCGACGGTTCGCGATCTGGTTCGGCCTCGTGTTCACGACCGGCGCGGTGACGCTCCGCGTGGCGCAGCACCGCATGACGATCGGCCCGGGCCGCCGGTCAGGCGTCCTCGGGCGTGAGGCCGAGCACGATGTCGAACCGGGCGGCGAGCTCGCCGATCCGCGATCCCTCCAGGGGCCGGAAGTCGACGAGCACGTTCTCCTGCTGCCGCTCGTCGCGGATGCCGCGGAAGATGCCGTCGCGCTGGTTCTGCGGGTACCCCTTCACGAAGCACTGCGTGGTGAGGAGCCGCTGGCCACGCCGGCTGACCTTGAAGTGGATGTGGGGCGTGCGGCCCGGATAGGGCACCGGCTTGATCGTGCGGAATCCGTAGGTGCCGTCGGTGCCGGTGAGGAAGCGGCCATAGCCCTGGAACCGCCGGTCGCGGTTCTCCGCGTTGCCCGATCGCGAATGGAGATACGCCCCGTGGCCGTCCACCTGCCAGATCTCGACCAGGGCGTTGCGGATCGGCGCCCCACCCACGTCGACGACGCGGCCCGACAGCCAGGTGATCTCCCCGTCGGCCGGATCGACGGCGTCGGTGACCACGAGGAGATCGTTGTCGGTGTCGAGCGGCAGGCGGTCGGGGAAGAAGGGGCCCTCGGTCATGCCCGGCGTCCGCGCGAGTTCCTCGGCGTAGGCGCCGGCCCGTCCGGCGAAGAGCGACCCGAGCGCGAGCAGCCGCAGGGCCCGCCGCCGGCCCTCGTCGGCCCGCTCGTAGGTGCGGCGATTGATCAGGTTCATGGCAGCGTCTCCGCGAACGACAGTGGATCGGGAAAACCCGTGCGGGGCAAAGCGGTTCAACGGCCGCCGGGCACGGATGTCGCGGCCGGCCCCGGCACACAGGCTTGCCCACAAGGCTACCGTATCGGCCGCCCCGAGCGGACGGCGTCCGCGGCGTTCCATCTTCCGGGCACGACGATCCTGCTGCGGCCCGGAGCGTGAGGTATGCTCCGGCTGCCGGGCCAACGGATCGAACGATCACTTCGCGAGGAACCCCTGCCCCATGCCGCACTTTCAGGTCGACGGAGAGGCGGAGATTTTCGAGG
>Ga0136644_10001297_pt1 | contig 19993 bp, 17 predicted proteins | sample C_130820_EF_Meta_FD_94780 | JGI IMG/M metagenome (GOLD analysis project Ga0136644, IMG submission 94780) | Freshwater microbial communities from Lake Croche, Canada to study carbon cycling - C_130820_EF_MetaG (v2) (version 2) | ecosystem: Environmental > Aquatic > Freshwater > Lake | place... | reverse complement strand
CTCCATACCGCTAAAGCCAAATGCGCTATCACCCTCCACTGCTACTGTCGGCAAGCCACTAATCACTGCAGCGCCAATTGAGTAGCCCATACCAATACCCATAATGCCCCAAGTGCCAGAGTCAAAGCGCTTGCGTGGCTTGTACATATCGACAATCGCACGGCAGTAGTCCAAGGTATTAGCACCCTCGTTTACCAAGTTCACGTCAGGGTTCTTCTTGATGACATCACGAATGGCACGCAATGCGCCATGGAAGTTCATTGGGTTTGCTTCTTTAGCAAGAGTCTCTGCCATCTTCGCAGTATTTTTCTCTTTCTTTTCATTGATTGCTGCAATCCACTCAGCACTTGGCTTAGGAACAGCAGCAATACCCTTCAAGAGTTCGCCAACGCATGAGCCGATATCACCAATTAATGGAGCAGCAATTTGTACGTTGCTATCGACTTCGTTTGCCTGAATATCAATCTGGATAAATTTCTTCGGATCCTTACCCCAAGTCTTACCTTTACCATGTGCGAGCAACCAGTTCAAACGGGCACCAACCAACATCACTGCATCAGCCTCAGCCAATACAAATGAGCGCGCGGCAGAGGCGGATTGCGGATGGTTATCTGGCAACAGACCTTTAGCCATAGACATTGGCAAGTACGGAATACCAGACTTCTCGATCAAATCACGAATCTCTTGGTCAGCCTGAGCATAAGCAGCGCCTTTACCCAACAGAATCAATGGACGCTTGGCACCTTTCAAGACATCCAATGCACGCGCTACTGCATCAGCAGCAGGAATTTGACGTGGAACTGGATCGATGACCTTGAAAATCGTTTTCTTGGCTTCATCAGCAGGCATTGTTTGAGCGAGCAACTGGGCAGGCAAGTCTAAGTAAACGCCACCTGGACGGCCAGATACTGCTGCACGAATAGCACGAGCAAAACCGATACCAATATCTTCAATATGATTGATACGATAAGCCGCTTTACAGTAAGGCTTGGCAGCATTGAGCTGATCCATCTCTTCGTAATCGCCTTGTTGCAAGTCAACGATCTCACGCTCACTTGAACCAGAAATCAAAATCATTGGGAAGCAGTTCACAGTCGCATTAGCGAGTGCAGTTAAACCATTCAAGAAACCTGGTGCAGAAACAGTCATACAGATACCAGGCTTTTGCGTCATGTAGCCAGCGATTGCAGCGGCGTTACCTGCATGTTGCTCATGACGGAAACCGATAAAGCGGAGGCCCTCAGCTTGTGCCAAGCGGCATAAATCCGTAATTGGAATTCCAACAAGACCGAAAATCGTCGTGAGATCATTCGCTTTCAAAGCGTCAATGACGAGATGAAAGCCATCAGTTAATTGTGTGTTTTGGTTATCTGTTGTCATAGTATTTTTATGAATTACATACAGGGCTCTTTATGAGCTGATGCAATTTAGCTTACGCTATTGTCTCCAATCAAGTTATTAATCGCACAACGGGTATGGTTCCCATTTAGGCGGTAATGAATATTAGGCTCGGGGGTCGAGTTCATCATTGACTTCGGTCAATTTCCCCCTAAATCTTGGGGGGCCAGGGTCAGATAAAAAGCTCTTTATGCTTCGTTTTGAGGCGGCTCAAGGTCTCTGGGGAAAGATTGAGATAGGCCGCCAGCTCTTTTTTGGGGAGCAGCTCAAATAAGTCCTCATATTTGCGCAAGAAACGCTCTACTCGACCAGGGGCATCAAGCATATGCAGGGTAATTGTGTGGGCCATGATTTCGCTCATTAAGCGCATCACCTCAAACTCAAAGCTTTCCTTCAGCGGCTTATGCTGATCCAAAAACTCAGCCCATTTTTTGAGAGGCATCCGAGCTACACGAGCCTTTGTCACACACGCAATGCTATACGGGGCAGCCGTCTTTAGGCGCCATGCGGCGTAGCTCGTCTCAATATCTTTTTCGATAGCAAAACGCAGGATCATCTCTTTTGCATCAGCACTAGAAACAATGCGCTTCAGAATTCCATCCAGCACAAAGTACTGCTCCATCTGGTGATCACCTTGATGCAGCAAGATTTCTGACTTCTTGAGGTCTGAGATTTCCAAATGACTCTCTAGCTCTGCCATTTCTTCTGGACTCAGACTGCTGAGAACGGAGTTTTGACTCAGTTGCAAGCGAATCAAGTTTTTTTCGGGGTGCTTATCTAATGCGGTCATGAATCCTTAATCCTAGACCCATCATTGTAGGCTTTTTTACCCCTTATTTCAGAGTGAAAACCCCCAAATAGGCTAGAATTGAAGGGTAGTGGTGCTTTATTGCAATGCAATAAGGTTAAACGGGAAACACTAAACGTGTGCTGCCCCCGCAACGGTAAGTAAATGCCTCTTCAATAGCAATTTTGGAGGTCAGGAATTTGAGTACGCCACTGTGCGCGTCAATCGCATGGGAAGGCCAAATTCTGAGATTTACTAGCCCGGATACCGGCCAAGACAGGTGGAATTTCGCGGACGGGGACCTTCGCGCGCCGAGGAAGCCCATGGTCTTGCGATCTTGAGCCCAATTGACGCCAATCTCCTGCACGTGAAATTCTGTTCGACCCAGCTTACGGGGAAGTGAGCTAGGCATTCGATAACAGAAGGTCAAGAATGAAACAGTGGTTCAGCAGCAAAAGCCTCAGCACTTTTCTCAGTGCAGGCTTATTGATGTGTGGCAACGCAATCTATGCGCAGAGCAATACAAGCGTTACGGTTACCAACTCACTAGACCCGATCAATCCCATTATTGTTACTGCCACCAGGACTCCTAAGTCCGGTAATGATGTTTTGGCTGATTACACCTATATCAGCAGAGATGAGATTGAAAATTCTGCTCAGTCCAGCCTTCCTGACTTACTTCAACAGCAAAGAGGGATTCAGGTTTCTAGCTCTGGCGGCTCTGGCAATATTTCTAGCGTTTACTTAAGAGGCACAAGTAATGCTCAAAGCTTAATACTGATAGATGGTGTCAAGATTGATTCCGTTGGAGGTGGGGCTATTTGGAATTCAATCCCCCTCTCTTTAATAGATCATATTGAAATTGTTTATGGCCCCCAAAGCACCTTCTATGGTTCAGACGCAATGGGTGGCGTAGTCCAAATCTTTACCAAGAAAGGCAGTGCTGCAACTGAGTTGGATGTTTCTGCCGGCTATGGTTCATACAACACTAGTATTTCCAGCGCTTCCGTCTCAGGCTCTTTGGGCTTAGAAAAAACAACTCAATATTCAATTGGGGTAAGCCAAGAAAACTCAGCTGGATTTAATACTGTTGCAAGCAATAACCCAGCAAACCCAAGCGGGTCAAATTATCGCGGTTGGGGGCCATACCCTACAGTTGCCACGGGCTACACCAGAATAGGAACCACCGGATCCATTACGAATACTTGGTCAGAGGGACAAGAATTAGGCTTCAAAATTTTTGCAAGTAAAAATAATTGGCAATATCCAAGCTACGATTATTTGGGTGGCTCCGCAACAGTAAATGGTGGAGTCAACCAGTTGTCTGTATTTTCTGCATATTCACGGAATCAATTAACTGATATTTGGAACAGTCTTTTTCAGATGTCGAGCTCAACCAATGCAACTCAAGCAAATACTATCCAAAGTAACGACAAACTAGTAACACCGGCCTATGATTTTCTCTGGCAAAACGACGTCAAAATTGGTCCGGATAAATTACAAGTGCTTTTAGAGCGAAATATGCAATATGCCAACATGGATAATTCGGCCTATTCCACATACTGCGGTTATGGCCCAACAGGGTCTTGCAACAATATTAATGTTAGTCAACTAAGAACAACCAACTCTATTGCTGGAGCCTATGAATTAAAACGTGGCAATAACCTCGCTACCCTGTCCGTCAGAAATGATCAAATTTCTCAATATGGGTCAAAGGTCACCTATAGCGCTGCATATGGATATTTTCTAACCAAAGAATTAAGAGTGAATGTCAATTATGGTACCGGCTTTAGGGCGCCGTCATTTAATGATCTCTACTACCCAGGTTACGGCAACGTCAATTTACAGCCTGAAACAAACAAAAACGTAGAGGGTGGTATTCATTACGAAACACAGAGTTACGGCCTACATCTCACCGCCTATCAAAATCGGATCGAAAACTTTATCGTTCCCATTAATTGTGACTCCTACACTGGATGCGCTAATGCGGCCTATTATTCAGGCTCATACCCAGCCAACTTCAGCCTAGTTCAAATTAAAGGTGCCTCTTTAGGTGCAGATGCAAGAATTTCAAATCTCACACTAAAAGCTTCAGCAGATGCAATGAGCACGGTTGACCAAACTACCGGCCTCGACGTTCCCAATCGCGCCAATTGGGTTGGAAACCTACTCATAGACTACAAATTAAATGAACTGAATCTAGGATCGAATATCACCGTAACTGGGGCAAGATGGGGCGGGGTAAATGCAGATCAAACGGCCAACGTAAATAACTTACCAAGCTATACCCTCGTCGGGCTTTATGGAAGCTATCAGATCGAAAAAGGGCTTTCAGCTTTTATACGCTGGAATAACGTATTTAACACCCAATACCAAACCAGTTATGGGTATGCCAATGCTGGATCCAATGTGTTCGTAGGCCTTCGCTACGCCATGAAATAAAGCCTTTTTTCAGTCTACAATGCCAGTATGAATGAGCCCACCCCTCTGTCTACTGGCAATAATGCTGAATTGGATGCCCTTTGTGGATCCATCAAAAGAGTTGCTGAAAAGATCGAATCGATTTCTGAAGCGGTAAAACAGCTAACGCAAAATCGTGTCCAGCTTGAGGGCAAAATTGAGGATGCTCAGAAACGCGTTCAAAGAATCCTAAGTCGTTTGCCTGAGCAAAATGACGGTCGCCAATTAAATTTACTTGGCGAAGTAATCCCCCCAACCAATTCAGAGGACGACAGTGAGCCAACAACGCATTGAAGTAACTCTTGCCGGTCAAAAGATCACCTTAGCAACCAGCACAGAACATGAGCCATTACTTCGTGCTGCCTGTGTATTAGTTGACGAACAAATTCAGTTGGCCATTGGTGGCGGCAATCGCAGTATTGAACGTGCCAGCATGATGGCTGCACTCAAAATTGCAGGTGACTTAATCACCTTACAAAAAAATCAATCCCATCAAACCCCCTCCTCCAACGTGAGTCCTGATGAAGTGTTACGACTTCAAGCAGAAATTCGTGCGCTTGAAGATCAAGTAGATGCTTTGATGCAAACCCTTTCCCTGCCTGGTTCGCCAAGGCCAATAGTTCCTTGAACCGATGCGCAAGCATCCGGAACGATCTTTACCTTGTGGGCGTGAGCGTTTCGGTAGTTCACAGTGCCAACTTAGACTTGGTGACTCCCTGAGCTCCTTAATGCACCCGAAGCAGAGTAGCCGTTCCACCTTGAACCTTAGGGTTCAGGATGACGGCCTAGCGGCTAAGGCGGGGAATTCATGTTTCTGAGCGATATCTTGATGCTCCTATTATGCGGAGCGATCTCTGGATTCTTGGCTGGGCTTCTTGGTATTGGTGGCGGCATGATTTTGGTGCCGTTCATGATCCTGGTTTTTAACCATCTGGGATTTAGCCAGTCGGTGATTGTGCATATGGCTATTGCTACTGGCATGGCCACTATTTTATTTACCACCTCCTCTGCCATTTGGGCTCACCATAAACATGGCTCAATTGATTGGAAGTTGGTTGCTGCGCTCAGCCCTGGAATGGTTTTTGGTGGCCTAGTGGGAGGCAGCGAACTCTTTGAAGCCATCAAAACTTCTTGGCTCTCTTTATTCTTTGCCATCTTCATTGTTTACACCTCAATTCAGATGCTGCTCAATAAAAAGCCAAAAGCTGGTCGTGACCTGCCTGGCACGCTGGGTTTATTTACCTTCGGCACTTTTGCTGGTGCTCTAGCGAGCTTGGTGGGTGCTGGTGGTGCATTTATCACCATTCCCTTTATGCTTTGGTGCAATGTCAAACCCCATACTGCAATGGCTAGCTCATCTGGTTTAGGCTTACCGATTGCTGCTGCAGCTACTATTGGTTATATGTATGGCAGCTGGGGCAACCCAGATCTACCAGCAGGCTCATTAGGCTTTGTTTACCTACCAGCAGTAGCTTGCATTGTGGTGGTGAGCATTTTCACTGCCCCATGGGGAGCAAAGATGGCCAGAAAACTGAATGTTGCTCAACTCAAGCGCGTTTTCGGCATCATGTTATTTTTCCTTGCAGCCTTCATGTTTAATGAAAGCCGCAAGGCATTTGGCTTTTAATACCCAACTAAATTATTTAGCGTACTGCTCGCGCAAAATATTCTTTTGCACCTTACCCATAGCATTACGGGGTAAGTCACTCACAATCTCTAAACGTTTAGGTATCTTGAAATTCGCAATTTGCGTTTTCAGTGTAGCAATCATAGAGTCTGCATTTAACTTTGCGCCGGCTTTAGGTACTACAACTGCCATCACCGCTTCACCAAAGTCTGGATGTGGAATACCGATCACTGCGCTCTCGTCTACTCCATCCATATCATCGATAAAGCCTTCAATTTCTTTCGGGTAGACGTTGTAGCCACCAGAAATGATCAAGTCTTTGCTACGACCAACAATGCAGAGGTAATCATTTGGAGCTTTACCGCCATTAGCATCACCACCCCAACGTCCAACGTCACCCGTCTTAAACCAGCCGTCTTTAGTAAATTCTTCAGCGGTCTTCTCAGGCATACGCCAGTAGCCCTTAAATATATTGGGGCCCTTCACTTGAATACTGCCAATTTCATTTACGCCACAGGGCTTGTTGCTTTCATTCACCACACGCACTTTGACGCCAGGAAGTGGTAGACCAACTGATCCACCTACACGGGCACCTTTATAGGGATTGGAAACCAACATCACGGTTTCGCTCATACCGTAACGCTCAAGAATCGGCTGACCAATCACTTCTTTGAATGTATTAAATGTTTCTGTTAGCAAAGGTGCTGATCCAGAAACAAACAATCGCATATTGCGTGTGACCTTTTTATTAAAGCCTTTATCAGCCAACAAGCGAACGTAGAAGGTAGGTACGCCCATCATGACAGTCGATTGAGGCATGTGATGTATCAACTGTGCAATATCTAAACGAGGCAACCAAATCATCTTGCTACCATTGATCAAAGCACCATGCGCCGCTACAAATAAACCATGCACATGGAAAATTGGCAATGCATGCAATAGCACGTCACCTTTTTGCCAGCCCCAGAACTTTTGTAACACTTGGGCATTGCTATACAGATTTTTATGAGTCAGCATTGCACCCTTGCTACGCCCAGTAGTACCAGAGGTATACAAGATCGCAGCGAGATCATCATCTTTAGTAGTGACGGTTTTGAAGGTATCACTTAAACCAGCTGCGCGGTCAAGCAAGGTGCCTGTGCGGTTTTCATCCAAAGTGAAAACATGCTTGGTGCCTGCCTTCGATGCAACTTTAGATACCCAAGAATAATTCTTGCTGCTGCATACCATTACTGCAGGCTCAGCATTTTCAATAAAGTATTGGATCTCAGCGGATTGGTAAGCGGTATTGAGCGGCAAATAGACATATCCAGCACGAATAGTGGCGAGATACAGAAAAAGCGCCTCTGGGGATTTCTCGACTTGAACAGCTACGCGAGAGCCTGCAGGTAGCTTCAGGCTCTTGAGCAAATTGGCTAACTTAGCAGTTGCACCCTCTAGGTCGCCCCATGAGTAATACATGCCGTCATGTGTTTCCAATGCGCAAGCTGTTTTATCTTTTGGAAAACCTTTTTCCAATACCGAGTACAAATTCATGAAAAATTCCTAAGAGACTTAATTAATTAATGTGCATTTAATGCAACTTGGGTGGACCCATCACAAGATCAGACAATCCAGTAGCAATCTCAGGCACAAAGCAGAGCAGAACCACGGAGAGAATCATGATGATCACAAATGGGAACACGCCCCAAATGATCTCGTTCAGCGAAATATCCGGCGCAATATTCTTGATAACGAAAATATTGAGTCCCACTGGCGGATGAATCAAACCAGTCTCCATCACAATCGTCATTACCACTCCAAACCAGACCAAATCAAATCCAGCGGCACGCAGCGGTGGCAAGAAAATTGGAGCAGTCATCAAAATAATGGAGACCGGAGGCAAGAAGAAGCCCAAAATCACCACTAAAGTCAGGATAGCCGCCAATAGTCCCCAGCGACCAAAGCCTAAATCCACAATAGCTTGGGCTGCAGATTGACTGAGATGCAAATGACTCATCACATTAGAGAACAAGAGGGACATACCGATGATGAACATCAACATAGTCGACTCTTTGATTGTTGCATTCAGCAATGGTGATAAATCTTTGACACGCCACATCTTGTAAATACCAGCAATCAGAGCAAAGGCCAGAATTGCACCAAGGCCGGCAGTTTCTGATGGCGTTGCATAGCCACCATACAAAGCTACCATCACACCAATCAAAAGAACCAAGAATGGCAATACCCGTGGCAGCGAACTCATCTTCTGCTGCATGGTGTATGTATGACGCTCCAAGATTGGCTGGCGAGGCGCGCCAACTTTAACAGCCTCTAAAGCCAAGTTGTATTCCTTGCGGAAGCGGTAAACGGTATAGATTGAGAAAAACAATACCAACATCAAACCAGGACCAATACCAGCTAGGAACAAACGGCCCAATGATTGCTCTGCCGCAACAGAGTACAGAATCATCGTAATTGATGGTGGCAACAAAATACCCAGAGTGCCACCAGCAGCAATAATGCCCGCAGCCAAACCAGGTGAATAGCCACGCTTACGCATTTCTGGAATACCAGCGCTACCAATCGCAGAACAAGTTGCCGGGCTTGAGCCCGCCATTGCTGCAAATAAGGCGCAAGCTAAGACGTTTGCCACACCAAGGCCGCCAGGAACCTTGCCTAGCCATACATGCAAAGCCTCATACAAATCTTGACCAGCACGTGAGCGACCAATCGCAGCACCTTTTAAGATGAAGAGTGGAATTGAGAGCAAAGTAATACTTGCCATTTCTTCATATACGTTTTGGGTAACCGTATCCAAGGAGGATGACGGCATGAAGAAAAACATAAAGACTACTGCAACAGAACCCAATGCAAATGAGATTGGCATTCCTGAAAACATAATGAGCAGCGTGACTACTGCAAACAATAAACCGAGCGTCATAATTGACATGCTTATTCCCCTTTGCCTGGATTAAATACATCTCCAAACGCTTGGAGCAAGATTTGAAATGCCAACAAGCTCATTCCAATCGACATCATGATGTAAGGAATCCATAGTGGTGGCGCCCATGAAGAGGCTGTGACTTGACCATCAATCCAGGCCTCATGAAACAAAGCCCATGACTTCCAAGCAAAAAAGGCACAGAAAGCGCAGGAACCGATATCAATCAGCAAAATCCGTACGCGATTTACAGACTTTGGCAACATAGTGGAGATTGCGGAGATTCCAACATGTCCCCGAATTTCCTGAACGTAAGCACCGCACAGGAAAGTAGCACCTACCAAGCAAAATACTGCCGCCTCATCTTGCCAGTCCGTTGTAGCCCCAAAGAAAGCACGTGAGGCAACGCTGAAACTCAGAATCACAGAAGCTGCCACCAATGCCAATGAGCCTAATAACACCATCAGCCTGTTGATTCCCGACATTAAGCGGTCGGTCGCTTGTAAAAGTTGAGTCATGGTTTAGGTCACTTTTTCCGCTGCTTTAAGTAATGCTGCACAGCTTTCGTTCTTCTCAGCGTAATCCTTCCATGCGCTCTCGCGCGCGATGGCTTTCCACTTATCCACGATTGCTGTATCGATATCTGTCACCTTGCTGCCTGCTCTTGCGTAAGCTAGTGCTGCAGTCTTGTCATCGTCCTTGGCCTGTTCCATACCAAATTTTTCCATCTCAGCACCAGCAGCCATCAAAGCATCACGCTGATCTTTAGGCAATGCATCAAAGATTTGCTTAGACATCATGAGTGGCTCAAGCATGAACCAATAAGATTTATTGCGGGCACTCGTAAATGCCTTAGCCAACTCTTCTAATTTAAATGACATAAAGCTAGTAGAAGAAGTAAAAGCAGCATCCATTGCACCAGTTTGCATTGCTGCATAGATTTCATTAGATGGCAAAGAAATAACTGAGGCACCGGCTGCTTTGAGCATCAAGTCAAATTCACGGCTACCGCCACGAATTTTCATGCCCTTGACGTCCTCTGGAAGCACAATAGACTTAGAACGGCTAGCTACACCACCAGCTTGCCAAACCCAACTGAGAATCACAATGCCCTTGTCTTCTAGAATCTTGGTCAGCATGCGCCCTACTTCGGCATTCTTCCATTTGGCAGCCTGCTCATAACTACTCACCAATGCTGGCATCAATCCAATATTGAGTTCAGAAACTTCACCGCCAGCATAAGGCATCGGGAACAGCGAGATATCTAGAGCACCCTTACGCATTGCACTAAATTGCGCATTGGTTTTCATGAGGGATGATCCAGGGTAAACCTGAAATTTGAGAGCGCCTTTAGTGCGCTTTTCAACTGACTGAGCAAATAAGCGACACAAGCGATCTCTAAAATCACCCGCTTGAATTGTTCCACCAGGAAACTGATGAGAAATATTCAAAGTTTTTGTAGCGTCTTGTGCATTGATGTTAGAGCTGTACCCCATTACACCAGCTAAAGGTAGCGCCGCAGAGCCCGCCAATAATTGGCGACGCAGTGCGTTTGGTTTGGATGCACCAGATCCTGAATTGAATTCATTGCTCATATTGATCTCCTAAGTTCTTGTCTTTATATTTATTCAACTACTTATAAATTGCCGGATCTTAGCGCCCAGCTTCTTTGCTTGCATTCTAAAGCGAATACTCTATGAATTCTGCTTTAGAACATCTCCTCCAACATATATATTGCCTAATTGAGTCTTAATCTATCTTCACAATCATTTAAGGCGCCATTAAGCGACCAACAGCGCGCGAATAATCAATTTCACCTCGAGTAAAACGCTCATGATTCTCTTCCACTGCAGAGAGATCGTATAAATAGTTCACCATTAGTGCTGCAGACTGACGTAAGCCCTTACGAGACAGATCTGCTGCCCAGTTAATTTGATGGAGTCGTGCACCGTTACCTAAATGGAACTTTGCTACCGGATTGCCATTGCGACCCGCAGAGCCCATTCCTAAATAAATACTCGCCAAGGACAACAAAGCATTTTTTTCTTTTTCAGTTGCATTGTCTGGGTGCCATCCAGCGCTCAAGCGCTCAGTCCATGAGCGATTTGCTAGGCCAAGTGCCTCAAGAGCCTGTTCTTTAGCAAGGCGAATGGCTGGCTTCAATTGTGCCCCACTCTTATCGGCACCAAGATCAGCGCCTGCAGCAACCCAATCAATAAATCCAGGAATCGGTGACAAGGTCACAAAGGTTTTTAGGCCTGGGAATTCAGCATGCAACTTTTCAGCCACGCGCTTGATTAAGAAATTTCCCATAGAGACACCACGCAATCCTGGCTCGCAGTTACTGATCGAGTAGAACGCAGCAACTTTATAGTTTGAGGTTTGATGAACTGTGACTGCTTTTTTATCCACCAAGGGAGTGATCACTGCAGGAATCTCTGGAAGTAAGGCTACCTCCACAAAAATCAAGGGCTCATGGGGTAATTGCGGATGAAAAAATGCGAAGCATCTTCGATCAGGCTGAAGGCGGCGGCGCAGATCATCCCAACCATCAATCGCATGTACTGCTTCATGCTGAATGAGCTTTTCCAGAATCTCTGCAGGCGATTGCCAATCTACCTGATGCATCTTTAAGAAGCCAGGATTAAACCAAGAAGACAGTAAGTGCCGTAAATCAAAATCCACGGCTGTTAATTCAGGTTGCTTTTCAAGTAGTGCCAAGAGATCACGACGCATTGCAACTAAGGCAGATGTACCATTAGTAGCGCGATTTAAGCGACGGAACAATTCTTGTCTTGGTGGCTCTGCAACTCGCTGCAACTTAATGTAGTTTCTTGCGTTAGCTTCTGCAGAAAAGTTTTGTGCTGCAGCGACAACCGCTGCGGGATCTGGATTGAGTTTCTGAAATAAGAAAGTAAAAAACTTGGCATGCTGATCTTTAGACAGCTTGCGATAGTTGTGAATCACCTCATCCGCCATGCTGACAGCATTCGATTCCCCTCGCTCAGATATCAAGCGATTCACAGCGCCAGTAAGGCGAGACAAATAACGGGCTTTTGCTAACTTTTCAAGCATGTAGGTCTCTTAGGAAAATGCATTCACAAATTTGCTGACTCAATTTATTACCGCTTGATGTCAGAATCAATTAACGCGGATTCATTTTCATTAACTTTAAGTTAATGAATATTAGCAAAGGTTAGCGGCGACTATTTGTTATTGCGTTGCAACATACGGGTTTCAGCCGCTAGAGCTAAAACGTTGGGATTGGATTCATTAGCCTTGAGGTACATTAAGCCAATATGCTGGAAAACCTGATATTTGGGCATTAAAGGCGTGAAATCCAGAGCATCGCCCATCAAAGCCTTGACTCTTCCAGGCAGCAGAGACCTGCCCAAATCACCCGAAACCATATTCATTAGGGAAAAAATATCGCCTACCTTCATCACAACGCTCGGCTCAAATCCAGCCAGGTTAAAGGCCTCATAAAAACCCGCAGTCGTTGCGAAACCGTCCTGCAAGGTCATAAATTTCTCATTCTTGTACTCGGAGAGATCAACAGTAGCCTGTAGGGGTTTACTTTTCTTCGATGAGGCCAAATAAAGCTGATCCTCAAATAAGGGAACTACTTGCACTCCCTCCGGCAAATTATCCGCTGGAACTGCAATGACGATAGCATCTACAGCCCCTTCCGATAACTTCTTCATGAGATCTTCGTTCGAGCCCAGATACAAATCAATATCCAATTCAGGTCTTCGAATCTTAGTGCCCATAATCAATCTTGGGATGATGTTGGCTGTTAAAGAATACATTGAGCCCAAGCGAATTTGACTACTCTCCACTCCCGCCTTTGCTCTAGCCTTTTTCAGAATGCGCTCCATATCACCCAGCCATTCGCTACTGGCCTCCGCTAAATAGAGTGCTGCAGGCAATGGCTTTAACTGGCGCCCTTCTTTAATAAATAAAGGACAAGCAATGCCAACCTCTAAAGAATGTAGTGCTTTATGAATACTGACAGCACTGAGATGCAACTCATCAGCCGTTTTACTCAGACTCCCCGTCCTCACAAAAGAACACAGAATCTCTAACTTACGAAGGGTGAGTTCTTCGTTCAGCATTGGCTTATGCAGCAGCCTTCGATTTAAAAATAGTCATTAGGTAAATCCCCAGAAAAATCATTGGTAGACATAGCCATTGACCCATAGACAGTCCAAGCCCGAGAAGACCTAAGAAGGCATCTGGCTCACGAGCATACTCAGCTAAGAAGCGGCAAACGCCATAGCCTAAAAGAAAGAGGCCTGAGACCTGACCAATGCGATGGGACTTGCTGGAATAGATCCATAGCACTATGCCTAAGAGCACACCTTCACCCAGCATCTGATAGATCTGGGAAGGATGACGCGGCACACTATCAACTAATGGAAAGACCATCGCCCATGGAAGATCGGTAGGCCTTCCCCATAACTCACCATTAATAAAATTTCCTAAACGACCAAATGCCAAACCAAATGGCACGAGTGGAGCCACTAAATCACTCACAACTAAGAAACTGGTCTTTCTATTTTTGGCAAACCAGTACAGGGCAAGCAACACTCCCAACAAGCCTCCATGAAAAGACATGCCGCCTTCCCAAATTTTGAAAATACTCAAGGGATGTGAAAGATAGAAGCCTGGCATATAAAACAGCACATAACCTAAGCGACCGCCAAGAACCACACCCAAAACGCCTGCAAAAAGGAGATCCTCGAGGTCTTTATAGGTCCAGCCAAGCCCTGCATACCGCGGTGCACGAATACGCAAACGACCTAGCAATAAGAACTGAGCAAAAGCCATGAGATACATCAATCCATACCAATGAATCGCAAACGAACCAATGCGGATCGCGGCCGGATCAAACTGAGGATGAATCAACATAGGTGTTTAACTCTTAGATTGGTCGAAGTTGTGCAGCTCATGGCCTAAGTCACGATAGGCTTTATAACGCTCCCGCCCAGCCAAGCGCTCCGCCTCATCGACAGTGACCACTTCCACAATTCTTGGAAAGCGCGCTACCAACGCTGGCACATCCTTTGGCATGCGCATACCTAAGTGAATCATGACATCCGCATGGGGAATATTTAGGAGCGCAGGAGAGGAAAAATCATCTGTTAATACAATCGGTGTATCCGGTGCAGCTTCATCGTCAATGAAACAATGTGGCAAAAAATCTGTTGCACTAAAAGTCCAAAGCAATGCATCTAATTTTTTTAAATCGGCAGCTTCACCAACCATCACAATATTGCGTACAGCTTGACCTGCTGGCGTAGCACTCCAAATTTTGCGCGTTAAGCGGCAAGCATATTCCAGCTTATCGCTAACGTTACTGTGAAAGTCGATGCGCGCCATTTGAGCAGCTCAGTTACTGAGATTCTTACTTAGATTCGAGCAAGAAATTCACCAGCAGAGGCACTGGTCGACCAGTTGAGCCTTTTGCTGCTCCACTCTTCCAGGCAGTTCCTGCAATATCCAAGTGAGCCCACTTGTACTTCTCAGTAAAGCGCGACAAGAAACACGCGGCAGTAATGCTACCGCCTGGGCGTCCACCAATATTGGCGACATCAGCAAAATTAGACTTCAATTGTTCATGGTAAGCAGCATCCAAAGGCAAGCGCCACACAGTATCCAAAGAGGTGTTGCCTGCTTTCGTTAATGCGGCCACTAAATCCTCATCCTGTGAAAATAAACCGCTGTGCACATGCCCCAATGCAATGACACAAGCACCGGTTAGTGTCGCGATATCAATCACGGCTTTAGGCTTGAAGCGTTCTACATAAGTTAAGGCATCGCACAGAATTAAGCGGCCCTCTGCATCCGTATTTAAAATTTCAATGGTCTGCCCAGACATACTTTTAACAATATCGCCTGGTCGAGTTGCACGACCCGATGGCATGTTTTCGCAACTTGGGATAACGCCAATCACATTCTTTTTGAGTTTCATCAAACCCGCTGCATACAGGGCACCAATGACGGAAGCTGCACCGCACATGTCGTACTTCATCTCATCCATCGCTTCACCAGGCTTCAGAGAAATACCGCCCGTATCAAAGGTAATTCCCTTGCCAACCAAAACAATTGGGGCTTCACCAGCCTTACCACCTTGATGACGCATCACAATGAATTGCGGGGGCGTCTCAGATCCTTGCGCAACAGATAGGAATGAGCCCATGCCTAATGCTTCTATCTGCTTACGTCCAAGTACTTCTACTTTAAGGCCAGCCTTCTTACTTAAGCCTTGAGCAGTCTTCGCTAAATATGTTGGAGTACAGATATTCGGCGGGAGATTGCCTAAGTCCTTCGCCATATGCATACCCTCAGTTATGGCAATACCCTGCTCAACAGCAGCCTTTAATGCTTTCGCGCAAGCATTATTGCCAGCAAAAATTAAATGCTTAAAAGTATCGGCCTTATCTTTTGCCTTGTGCTTCATAGCTGGTTGACGCACACCAAAACGATAGGCCTGATCACCTGCATACTGAATACAGAGTCGCACTTCTTCGGTAAGTAATTCTGTTTGATGGGTAAAGCTAGGCACAAACCATAAAGCGCTTTCAATCGCACCACCACTGAGTGCTTTCAGGCCTGCACGCGCCACCTTAGAAAAACTCATGAGAGTGCGCTCGCCTGCCACATTAAGGTCACCCAGGCTTATTAATAGAACTCGCTTAGCCTTCACTCCGTTTGCTAGCCAAGATTTATCAGCGCGCAATAAGCAAATTGCGGATTGCTTAGCATCGAGATCACCAAGCGTGTGGGCATGCCCCAAGGCACCACCCAGAAATTGATCTAATTCAGCAAAAAGTCCTGTCTTGCCCTTAATAGACTTTGCACCACCAAAAGCATCGAGGTCCTTCTTTGAAAATCCTAGAACCAAACAATCAGAGCTATGGGCTAATAAGCTTTTAAGGCTAGCTTTCAGGAGTTTTGGACTCTGAAGGTCAGCTTGAGGGAAAATCTTGCTGCTAAATTGGATTGTCATGATCTATTACAGTATTTAGGTCGATTCATTGGGGTAGAAATTACTAAAACAGCTCTTTTATCCATTATCCTCCGACAGGAGAGCTACTTCTTTATCCACATCAATATAAGCCATTTCAGCCCGACCCCTAAATCCCGAACGCAACCTACTCCAGCATGATTTTTCACCAAGCCCTCCGCCGCGAACTCAGTTTTACAACTGGTGGCGTCTTTTTGGTCTTGGTCACCATCATGGTTACTACCCTAGTGATCCGTATTTTGGGTTTTGCGGCCAATGGCAGTGTCAATCCAGAAGATGCGCTGGTGTTAATTGCGCTGGCTACCTTGGGCTACCTTGCAGTTCTGCTGACAGTCTCTCTATTTGTAGCGGTACTTATCGTTCTGGTTCGCTGGTACAAAGATTCCGAAATGATTGTGTGGTTTGCTAGTGGCCTCAGCATTACAAATCTCATTCGGCCTATTCTGCAATTCGCCACTCCTCTGCTAATCATCATTGCTTTATTGGCGTTGTTTGTATGGCCTTGGGCAAATCGTGAATCGACCTTAATCAGTCAACGCTTCCAACAACGCGATGATGTTTCTATGGTGAGCGCGGGTCAATTTAGAGAATCTGCAAAAGCAGAGCGGGTGTTCTTTATTGAAGAACTCGACATCAATAAAAATGAAGTGAAAAATATTTTCGTCGCTGACTCTAAAAATGGACGTCTGAGCGTGGCAGTTGCCTCAACTGGCTTTATTCAAAACGCTGAAGGTGGTGAAAAATCCATCGTTCTTCATCATGGGCGCCGCTATGAGGGTCAACCAACTCAGCCTGATTTTAGAATCCTAGAATTTGATGAATACAGCACCAAGATTCGGAGTAAAGAAGCCCTAACTCCGCCGCCACGCGATCGAGAAAAAACCATCTCTGAGCTTCTGAATGACACCAATCCTGACATGGTCAACCCAAACCGCGCTGAACTTTTATGGCGTATTGGTCTGCCGCTAATGGCACTAGGCTTGGTGCTGATTGCTATTCCACTAGCTTACGTGAATCCCCGCTTAGGCAACTACACAGCGATGTTCTATGCCGTCTTGATTTATTTGATCTACAGCAACCTCCTGAATCTCACCCAGAACTTTGTATCTAAGGGCAAGATCAGCATGCTAGTTGGAATTTGGCCAATTCACCTCATTGCGCTACTCATTGCCTTATTTCTGATCCGCAACCGTATTAACCCATCCCTCAAGTGGTGGCAGCGACAACTACCCGCTAGGTTTGGTCGCAAATGAAATTGCTCTTTCCATTCATCTACGAGCGTTACTTAGCTAAGCAAATTTATGCGGCCTTTGGTTTTATCCTTTTTGCTCTAGTCGCCTTATTTTTATTCTTTGACATCTTGAGTGAGCTTGGCTCGGTACAGGGTGGCTATACGCTGCCATTAGCACTCTTGCATGTTCTTTTAAAAGCACCAAGCCGCATCTCAGAAATTATTCCAATCGCTGGACTCATCGGCAGTATTTATGTCTTTGCCATGCTAGCAAGTCAATCTGAGTTCACGATTTTGCGGATTGCGGGATTAGATGTGAAGCGTGGCCTGATCACCCTCGCGAAGATCTCTTTGCCACTAATTATTCTCACACTCATTATGAGTGAGTGGGTAGGTCCATTTACCGAAGCAAAATCAGAACAAATCCGGATGAAAGCTCTAGGGTCTACTTATTCATCCCAATTTAGAACTGGCGTATGGGTAAAAGATCGCCTACGTGATGAAGATGGCAGCGGCCCCGTCCGCCCTGGTGTGCGCTATGTCAACGTTGGACAGGTGGATAAAGATAATGAAATCCACAATATTCGGATGTATGAGTTCGACGACACCTATCATCTGCTCTCCATTCGCAGCGCCCCGTCTGGCCAGTTTGATGAGACTGGCATCTGGGTGCTCAATGATGTTACCGAAACTCGCTTTAAAGAGACTCAGCAAACCGATCCTTTAAATCCAGTCTTCTCGGCTCAGACTTTTACGCACCCGATTCTGACTTTGGAATCTGAAGTCACTCCCCGAATTTTGAACGTGCTGCTGATTAGTCCTGAAAAAATGTCGATCGTAAGTTTAGGCCGATTTATTTCGCATCTGCGCGAAAACAAACAAGATGCACAGCGCCACTCCATCGCTTTTTGGAAAAAAGTGGTTTACCCCTTTACGATTTATGTGATGCTCGCTTTAGCATTACCTTTTGCCTATCTCAAAGTGCGTGCGGGTAGCGTGGGCATTAAGGTCTTTGGCGGCATCATGCTCGGCATGAGCTTTCAACTCTTTAACTCCCTCTTCTCGAATGTGGGCTTATTGGGCTCCTGGCCAGCCTTGATGACCGCTTTGATACCGCCTTTGTTGTATTTCCTCTTGGCATTAGTCGGCTTACGCTGGGTTTCCAAGGCCTAATACCCAAAATTCATTTAGAATTTGATTCCTATATCTTTGTAGATATATAGATAGGAATCCATATGAATCTCCATCAATTCCGCTTTGTCCGCGAAGCCGTAAGGCAAAACTTTAACCTCACGACTGCCGCAAAGGCACTCTTTACTTCTCAACCTGGAGTGTCCAAGGCCATTATTGAGCTTGAAGATGAATTAGGTGTGGAGATCTTTCGTCGTCATGGCAAACGTATTCGCTCTCTTACGGAACCGGGTAAAAGAATTTTGCTTTCGATAGAGCGCATTCTCGATGAAGTAGAAACACTCAAGCGGGTTGGTAAAGATTTTGCGAGCCAGGATCAAGGCAACTTTGTGATTGCTACGACCCATACTCAAGCGCGCTATGCGCTTCCTAAAGTACTTACTGAATTTACAAAACGCTTTCCAAAAGTACGTGTGAGTATTCAACAAGGTAATCCTGGGCAAATCGCCGAGCTTCTCATTCATGATCGAGCTGATATCGCAATCGCCACTGAAGGCATTGCCAATATGCCGGGAGTCCTGGCATTACCGGGCTACCAATGGCAACACGTTGTCATGGTGCCATTAAGTCACCCTCTACTCAATCAAGCCACAGTCACTTTAGAAGAGATCGCCAAGTACCCCATCATTACTTATGACAAAGCGTTTGCGGGTCGCAGCAAAATTGATGCTGCTTTTGCGCAGCGCAATTTGAGCCCTGACATTATTTTGGAAGCGATTGATGCGGATGTGATTAAGACCTATGTAGAAACTGGTATGGGAATTGGGATTGTTGCTGGCCATGCCTATGATGTTGATCGCGATCGCAATCTCAAGGTAATTCCAGTAGGGCATTTATTTGGTAACAATGTCACGCATCTGGGCGTTAAACAAGGTGCTTATCTGCGCTCATTTGTGTACACCTTCATCGAGCTCTTCTCGCCTACCTTGACAAAGAAAATTGTTGAGCAAGCAATGTCCAACGAATCAGAGACCTACGAGATTTAACTTTTAGGGGACTCAAGCGTAGAAATACCAATTGAGTGGTGCCTCGGGGCGGACTCGAACCGCCACGCCTTGCGGCACCGGATTTTGAGTCCGGCACGTCTACCAATTCCATCACCGAGGCAGGTGTTTGCAGTGGAAATTCTGCACAATTTGCTACTTTGTCACAGCTAAGACATGAGAGTGTAACAAAAATTGACTAAGAGCCCCCTACCTCCACCCTAGAACACCTTAAAATGAGGGCTTCTAGCCAAATTATTAAAAGGAATTACCCGTATGGCCGGCCACTCGAAGTGGGCCAATATTCAGCACCGCAAAGGTCGTCAAGACGAAAAACGCGGCAAGATTTGGACCAAACTCATT
>Ga0136644_10001296_pt1 | contig 19994 bp, 15 predicted proteins | sample C_130820_EF_Meta_FD_94780 | JGI IMG/M metagenome (GOLD analysis project Ga0136644, IMG submission 94780) | Freshwater microbial communities from Lake Croche, Canada to study carbon cycling - C_130820_EF_MetaG (v2) (version 2) | ecosystem: Environmental > Aquatic > Freshwater > Lake | place... | reverse complement strand
ATATTCAATTGAAAATCAACCTAATTTAACCGGACACTAGTGAAGTTTATTATATAATAAACTATTGTTTTTTTTAAATTTAAATTATAAAGCAAATCCTATTCCGTTTGATAATATATATGAAGAAATATTTCTTGTTATTTTAATTGCACCTGTTTTCGAAACTATGCTTTACCAATTTTTGCCATCATACTTTTTTAGAAATAAAAATCAAATTATTACTATTTTAGTTTCAAGTATATTTTTTGGTTTGTCACACTGGTATAGTTTTTTAAACTTTATTTATGGCATGTTGATTGGGACATTATTCATTATTAGTTACATTTTAATTGATTTAAGAAAAGTAAACCCATTAATAGCAATCTGTCTTGCACATATGTTTTATAATATATCGGCATTTATTATAAACCATCTTTAATCAAACATTTTTAAACTAGTAAAAATATAGTCTCTTCTAAGTATATCTATCTGCCTATAAAAAATTTTATTTGAACTTTTTGTTATTAGTTCAATATTTAATTTTAATAGATATATTCTTTTTAAATTATCGGTATACTTATTCCAGTGATATATTGTTTCTTACGCAATAGATATTTAATAAGGAAACCAAATTTAAAAGTAGAGAACCACTTTATATAATTCATTAACAATGTTGTCCTCAATCAATATATTGGAAAAAACAACACTATCATTTCTGACAAAGATTAAAAAAGGTAGTTATTTATTTTATTTATTTTTATTGTTGGGTATTTTTGGAATTTTGTCCTCTCTTCCTTTTATTTATACCGATATTTCTATTAAGTCAACTGGAATTACTCGTCCTATGACTGGACGAACAGAGGTGAAACCCTTAATAAGTGGGATTATTGATACAATCTTTTGTAGAGAAGGAGATTCAGTGAAAAAAGAGTCTGTTATACTTCGAATCAAGGATTTTAATACTAAAAGTAAAACGGCACTAATTATTTTCGAAATTTCGCAACGAGAAGAATTTATTCATGATCTTGAAGCGCTTAATTTTTTCTCTAACAATATTCTTAAAAAGTTGATAGGGGGGAATGATTCAATTGGTATAAAACTTAAATCTACTCTTTATAGAACTAAGTATAATCGATTTGTTCATCAAAAAAACGAACATGAGTTATTACTTACCAAAGCAAACAATGAAGTTGAAATAAACACTTCCCTTGCAAAAGACAAAATTATCAGTCGTAAAGAGTTCTTCGATATCCAAAATAACCAAGATAGAATGTTGGCCTCATACAAATCCTTTTTGAGCGAACAACAAATGAACTGGCAGCAAGAACTTTCACGTTACAAATTAGAACTTTCACAGTATCAACAACAACAACAGCAAATTAATTCAGATACTACCAATTATTTAGTTAAAGCATCAACTTCAGGTATTATACAAGGTATCAATTCAAGGTACCAAGGAGGATTAATACAAGCAAATGAAACTTTATGTACATTATCTCCTGAAGGAGACCTGATTGGTGAATGCTATGTGCCCTCTCGTGAAATTGGACTACTTAAAGTGGGTCTACCTGTACGATATCAAATTGAAGCATTTGATTACAATTACTTTGGTGTGTTGACTGGTAAGATATCTATGATTGACAATGATTTTACTCTAATAAATAATACTCCTGTATTTATAGTAAGGTGCAGTTTTGATATTACACAATTACATTTAAAAAACGGATTTTCTGGTAAACTTAAAAAGGGATTAAACTTCCAAGCAAGATTTATTGTAGCTCGAAGATCTTTATGGCAACTTTTATTTGACAGATTAGATGATTGGTTAAATCCTAATGCCCCTTCCCAAAATATAACTGCTTCCAATTGAAAAAATCTTCTAAAATACAGCAAAGAGATATTACAGATTGTGGGGCAGCTTGCTTGGCTTCTATAGCTGCACACTATCAACTTCAACTTCCGATAAGTCGCATTCGTCAATATGCTGGTACAGACAAAAGAGGTACCAATATTCTTGGATTAATTGAAGCAGCTGAGAAATTTGGATTTCAGGCCAAAGGCGCTAAAGGTTTAATTGAAAGTTTGTCCAATATACCACTTCCTGCAATAGCACATATTATATTACAAAATGGGCTGCACCATTTTGTTGTAATATTCAAAGTAACAAAGACGGAAATTACATTTATGGATCCCGCTGATGGTCAATATCATAAAAAGAAGATTTCTGAGTTTGAGAAAGTTTGGACTGGTGTTATTGTACTATTAGTTCCTGATGAGAGTTTTGCCAAAGGAAATGAAACAACTTCTATTACTATTCGATTTTGGCAGTTAGTCATGCCGCATAAAGGCATAATGATTCAAGCATTATTGGGTGCAGTAGTTTATACTATTCTTGGACTATCCTCATCAATATATATGCAGAAGCTCATAGATTTTGTGTTGCCTGATGGCAACATTAGACTTCTTAATCTTTTGAGTTTGGGGATGATATTAATTCTAATATTACAGGTATTCATAGGGACATTTAAAACCATTTTAGGATTATATACTGGTCAACAGATTGACGCTAGACTAATTCTTGGTTATTATAAACACATATTAAAATTGCCGCAGCGATTCTTTGATACCATGAGGGTCGGAGAGATTACAAGCCGAATTAATGATGCCGTTAAAATAAGAATGTTTATAAATGATGTGGCTTTAAGTATGATTGTTAATGCACTTATTGTAATTTTCTCAATTGCTCTAATGTTTTTATATTATTGGAAACTAGCAGTTATCATGCTTTGTATAATTCCAATTTATATATTTATTTACTTGATAAGTAATGTTATAAATAAAAGGTGGCTAAGGGTTTTAATGGAAAATAGTGCTGAGTTAGAAACTCAATTGGTAGAAAGCATAAGTACTGCTGGTACAATAAAAAGATTTGGGATAGAGGAATATACTAACACCAAAACAGAGTTTAAGTTTTTCACATTATTAAACTCTATTTACAAAAGCGGGATAAAGTTACTTTACCTTGGTACGAGTACTGATTTTGCAACACGTTTGTTTACAATCCTTATTCTTTGGGCAGGAGCTTATTTTGTAATTAATAGAGAACTTACACCTGGTGAACTTTTATCTTTTTATGCACTTATTGGATATTTTACCGGCCCTGCTAATTCACTGATTAGTGCAAATAAAAGTATACAAGATGCCTTAATTGCTGCCGATCGTTTATTTGAAATTATTGATTTGGAAATAGAATGTAATGATGTTAATAAAGTAGAACTTGTTCCAGAATTAATTGATGATATTCATTTCAATAAAGTATATTTTAGATATGGAACTAGGGCAATGGTATTTCAAGGCTTAGATTTGGTTATTAAAAAAGGCAACTCTACTGGTATTGTTGGTGAGAGTGGTAGTGGCAAGTCTACTCTACTTTCTTTACTACAAAATATATATCCGTTAAAAGAAGGTAATATCAGTATAGGGGGATTAAACTTATTGCATATCTCAAATAAAAGTTTAAGAAAAGTAGTTTCGGTGGTGCCTCAACAGATAGACCTTTTTTCTGGAACTATAATTGAGAATATAGCTATAGGTGAATATGAACCTGATTTAAAAAGGATTCTTGAATTATCTAGAATGCTTGGGATAAATGATTTTATTGAGCAGCTACCCACAGGGTACAGTTCATTACTAGGAGAACAAGGTGTAAATCTTTCAGGAGGGCAAAGACAAAAGATTGCGATAGCAAGGGCTTTATATAGAAATCCTGAAATACTCATACTAGATGAGGCTACTTCTAATCTTGATCAATTAAGCGAATCTAAAGTTCAAACAACACTCGAGTGGTTTAAAGCTCAAGGAAAAACAATAATTATAATAGCACATAGATTAAGTACCATAAAAAATGTGGATACTATTCTTGTTTTAAAAGAAGGAAAATTAGTTGAAGAAGGTAAACATGAACATCTTTTAGATACTAAAGGAGTATATTATCAAATGTGGCAGAATTTACAAATGAGCTAGTTTGAAATTATTTTTTAGATTTCAGTTTTATATGATTACTTCTTCTCTTTTTTAGGAAATTTTACAAAAAGAAAGAAGGGTAAACCAATTGCAACTAAAGTGCTTACAATATTCCAAGCTGTTTCTTTTTGAAGTTCTAATGCATAGATTACTATACAAGCAATAATGAACATAAGAAGCCCGATTAATTTTAGAAGAAGTAGGGAGGTCTTCATATTGGTTAATTTGAATTGAAAATACGCTTTCAGGTCATAAAATCAAGAGCCAGTTTGTAAAGGGTCGTTCTAAGTTTGTGAACCGTAAAAAATAGCTTTATTTTTAGGAAGATTACCCATAATTATTAAAGCATCCCTATATGGCTTCTCAACAAACTGGAAAATCGTCCATTCTATATCCCTATGCGTCTTACTATTTTGCACTGGCTTTAATAGTTACTTGGGTAGGATTTTCTCAGTCTTATTTTGGCAGATTAACCCAGGTAAGTATTTTCCATCATATACATGGGGCCTTAGCTGGAGGATGGATTTTGATCTTGATCATTCAACCAATCTTATACCAAAAAGGCAAGCTTGTATTGCATGGAAAAATTGGGAAACTTGCTGTTTATGTTTTATTCCCTTTATTAGTTTTGGGAGGTTTGAAAATGATTCATAGCATGTTAAATAGTGCAGCTGCCTATCCTCCTGGTGCGGTTATTCGATTGGCATTTTTAGATTTTGTTTCAGTATTGCTGTTGCTGTATTTTTTTTATCAGGGTATCAGTAAAGCCAAAAATTTACAGATCCATGCAAGAAGTATGAGCATTACTGTTCTAATCATGTTACCACCGGCCATTGCCAGAATGTTATTTCTAATTCCGTGGTTTGATAATTTTGATAAAACTTTGAATGCCGCTTATAGCATTATTGTGTTGATACTTGGCATCTTATTATTGGATGATCATAAAAAGGGCAAAATTTACCCAACTTATGTATTAGGAATAGTTGGTGTTGCATTCATGTTAATCAGCCATAATTGGGTTGGAGATTGGCAATGGTGGGCCAACTGGATGGCTGTCTATGCGGCACTCTAATCTTATTTATCCAACACCAACCCATCTAAATAAAATTTCTCTGGAAACCGGCCCTTGATGCCTCTGTAAAAATCCTTGATAGCATTAGCGTCAACAGTGGGGTCGCCTGTCATGTGGAGTAAGGGGCCAAAACCAGCCTGTTTTTTTTCATAGTCCAAATAGCCCAAGAGTACTGGTACATTGGCGCCTAGGGCCACATGATAGAATCCAGTTTTCCATTTCTTAACCAGACTTCTAGTGCCCTCAGCAGGTATCATGAGCATCAGTTCTTCATTGTCTTTGAAGAGTTGTATCATGTCATCTACTAAACGATTATTCTTTTGTCTGTGCACGGCCATGCCACCCATGCTTTCTAAGAATGATTTAATGGGCCAGCGGAACAATTCTTTTTTACCTAAAAAGCGTACAGGAATTTCTAATTTAAAAAATACGGCAAGGCTATAGAGAAAATCCCAATTACTGGTATGCGGTGCAGCAATGACCACGCATTTTTCATAACCTGCAGGCAGGTTCACATCCATTTTCCATCCCTTCAACTGAAAGATCCAAACAAAGATTTTACGCATTCGCTTGGCTTAAAACAAACCAAACAGCGCACTGTCTACCTTGCTAATGATTTCTCCAAAATGTTCTTCGTTCTCGGCAAACTTGTTTTTGTCACAATCAATCACCAACAACGGACCTTCTTTATAAGATTCAATCCAGCGGTTATAGTGTTCGTTGAGTCTTTTCAAATAATCCAAGCGAATATTCTCTTCGTATTCACGGCCTCTTTTCTGTATCTGAGATACCAGTGTTGGTACAGAACATTTGAGGTAGATCAACAAATCCGGTGGTTGTACCATGGTTTTGAGGGTCTGAAAAAACTGATAGTAGTTGTCAAAATCTCTTTTGCTCATCAGACCCATCTCGTGCAAGTTGGGTGCAAATATATTGGCGTCTTCAAAAATGGTACGGTCTTGAATCACGGTTTCAGTTCCATGATGTATTTCTAGCAATTGGGCCAACCTACTATTCAAAAAATAGATTTGCAGGTTGAAACTCCACCTAGGCATGTCTTCATAAAAATCCATCAAATAAGGATTATGATCTACGTCTTCAAACTGGGGAATCCAGCGGTAATGCTTGCTCAACATTTCGGTCAGGGTGGTTTTGCCGGCCCCGATATTGCCTGCTACCGCTACGTGTTTTGGTTTCTTAGCTTTTGCCATGGTAATGAAAATACAAAATTGGAATAAGTGGACGAACTTAATGAAAAGATTTTGAATGGAATCCTTTAAAATAAAGGACCTAATTCATTCCAATGGCATCTCTAACCAGTCTCAAGGTTTCAGCCCCACTTTCGCGTGCTTTTTCGGCCCCTTGTCGGGTAATTTTTTTCAATAACTCCTGATTGGCCTGTAAATCCGCTGCCTTGGCCCTAATGGGGGCTACAAATTCCACCATATCAGCCGCCAGCTGCTTTTTTAAATCGCCATAGCGGATAATGCAATTGCCTTCTGAGCTATTGTTAAAGTCATCTTCAAACTTCTGCACAGTGTCTGGGGTAGATACCTGACGCATGAGGGTGAAGAGGTTTTCAATATAATCGGGTTTGTCTGAGTTGGGGGCTAATGGGCCACCATCGGTTTTAGCCTTCATAATTTTTTTGCGGATCTGCTCGTCTTCATCGGCCAGAAAAATGGTATTCATCTGGTTCTCACTCTTGCTCATCTTGCCGTTTCCGTCAAGACTTAAAATCTTTACTAGTTCAGTGCCATAATTAAATGCCTGCGGCGATGGGAAGACATCTCCATAACGGTGGTTAAATCGCTCCGCAAAATTCCTAGCCATTTCTAAATGCTGTTCCTGATCCTTACCCACGGGCACTTTTACCGCACGATGGATTAAGATATCGGCCGCCATAAGAACGGGATAAGTAAGCAGACCCGCGTTGACGTTGTCTGGACTCAAACGTACTTTCTCTTTGAAAGTGGTGGTTTTTTCCAACTCACCTTTATATGCCATGGTATTCAAATACAAATAGAGTTCTGCAATCTCGGGCAGGTCACTTTGAATATACAAAGCCACTTTTTCTGGATCCAATCCACAAGCAATATTCTCTGCCACCACACGGTTCACACTATTGCGCAGCTCGCGGGTATCTGGATGCGTGGTTAAACTATGCCAGTTGGCCACAAAAAAATAACAGTTATACTCGTCTTGCATGCGCACATAATTACGCATAGCACCAAAATAATTTCCCAGGTGCAGAAAGCCAGTAGGCCTGATTCCACTTAAAACAACCTCTTTTGCCATGCGGCGAAGATAAGCAAAGGGGGCAAAAGATTCATGGATGAAAGCAACGGTGCATTTTGTAACATTGCAGTAGTAGAAATTCCAGTATCAGTCAGAACAATTACATATTACAGTCGCCTATAGAATACTTGAAGGGTGTTGGACCCTTGCGGGCCGATATGCTCAAAAAGGAACTGGAAATCTTCACTTTTGGAGACCTGCTGAACCATTTTCCCAATAGGCATATTGACAAGACCCAGATTGGCAAAATAGGAGAGATCCGCCCCGAGACAGAATTTATCCAAGTGGTGGGAACCCTGATGTACCTAGACACGATTGGTGAAAAAAGGGGGCGTAGGCTGGTTGCCCAATTAAAAGACGATACCGGCATCCTTGAATTGGCCTGGTTTCAAGGCATTAACTGGGTACAGAAAAACTTAGTGCCGGGTACCAAATACTTGGTCTTTGGCCGTACAGGTTTTTTCAATGGCAAACCCCAGATTGTTCACCCTGAGATAGAATCATTTGTACCCGCCAAAGCAGAAGGTCAGGCTTTTTTAGAGCCAGTTTATCCTAGTACAGAAAAGTTAAAAGTGCGGGGGTTAAATGGAAGACAGATTGGCAAACTCACTTATACCCTTATTTCACAGCTTCATCCAGATGAATTGATGGAGCATATTCCAGCACCCATTTTGCAGGAACTGCGTTTGATGGATAGGTATGAAGCCCATTGTCAGATCCATTATCCTAAATCTGCAAAAGGATTTGAAGCTGCCATGCATCGATTAAAATTTGAGGAATTTTTTATAGCACAAGTGCGATTGAATTTGACCAGACTCCAAAGACATCGCGCCAGCAGGGCCGTGGTATTTGAAAAAGTGGGAGAGATCTTTAATGAATTTTATGCCAAGTACCTGCCCTTTCAATTAACGGGTGCTCAGAAAAGAGTCTTAAAAGAAATTAGAACAGATACCGCTAGGGGCAGACAAATGAATCGTTTGTTGCAGGGCGATGTGGGAAGTGGTAAGACCATTGTAGCATTATTGAGCATGCTTTTGGCAGCGGATAATGGTTATCAAAGTTGTCTTATGGCACCAACTGAAATCTTGGCACAACAACACTATAAAGGTCTTAGTGAACTCCTCAAAGAAATGCCCGTTGAAATAGCCTTGCTTACAGGAAGTACCAAGACCAAGGAGCGCAAACGCATACTGCAAGGGCTTTTGGACGATACCATTCATTTTGTAGTGGGTACCCATGCGGTAATTGAAGACGTGGTGCAATTTAAAAATCTAGGGCTAGTCATAGTAGATGAGCAACACCGTTTTGGCGTAGCACAAAGGGCCAAACTCTGGGCCAAAGCGGCACTGCCACCACATGTACTTGTCATGACAGCAACGCCCATTCCAAGAACCTTGGCCATGACGGCCTATGGCGATTTGGATTATTCCGTGATGGATGAACTACCTCCTGGTAGAATTCCCATTACCACCGTGCATCGCTTTGAAACAGCCAGGGCATCGGTGATGGATTTTGTGAAAACCGAATTGGTAAAAGGAAGACAGATTTATTTTATTTACCCACTCATTGAAGAAAGTGAAAAGCTCAGTTTTGAAGACCTGATGCAGGGCTATGAGCAAGTCAAGAGTTTCTTCCCAGAACCCAAGTATCGGATCAGTATGGTGCATGGGCGTCAACCGGCAGATCAAAAAGAAACCAATATGGCCCGCTTTGTTAGTGGCGATACCCAGATCATGGTTAGCACCACCGTGATTGAAGTAGGTGTGAACGTACCCAATGCTTCTGTGATGGTCATTGAGAGTTCTGAAAAATTTGGCTTGAGTCAGTTGCACCAGCTCCGTGGAAGGGTGGGTAGGGGCTCTGAAAAAAGTTTTTGCATATTATTAACGAGTGTCAAGGCAAGCAAGGAAGCAAGAGAACGTATCAAGATTATGTGTGCCACCAATGACGGATTCAAGATTGCCGAGAAAGACTTGGAATTACGCGGTCCCGGCGATATTGAGGGCACCCGTCAGAGTGGAGCACTGAACTTTAAACTGGCTAGTCTTGTTAATGATAAGGGGATTTTAGAAAAAGCCAGATTAGCTGCGGAGAAACTTGTAGAGGAAGACCCTGAACTGATATTGGCAAAGAATTTGCAGTTGAAAAATTACCTTCAATCCCAGAAGGGTAAAAACGGTTGGAGCAAGATTTCTTGATTCTTAACAGTTTGATAAGCATCGGGGATGGAATAGTACGTATCTTAAAATAAAAACTGTTGAAAGCATTTGAACGGATATTGTTTTTGTTGCTCTTAGTTGGATCTTTTGCGCAGCTGAATGCCCAGAGTTATTTGGAATTTGTAGAGAACAAGGGCCAATGGGATAAGCAAATCAAATTTAAGGGAGATATGGGTGATGGCGCATTTGCCATCAAGGCCGATGGTGGCTATAGGATGTTGGTCTACAATGGAGATGACCTTGCGGCTATTAATGGTCATAAACACAATGCTACTGTGGCTAGTCCTATTCAAAGAACGTCTTTGTCTGATCAAAGTTTGGAGGGTGGTAATGGAGGAACAGGTGGAGGTACTGGAACTGGCGCCACTCGCATTCAACAATTGCGCGGTCACGTTTACGAAGTAACTTTTTTAAACGCTAACCCATCGCCGCAGGCAATTCCTGACAAACCCCTTAAAACGGTGAACAACTATTTTATAGGAAATGATGCCAGTAAATGGGTTTCTAATTGTAAAGTATTTACAGCGGTAACTTATAAAAATCTCTATAACAATATTGACATTAGATACTATTCTTCTAATGGGCAAATTAAGTATGAATTTATTGTGCATCCTGGTGGAAACCCCGCCAATATTGCCATGTATGTAGATGGTGCATTAGACCTTAAAATGTCTGGTAGAAATTTACTCATCAAAACCTCAGTAAAAGATATTGTTGAGCAAGAACCCGTTTCATTTCAATTAAACAATGACGGTAGAAAATCCATTGCATCTGGTTTTCAATTAAAAGGGAATATTATCCGTTTTCAAATAACTGACCCTATCAATAAAAACCAAACCTTGGTAATTGATCCCCTTATCTTTTCTACTTTTTCTGGTAGTTCTGCTAGTAATTGGGGCTTTACGGCCACTTATGACAATAAGGGAAATTTTTATGCTGGAGGGATTGTTTTTGGAGATGGTTTTCCTGTTAGTAATGGGGCCTATAATACTAATTTTAGTGGAGGTGCTACCAATGGTGGTTTAACGGGTTATGACATTGGAATCATCAAATTTGATCCTACTGGCGCCAATAGAATTTATGCTACGTATATTGGTGGCAAAACCGGTAGCGACCAACCCCATAGTATGGTGGTAGACGGACAAGGCAATTTGGTTATTGCTGGCCGAACAACTTCTACGGATTATCCTAATACCTATACCAGAATGGGTACTGGGGGGGCAACAGATATTGTGCTAACCAAGTTAAACAGTAATGGTACTGCACTGATTGGCTCTAGGATTATTGGTGGTAATGCGGACGATGGCGTAAATGTAAAAGCAAAGATTGTTAGTACAGGATATGGTCAATCCATTGATAGAAATTATGGAGATGATGGTAGGAGTGAAGTGATAGTTGATGAAGCTGGAAATATTTATTTGTCTTCTTGTACGCAGTCTGTCAATTTTCCAACACTCAATCCCGCACAACCCAATAATGGTGGGCGTAGTGCCTTAAACGGCAGGGCGCAGGATGGCGTAGTGATGAAGTTTTCTCCCACTTTGGCAACCCCTATTTTTTCTACCTTTTTGGGCGGAGGCGAAGACGATGCCGCATTTGTCTTGGCCTTAAAACCTGACAATGGAGATATTTATGTGGCAGGTGCTACGGCTAGTAGTGACTTTTTTGGAGATAAATCTGGCATGTATCAATCCAATTTTCAAGGTGGGATCTGTGATGGATTTGTGGCCATTTTTGACAACAATGGTGCAATTAAAAAGACCAGTTATTTTGGTACCAATGGTATTGACGTGATCTACGGAATTCAGTTTGATAAGTTTAGCTTTCCTTATATCATGGGTACTACAACAGGAAATATTCCTGTGCAAAATGCCATTTTTAGTCAGGGTGGTGGTAAGCAATTTATCACCAAGTTTAATGCTGATCTAAACACCGTCATTTTTAGTACCAACTTTGGAACCAACGCAGCTGTACCCAATATATCGCCCACGGCTTTTTTGATTGACCGTTGTGAGAATATTTATGTTTCTGGTTGGGGTGGTTTGGGAAATTCAGAAGGAAGTTATCCTCCCAGTGCTGGTACAAGGGGGTTGACCGTTACACCTGATGCGGTGTTGGGAACCACAGATGGAAGTGACTTTTATTTTATTGTAATAGAGAAGAACGCCAATAGTTTAAAATATGGCAGTTTTTATGGTCAGAACGGAGGTGCTTATCCGGATCATGTAGATGGCGGTACTAGCCGCTTTGACCGGAATGGAATCATCTATCAATCTGTCTGTGCCAACTGTGGTGGTGGTGCAAGATTCCCAACATCGGCAGGAGTTTGGGGGCCCAATAATAATGCACTAAGTGCTGCTACTGGAGGTGGCTGTAATTTGGCAGCCATTAAAATTGCCTTCAATTTGGCGGGTGTGGGTTCTGATCTTGTGGCATCCATTAAAGGGAGACCTAGAGATACTTCTGGTTGTGTACCCTTATCCGTTGATTTTGAAGATTCTTTGGCCATGGGGAAATTGTATATTTGGGATTATAACGATGGTTCAAAAAGAGATACTACCAGGGTTCCCAAAACCACACACGTCTTTAATAATATTGGCGTCTACAGGGTAAAACTGATTTCTGTGGACTCTTCTTCTTGTAATATAGCAGACAGTTCTTATGTGAATTTGCGGGTTAGAAATGACGAAGCCAAACTTGGTTTTACTGCTGCCAAACAACCACCTTGTGCATCCTTAACCTATTTGTTTACCAATAACAGTATTCCGCCTGTATCTGTTCCGGCAAAACCATTTAAAGCCAATTCCTTTCTTTGGATTTTTGGGGATGGTAGTACCCAAATAACAGGTACGCAATCGGTCTTGCATACCTATACAACAGCTGGAACCTATGACGTAAAATTGTTATTAACGGATACCAACTATTGCAATCATTCTGATTCAGTAACACTGCAGATTCGGATATCACCCAATGTTAAAGCACAGTTTACTACACCGCCCCTTGGTTGCGCACCATACAATGCTTTGTTCACCAATACTTCTTTAGCAGGTACTGATTTTCTTTGGGATTTTGGTGATGGAACCACTTCTACCCAAACAAGCCCATTGCATTTTTATCCAAATGTGGGCTCATACAATATTGTGTTAATAGCCAATGATACCAATACTTGTAATAAAACCGATACTACTAGGTTTACACTTACGGTGAGTGATAAACCAACTGCTTTTTACAGTTATTCGCCACAGCCTACGGAGCCCAATACAGCGGTTAGTTTTACCAACAGTTCAATTGGCGCAATGCGATACAAATGGTTGTTTGGAGACGGAGATTCTATTTTAACCACTAGAATAGATACCACCATCAGACATATTTATCCAGCTACCAATACCTATAATGCTTGTTTAATAGCAATTAATGCGGGAGGTTGTTCAGATACTTCTTGCCAGTCCATACCCATAACCATTAATCCAATTATGGATGTGCCCAATGCTTTCTCGCCCAATGGGGATGGCAAGAATGATAGAATCTATGTTCGTGGATTTGGGATTGAGCAAATGACCTGGCGCATTTATGACCGTTGGGGTAATCAGGTCTTTGCCACAGCTGATCCTAATGAAGGATGGGATGGTACCTTTAATGGAAAAAATTTGGCTCAAGACGTTTACCATTATACGGTTCAAATAGTATTTAGTTCAAAAGAAAAAATGGTTAAAAAAGGCGATATTACTTTATTGAGATGATGCATTTATGAGGGAAAGAATCAAACATATTTGTTTTTTGTTTTTGCTGATTTGCAGCTTGCAAGTGGGTGCACAGGATTTGCATTATTCGCAATATTTTAATGCACCACTTTTGGTTAATCCAGCCAATACAGGCTTTAACCCTGACTATGATTATAGGATTGGGGGCAACTATAGAAACCAATGGGCCAATGTGGGTACGCCCTATAAAACCATGGGTATTTGGGGTGATGTAAAAGCGTTTGGTAACCGTTTTGAAAATGGATGGATGGGATTGGGTGGTGCCATTTTAAAAGACGTGGCTGGATCTGGGAATCTTAGTTCTACAGGGGCTTATGCTTCCGTTGCCTATCACCAAATGCTTGGTTATAATTCACTATTGAGTGGAGGATTTTCACTGGGTTATGTTGCCAAAAGAATTGACATTAGTAAACTCAGTTTTGACAACCAATGGAACGGTCAGTTTTTTGATGTGACCATTCCAAATAATGAACCTTTTGCTTATAGCCAGACTGGTTATTTAGATATGCAAGTAGGGTTGAATTATGCTTATTTTCCTTCAGACAATGTGTATTTAAATGCGGGTGTCAGTATATCTCATGTTAATATGCCCAAAGAAAGTTTTTTTGACGAGTCTATTAACAACAATCAATTGAACAGAAGGTACACGGTATTTGTAAATGCAGGTATCAAGCTACAAGATTTATGGATTGTGAATCCCAATATTTATGTAAGCAAAATGGGTGTTAGTTGGGAAACGGTTCTTGGGTTTAATGCCAATAGAAATCTAAGTGGAGACGGTTACCAACAATTGATTGTTGGTCTTTATTATAGAAACCACGATGCTATTATTCCCATGTTGGGCTATCAGGTAAATGATTTGAAGTTCACCATCAATTATGACGCTACCATTTCTACCTTGGGTAATCTCAATGGAACTAGGGGCGCTTATGAATTAAGTATTGTCAAAAGCGGTTTGTTTACAAATAGTTCCAGCGGGGTTAAATGCCCATCTGTGAAGTTTTAAGACTGCTATGCAACAGTATGGGGCTTAATTTTTATCTTGCAAGCATCAATTAGCCCTTTATGAAGTATTTACCGTTGAATCCCCAGATTTTTATTGACAATCGGAAGCGTTTTGCCAAATCCATGTTACCAGATAGTATTGGCATTTTTGTAAGCAATGACGAATGGCCTTCTAATGGTGATGCCTTACACGCATTTAAGCAAAATACAGACCTCTATTGGTTATCTGGTGTAGAGCAGGAAGACAGTATGGTCATTTTATTTCCAGATTGTCCAGATCCCAAGTATCGCGAAGTCTTGGTGCTGGTGCGTCCTAATGAATTAAAAGAAAAATGGGATGGTAAGCGTTTGCGCAGCAATGAGGCTACTGCAATTTCTGGAATCAAAACCATTGTGTGGTTAGACAGTCTGGATGCGCTTTTACAAACCTGGGTGCATTTGGCAGATCATATATATTTGGACTCCAATGAGAATGACCGTAAAGCCAGTTTGATTCAGTCTAGGGAATATCGTTTTATTGGAGAAATGAAAGCTAGATATCCCTTGCATAAATATGAGCGAGCTGCTAAGATTATGAAAGAGTTGCGTGGTGTCAAAACCAAACTAGAAGTAGCAGTTTTGCAAAAAGCTATTGACATTACCGATAATACTTTTCGCCGTTTGTTGAAATTCATCAAACCTGGGGTCATGGAATATGAAATTGAAGCGGAAATCTTTCATAGTTTCTTGAGTCAACGCTCAGCTGGTCCTGCTTATGGAAGCATTATTGCCAGTGGCGATAGGGCCCGTACATTGCATTATGTTTCTAATAACCAGGAGTGTAAAGACGGCGAATTAATCCTAATGGATTTTGGCGCAGAATATGGTGGTTATTGCGCAGACTTAACCCGTACCATACCGGTAAATGGCAAATTTAATCCGCGTCAAAAAGAAGTGTATAATGCTTGTTTGGCACTACATAATTATGCAAAATCCATTTTAAAGCCGGGTATTAGCATTGTGGATTATACCGAGAAAGTAGGTGATGAAGCCACCAAGCAATTCTTAAAAATTGGTTTGATTACCAAGGCCGATGTAAAGAATGAAGATGCGGATAACAGGGCCTATAGAAAATATTTATATCATGGTATTTCGCACCATTTGGGTATTGACGTGCATGATTTGGGAACAAGAACAGCACCCATCAAGGCAGGGATGGTCTTTACCATTGAACCAGGTATTTATATAGAACAAGAGCAAATGGGGGTTCGTATTGAAAACAATTTCTGGATTACCAAGAATGGGAGTCTTGACCTAATGAAAAATATTCCCATTACCATTGAAGAAATTGAAACCCTGATGAAAACCAAAAAATAACATGAGACAACAGATCCCCAACCTGTTCACCCTAGCCAATCTGTTTTTGGGTTGCATGGCCATTGTGCAGATTATGCAATCAGGGCTTTCCTTAAGTATTGATCCTAGTGGAGAAAATTTGGTTGAGATTCCAGAACAAATTTATTTAGCCAGTATTTTAATTGCAGCAGCGGCCATTGTTGATTTTTTTGATGGATTTGTGGCAAGATTGCTAAAAGTACCCTCAGAAATGGGTAAGCAATTAGATTCCTTGGCCGATGTAGTGAGTTTTGGGGTAGCACCTGGATTGATTATTTATCAATTTTTGCGTTTGAGCTTTGCCCAAAAAGCGGGTGGTTTAGATATTTCATCCTCATTTTTGCTACCTGCTTTCCTGGTGCCTTGTGCAGGAGCCTATCGACTGGCAAGGTTTAATATTGATACCGAGCAGAGCTATGGATTCAAAGGAGTGCCCATTCCTGCTGCTGGTATTTGGGTGGCCAGTTTTCCGCTGCTGTATTGGTTTGCTAAAGACCAATGGATTTTTGACCTGTTGCGTAGCTATTGGTTCTGGTATGCGGTGATTGCTTTGTCTAGTTACCTAATGATTTCTACCTTACCTATGATGGCCATGAAGTTCAAAGAGTTTTCTATGAAAGCCTTGCTGCCATTCATTATTATTGCAATTGTATCTACAGTTGCTGCTTTTCTTTTTGGTTGGTTGGCGGTTAGCATTGGGTTTATAGCATATGTAATTCTATCTTTGATTTATAAATAACTTAATATTTAGTATATGACTTATCATGTTCAGATAAAAGTGATGCCTCTAAAAGACCTGTTAGACCCACAAGGAAAAGCAGTCTTAGGCGGATTGAAAAATCTGGGTCTTGGAACTATTTCAGACGTTCGTGTTGGCAAACATATCACTTTGAATGTAGAAGCTGATTCTGAAGAAGCTGCAAAGCAAGTTGCTGCAGAAGCCTGCTCCAAATTGCTGGCCAATCCAGTGATGGAGTTTTTTGAGATTGAAATGGTCAACTAAGATTCTCCTCATCCTTATGTATTAACGCATGTTGTACTTGGTACCTACACCTTTGGGAAATTTAAAGGACATTACACTGCGTGCACTTGAAACACTGCAAGAAGTTGACGTAATTCTCTGTGAAGACACGCGAACTTCACAAAAGTTGTTACAGCACTACCAGATTAAAAAACCATTGTCTCCCTATCACCAGCACAATGAGCACAAGATTGTGCCACATATTGTTGACCAGTTGGTGGCTGGTAAATCCATGGCCTTGATCACGGATGCAGGTACTCCTGGTATTTCTGATCCCGCTTTTTTATTAGTCAGGGAATGTATTAAACAGAACGTGGTTGTCAATTGTCTGCCTGGCGCTGCCGCTTTTGTTCCAGCCTTGGTAAATAGCGGCATCCCCACCAATCGGTTTGTTTTTGAGGGCTTCTTGCCAATGAAAAAAGGAAGGCAAACGCTTCTCAAACAATTGGCTTTAGAAGAACGAACCATCGTCTTTTATGAGAGCCCCATGCGTTTGGTAAAAACCCTAGAAGAAATAGCTCAATACTTAGGGGCAGATAGACAGTGTTGTGTTAGCCGGGAACTCACCAAGATGTTTGAAGAAAACAAAAGAGGTACGCTTTTAGAAGTGGCAGCCTATTTTAAAGAGAAAACCGTAAAAGGTGAAATTGTGGTAGTAGTTGCCGGTAAGGATTAATCCATTTTCCATTCTCAACTTTATTCCTGAAATTTATCTCCTAAAACTACACTATGCGGAAACTGTTTTTTTTCCTGTTAGCCACTTTAATGGTAAGCAGTTTGTTTGCTCAACCCGATCGTTGGCAGCAAAAGATCAAATACAATATCAATGTAAATATGGATGTTGTTACCAATCGCTTTAGCGGAACCGAAAAAATTGAATACATTAATAATTCTCCTGACACCCTCTATAAAATATTTATTCACTTGTATTGGAACGCCTTTCAGCCCAATAGTAGCATGGATGTGCGTAGCAGGGAACTGGGTAAAAATATATTAACCAACCGCCGTGGTGATCAAGTAAAAGATTGGGATGGTCGTGTGACTGATCGCATTAGCAAATTGACTCCAGAAGAAATTGGCTATCAAAAAGTAAAGAGTATCAAAATCAATGGTAAGGAGCAACAATTGCTTGAACACGAAACCATTTTGGAAGTTCGTTTAGACAAAGGTCTTGCGCCCAAAAGCAAGACCCTAATTGATTTGGATTTTGAAGCTCAAGTACCCAAACAAATTAGAAGAAGTGGCCGTGATAATGCAGAAGGCATTAGATATAGTATGAGTCAATGGTATCCCAAATTGGTGGAATATGACTACCAAGGTTGGAATGCCAATCCTTATATTGCCCGTGAGTTCTATGGGGTTTGGGGTGATTTTGACGTAAAGATTACCATTGATAAATCTTATATGATTGCTGCAACTGGTGTGTTGCAAAATGCCAATCAAATTGGCTTTGGTTTTGAAACACCAGGTACCAAAGTCCCTGCCAACAATGGTAAAACCAATACCTGGAATTTTACAGGAAGCAATATCCATGACTTTGTTTGGGCGGCTGATCCAAGCTTTAAACACCTGTCTAAAAAAACTGCTTCTGGAGTCATGCTAAATGTGTTTTACAAACCCACCGATGCCAAGGGCGATTCTGCTTGGGGCAATGTATTATGGACTGCTGAACAGGTATTACCCTATATGGAGAAACGTTTTGGAAAATACCCTTATCCTCAATATAGCTTTATTGAAGGTGGAGACGGTGGAATGGAATATGCTATGGCAACTTTGTTAAAAGGTCCAGGACTGGGAACAGTCATTCACGAATGGATGCATAGTTGGTACCAACAAATTATGGGTACCAATGAAAGCTTATTTCCTTGGATGGATGAAGGCTTTACCGATTACGCCACTGGAGAAGTTTCTGACTTTTATTATCAGTCCTGCGCCCCTAGGTCTCCCTTTACCAGTGATGCTGCTAAAACAGGAATTCTTAGGATGAATGAACTGAATAAGTCAAGACTTCCGCTGAAACAATCAGGCAGTTATGAAAGTTATTTTAGCTTGGCTAAGTCTGGATTGGAAGAACCCATGAGTACCCATTCTGACCATTATAATACTAACTACGCTTATAGCTCAGCTGCTTATTCAAAGGGTTCCACATTTATGGGACAGTTGGGATATATTGTTAGTGATAGCATTCGCGATAAAATTCTCTTGAACTATTATGACCAATGGCATTTCAAACACCCCAATGTAAATGATTTTATACGCGTAGCTGAAAAGACCAGTGGATTGGCCTTGCAGTGGTACAAAGAATATTGGGTTAACAGCACCAAAACCATTGATTATGCCGTTGGCGATATTGGTTTGAATGGTAGCAATACCAGTATCACTATTAAGCGCGTTGGAAAAATGCCTATGCCAGTTGAAGTGCTGTTGATCTTTAAAGACGGTAGCAAAGAATTGCACTATATTCCTTTAGACTTGATGTTTGGTGAAAAGCCTGATGAGTCTGCAGGTGTTCCCAGAACCGTTCACAAAGAATGGCATTGGACACATCCTGAATACCAAGTAGAAACTACTAGAAGCATCAAGGATTTAAAATCTATTGAAATTGATCCAACACAGCGCTTAGCTGACCTTAATAAGACTAATAACAAGCTGGTCATTCCGGACTAGTTTTTAAGTGAGAAGTGAGGAATGAGAAGTGAGAAGTGAGAAGTGAGGAGTGGGGAATGAGAAGTGAGGAATGAGAAGTGAGAAGTGAGGAATGGGGAATGAGAAGTGAGAAGTGAGGAATGAGAAGTGAGAAATGAGAAGTGAGGAATGAGAAGTGGGGAATGAGAAGTGAGAAGTGAGGAATGAGAAATGAGAAGTGAACAGTGAGGAATGAGAAGTGAGAAGTGAGAAGTGGGAAGTGGGGAATGAGTTGGAAATTTTAGTGAAGAGATAATAGATAAGAGTGAAGGGTGCACAATCATTTTACTCGCGACAATAATTTTTTAATCCCACCCATTGCTCGGTGGGATTTTTTTATATAGGATGGCATAAAAAAACCTAAGTCTAGCTTAGGTTTGGTACTGTTTTATAAGGAACTGTTGGTACTGTTTAAGGTACTGATTTATAAACTGTGTAAGTGAGGGATAAGTTGGGGTACACGCTTCACTTTTTTCTTCCTCCTCTCTTCACTCTTATCTTTTATCTCTTCACTTCTTCTTTATTTCTCACTTCTCACTTCTCATTTCTCACTTTCT
>Ga0136644_10001294_pt1 | contig 20015 bp, 19 predicted proteins | sample C_130820_EF_Meta_FD_94780 | JGI IMG/M metagenome (GOLD analysis project Ga0136644, IMG submission 94780) | Freshwater microbial communities from Lake Croche, Canada to study carbon cycling - C_130820_EF_MetaG (v2) (version 2) | ecosystem: Environmental > Aquatic > Freshwater > Lake | place... | reverse complement strand
GAGTGGCTGCTGATCTCTCTCGCCTACAATTGCAGGCGGCTCCACCGCCTGCAGGCCGCGTGAACAACATCAGCGGCTACGCGACGCAGCGGCTGTGACCGGAATCCGACAGGCTGCTAGCGCCCAGGGTCAAGCGGCGATGAGGGTCGCGCCCGCGATCAAGGCAGGTCGACCCAGCCCCCATCCATAGCCTGCGAGCGAAGTGCAGCCTCGACAAAGCGCACACCATCTAACCCTTCGGGCGCGCCCGGCGCTGTCAGCGCCAGCGGGTCGGCGGCGATGCCCAGCCGGCGTGCAGCAGATTGCTCGGCGAAGTCCGCATAGAGGTTGGCGAAGGCCTCATGGAGGCCCTCCGGATGGCCGGTGCGCCGAAAGCGGGTGGCGCGCGTCGCGGCCGCGGACAGGGTCGGATGGCCGCGCGACATGGTCAGCGGAAAGCCCTCCAGCGCGGCGAGACGAAGCTCGTTATGTGCGGCATGGCGCCATTCGATGTGCCCCTTCGCGCCGAAGACCCGCAGCAGGATGTGGTTCTCCGCGCCCGCCGCGCCCTGGCACAGCGTCATGCTGCCATTCGCGCCGCCTGCCAGCCGAAAACGCGCCTGTGCATAGTCCTGCACCACGCGGCCCGGCATCAGCGTGCCGACCTCCGCGCTGATCCTGGCCATCCTCTCGCCGGCCACGTAGCAGGCGAGGTGATGCGCATGTGTGCCGATATCGCCCAGCACGAGCGACGGACCGCTGCGCGCCGGGTCCAGCCGCCAGCGCCTCGCGGCATCCGGCAGCGCCTCCACCTGTGCCGCGAGGCCCGAGCCGAAATATTCGACCTGCAGCATCCGCAACGGCCCGATTTGTCCGGCTGCGACCAGGGCGCGCGCCTCGCGGATCATCGGATAGCCCGAATACGCATGGGTGACGCAAATCGCCACGCCCCGCGCCGCCGCGGCCTGGGCTACGGCTTCCGCTTCACAGACGCCGTTCGTCATCGGCTTGTCGATCATCACATCCAGCCCGGCGGCAATCGCGGCCAGGGCGTATGCGGAATGCGTGTCGTTCGGCGAGACGATGGCAACGGCCTCGACGCCATCGCCGCGCCCGGCTTCCTGCGCCAACATCGCCTCGACCGAGGCATAGCTGCGAGCCTCGGCGATGCCGTATTCTGCGGCGGCAGCGCGGCCGCGCGCGGCGTCACGAGACAAGGCGCCGGCGACCACGGCAAAGCACCGGTCCATCAGCGCGGCTCGCAGATGCACCTGCCCGATCATCGACGGCGCTGCGCCGCCGATGAAGCCCAACCGCAGCGGCCGGCCCAGCGCGGCGAAGGCGGTCATCGCCCGATGCCGAGGATGCGCTGCGCCGTCGCGGCATCGACCGGCCGGCGTAGCGCGGCATCGAATGGCTTGTCGGTCACGTCGATGATGTGACGCGCTATGAAGGGCGCGCCTTCCCGCGCGCCATCCTCCTTGCGCTTCAGGCAGCACTCCCATTCCAGTACCGCCCAGCCGGCGTAGCCGATTGCCGCGAGGCGCGAGAAGATGCCGCGGAAATCGACCTGGCCATCACCCAGGCTGCGGAAGCGCGCCGGGCGCTGCGCCCAATCTTGGAAGCCGCCATAGACCCCGCTGCGCGCGCTGCGAATGAATTCGGCGTCCTTCACGTGGAAGGCCGCAATGCGTGGCCCGTAATGGTCGATGAAGCCGAGATAATCCATGTGCTGTAACAGCATATGGCTCGGGTCGAACAGGATGCGCGCGCGGGCATGGCCATCCACCAGATCGAGGAAGCGGTCGAAGGTCGCGCCGTCATGCAGATCCTCGCCGGGATGCAATTCGAAGCAGAGGTCGATGCCAGCCCGGTCGGCGTGATCCAGGATCGGTCGCCAGCGCCGCGCGAGCTCCGCGAAGGCCGCCTCGACCAGCCCGGGCGGTGCCGGTGGCCAGGGATAGAAATAGGGCCACACGAAGGCGCCGGAGAAGGTGGCCAAGCGCGACAGGCCCAGCCTCGCGGACGCATCGATCGCCAGCCGCAACTGCCGTTCCGCCCAAGCTGCACGGGCCGCTGCGTCGCCGCGGACGGCGGGCGCCGCGAAGACATCCGAGATCTCGGAAAAGGCCGGGTTCACCGCCATCAATTGTCCTGCGCGATGAGCCGCGAGTTCCGTGATCTCGACGCCAAGATCGCCAAGGCGGCGGCAATAGTCGCGGCAATAGGCATCGTCGGTGGCCGCGCGTTCCAGGTCGATGAGGCGCGGGTCGTGGACCGGGACCTGCACCCCGACATAGCCCAACGCCCTCAGCCAGCCGACCACGCCGGAAAAGGAATCGAATGGTGGCGCATCGCCCATGAACTGGCTCAGCATGACGCCGGGCCCGCATATCCTGCTCATGCCATTCCTCTCGCCGCCTCGATGGCGCGCTGGATTTGGTGCCGCGCATCCCGTGCCACCGCATCGGCATCGGTGTAGGTGGTGCGCCAGACGCAAAGCTGCGCTGCTAGGACTGGGTCGAGGATGGCGGCCGAAAACGCTTCGAAACCGATCGGCCCGTCATAGCCGCCGGCCACCAGCGCCCTCACGATGCCGGCCACCGCCACGCTGCCGGTGCCGAGTGGGCCGCGGTGACTTTCGCTGAATTCGAAGTAGCCGAGGCGTGGCGCAGCCCGCGTGATGGCGGCCAGGGGATCGGACTCCTCCATCAGCATGTGGTGCGTATCGAGATGCAGCAGCAGGTTCGGTGCTGCCACCTCATCGATCAGGGCCAGCGCGTCGGCAGCGGTGTTCACCAGCGCATTCTCGAAGCGGTTCACCGCCTCCAGCGTCATGCGAATACCCGATACGGCTGCGGCGCGCGCGGCATTGGCGAGCGTGGCCACCGCATGGCCGCGGCCACGCACGGTGACGGGTGCCACGGCCTTGCCCCAGGCGGCGTGGGGAATTCCGCCAAGCTGCGCGGCGCCGATGTCGCGCGCCAGCGCCACGGCATGCAGCAACCGCGCGGCACCGGCGGCGGCGGTTGCGGGATCATCGGCGGCAGGGTCCGCCGAGGCCGGATGCGTGATGGCGGCGATCGGCCGCAGGCCGGCGGCCGAGCAGGCGCGCGCAATGCCGGGCGCGTCGATCTCGGCGGGGTCGCGGAGCGGGACTATGAGCGAAGCGAAGCCGCAGGCGGCGGCGTGTTCGATTGCCCGTGACCCGTCTGCGCGCGTCCAGCGCGGGATGAAGACCAACGGATGGACGCAGAAGGCGTTCAATGCAGGGCTGTGCCATCGATGGTGATGCGGTGCATCAGCCGCCGCGCGCCGTGATAGTCGTTCACTGCGCAATGCCAGGTGCTGCGATTGTCCCACAGCGCGATGGAGCCGTTGCGCCAGCGGAAGCGGCAGGTGAATTCCGGCCGCGCGCCGTGGCTGTAGAGAAAACCGAGCAGCGCCTCGCTCTCCTCCTTCGTCCAGCCCTCGATGCCGAGCGTGAAGTTGGCGTTGACATAGAGCGCCCTGCGACTGGTATCGGGGTGGCGGATCACCACCGGATGAACGGCGTCCTGCGTCGCGGCCTGCGGGTTGTGCAGCCGGCCCTTGAGGTCGTTGTGGTCGTAGCCGGCCTTCGCGCCGAAGACGTGGCGGCTGGAATGCAGCGCGCGCAGCGGCTCCAGCGTGCGCTTCATGCCGTCCGAAAGCGCGTCATAGGCCGCGACCATGCTGGCGAACATCGTGTCGCCACCTTGCGCGGGCACTTCGCGCGCGAGCAGCATGGAGCCGAGCGCGGGGATCTCGTCATAGCTGTGGTCGGTGTGCCAAGCCTCGCCGATGTTCTTCTTTTGCTCGGGTTCCTTTCGAACCTCGGCGATTTCAGGATGGCCGGGGACGGTGGAGAAGAAGCGGTTGACGTTGATCGGGCCGAAACGGCGGGCGAAGGCAATGTGCTGTTCGGGCGTGATGTCCTGGTCACGGAAGAAGATCACGCTGTGATCGTGAAAGGCCTGCCGGATCTCGGCAAAGCGTCCGTCCTCGATCGGCGCGGCGAGGTCCACGCCCAGCACCTCGGCCCCCAGCGCGCCGGCAATGGGGACGATCTCGATGTGGCTGTTGCGCATGGCGGCTCTCCTCAGGCGGGGGTGGGGGCAGTGGCGGCGATCAGCCCTTCGTGACGCAGCTCATCCCAAAGTGCTGCGGGGATGGGGCGGCGCAGCCGCTCGGCATTCTGTGCGATCTCGGCACCGGCAAGGGCGCCGGGGATGATGCTGGCGATCAGGGGATGGGCAAGCGGGAAATGCAGCGCAGCGGCCGGCAGCTCGACGCCGTGGCGGCCGCAGACGGCCTCGATGCGTCGCGCGCGGGCGATGACTTCCGGCGGCGCCGGCGCGTAGTCGTACCAGGCACCGTCCTGCACCGGTCCCGCGAGGATGCCCGAGTTGAAGGGGCCGCCGAGGATGATTCCCATGCCGCGCTCGGCGCAGTAGGGAAACAGCGTGTCCAGCGCGCCCTGCTCCAGCAGCGTGTAGCGGCCGGCGAGCAGCATGCAGTCGAAATTGCCAGCACGGGCGAAGCGCAGGCACATCTCGGTCTCGTTGAGCCCGCAGCCGATGGCGCCGATCACCCCGGCCCGGCGCAGCTCATCCAGCGCGCGATAGCCGCTGTCGATGACCGTGCGGAAGCGCGCCTCCAACAATTCGTGGTCGCCGATGGTCCAAAAATCCACGTCATGGATCAGAAGAATGTCCAAGCGCGCGAGGCCAAGGCGCAGGCAGGATTGCTCGACCGAGCGCATCACGCCGTCATAGCTGTAGTCGAAGGCCGGCACGAAGCCGGGCAGGCCGCCACGGCGCATGCCCTCTGGTGCGCTCTCGCCAGGGCGCAACGGGCGCATGGTGCGGCCGATCTTGGTGGAGAGCACGAATTCCTCGCGCGGACGATCCCGCAGCGCCGCGCCAACACGCAACTCGCTGCGGCCGTAGCCATAGAAGGGCGAGGTGTCGAACAGCCGCACCCCCTGCTCCCAGGCTTCATCGACCACGGCGATGGCCGCGCCCTCGGGCAGCGTGGCGCGGAAACCCCCGATGGGCGCGGCACCGAAGCCTAGGGTCGTGACCTCCAGCGCGCTGCGGCCGAGGCGACGAGGCGTCGTCGGGTCGAAGCTCATCCCTTCACCGCCCCGCCTGTGAGCCCGGCCACGAGGTAGCGCCGCACGAGCAGGGAGAAAAAAAGCACCGGCAGCATCACCATCGTGCCCCCGGCGGCGATGCGGCCCCACTCCCAGCCTTCGTAATTCATGAAGTTTACCACGGCCACCGGCGCGGTCATGGCCTCGGTTCGCGTCAGGATCAGGGCGAAGAAGAAATCGTTCCAGGCGAACAGGAAGCACAGGATCGCTGTGGCCGCGAGGCCGGGCGTGGAGAGCGGAAGTACGATGCGCCAGAAGCCCTGCTCCGTCGACGCGCCGTCGATCCAGGCGGCTTCCTCCAACGCGCGCGGCAACTGGTCGAAGAAGGGCCGCATCATCCAGATTACCAGCGACAGGTTGAAGGTCATGTAGATGATGACGAGGCCCGCGCGCGTATCGAGCAGTTCGAGGTGCCGGTAGGCCAGGAAGTAGGGGATGGTGAACGCAATTGGTGGCGCCATACGCGAGGCCAGGATCCACAGGCTGAAGGTGCCCGCGATGCGCGCCTGCCAGCGCGACAGCGCATAGGCCGCTGGCACGCCGAGCAGCATCGGCGCGACAGTCGCCGAAGCCGCGACGACCAGACTGTTCACGAAGCTCCGCCGAAAGTCGCTGGTCCAGAGCGCCTGGTAGTTCTCCAGCGTCGGCGTGAAGATCAGCGCCGGCGGAAAGGCGAAGACCTGCGCGTTGGTCTTGAAGGACATCTGCAGCAACCACAAGAACGGCGCCATCACCAGAAGCGCCAGCACGATGGCCACCACCTGCACGAAGCGCCGTTCCCGCACCATCGCGCTACTCGCCATGCTGCCCCCAGCCGACCAGTCGGACGATTCCCCAGCTCATCACCACCGTCACCGCCAGCAGTACGACGGTGATAGCGCTGGAATAGCCGAGGAAGCTGAAGTTGAAGGCCTGCAGGAAGGAGTAGTAGTTCGTCACCTCGGTGACCGAGCCCGGCCCGCCCTCGGTGAGGATGAAGATCAGGGGGAAGGCCTTAATCGAATCTATCAGCCGGAACAGCCCCGCCACCAGCAGCACGCCCTTCAGAAAGGGCAGCGTCACATGCCAGATCATCTGCCAGGCGGAGGCACCATCCACCTTGGCCGCATCCACCATCTCCTGCGGCATCATCTGCAACGCCGCTAGCGTCATCAGCATGGTGAAGGGGAACCACTGCCATGTATCGGCGATGATGATCGCCGTCAGCGCCCAGTCCGGATGCGTGATGAGCGAAGGCACGACGAAGCCCAGCATCGACGTGCCCAAATGCAGCGGGCTGATGTCCGGCGTATAGAGAACCTTCCAGATGATCGCCACGACGATCGGCGGCAACACCATCGGGATCAGGAAGACGGTGCGCAGCGCCTCGATGAAGCGCGAGCGCGTGTTGAGCAGAAGCGCGAAGCCCACCCCGATCAGTAATTGCAGCAGCACGGTCCAAAAGGAGAGCCTGGCCTGCACCCAGAGCGAGTTGATCAGCCGCGAATCCGCAGGCATTTCCCGGTAGTTCACGAAGGGGCGGGAGAAGTTCCACGCCGTGTCCGGTCGCGTCAGGTCGAGCGGCGTGAAGCTCGTGATGAACAGATATATCGCCGGCACCAGCGTGATCACCGCGAGCACGACCAGCGAGGGCATGACGCACAGCGCGTAGAAGCGGTTCCGCGCCCGCGTCGCGCCGCGCCCGGCGCCCATGGCGCCCGCCGGCGCCGCAAGGGCCTGGGCCGCGCCTGACGCGGCGCGGCTATTCCGCATCCAAGGCCACCCCGGCTCGTTGCAGGACCTGTATCGCATCCTGCTGAGATTGGCGCATCGAGGCCTGCGCATCCTGCTGGCGCGTGGCGATGCGCGCGATACCGCGGTTGATCGTGTCACCCACCTGCGGGAAGACCGGCACAGTGCGGTACTTCATGTAGCCCGACCGACCTCCTAGCTCGAGCACCTGGAGGTAGAGCGAGGCCACGTCCTGCCCGTTCAAGGTCAGCGCGCTCTTGAACGCGTCGCCGGTGATAACGCTGCGGCGGCACACGCTGGGGTAGCCGCGCTCGCTGACGATGCGGTTCAGCATCGGCTTCGACAGCGCCCATTTGATGAACTCCCAGGCGAGCTCCTTGCGGCGCGAGCCGATGGGAATGCCAAGGCCATGGCTGTTGGAGCCGGGGAAGTTGCCCTGTGGGCCTGCCGGCATCAGCGCATAGCGCACGGTTTCCTTCACAGTGCTGTCCGCATGCTTTGCGAGCGGCACCAGCCAGGTGATCGCCTGGGTGCGGAAATTGGCGCGGCCGGCGATCTGCGTGCGCATTGCCTGATCGTCGGAGAAGGACAGCACGCCCGAGGGCCCGAAGCGCGACAGCAGCTCGGCGTACCATTGCGCGGCGCGAATGGCCTCGGGCGTCGCCAGGGCCGGCATCACATTGCCGGGCGGATCACGGAAGACCTTGCCGCCCATGCCCATCAGATAGGGGATCCAGTTCCAGTGATGCAGCTGGTCCGCCACGAAGGCCGACACGTTCTCCCGCCCCTGAATAGCATCGCAGGCGGCGAGCAGTTCGTCGAAGGTGGTCGGCATGCGGATGTTCGCACGGTCCATGAGGTCCGCGCGGCTTGCTGCCATCAGCATTGCACCTGCTTCCCAGGCGAAGGCAAAGGTATTGCCCTGCGCATCCTGCATCGCCGATTGTGCGCCGGAGACGAAATCCGCCGCATCCCAGGCGGGGTCGGTGCGGTTAGGGTCACGCACGAAATCACTGAGATTGGTCAACCACCCTGCGCCGATCCAGCGGCCCGAATAGATGAAGGTAACGTTGATCACGTCGAGCGAACTGCCGCGCGTGGACAGTTCGAGGTCCGTGCGCTGGTTGTAGACGGGGAAGGCCTGGGTGTTGAAGTTTAGCTTTGCGCCAGTCATTTCCTCGAATTCGGGGAAATAGGCGCGGACATATTCGAAGAAGGTGCTCTGGAAGGCCGCGCCGTTCAGCGTCTGTCCCGCGAAGGGCCGGGACTGGCCGACGACTGGCGGTGCCGCGAGGGCGCCCACGCTGAGCGCCGCCGCCCCCAATGTGAGCTCACGACGCCCGAGATGTCCCTGGGTCATACTTCACTCCCTTGCGCCCGCGTCTTGGCCGGATGGTCCGGCGCGCGGTATCAGCACGAAAGTGTATCGACGTCGCCGCCGCAGCGTCAAGCGGTCGCCTCCGCCAACCCACCGCGCTATCGTCCCTCGAATACTTGGGGGGAATGACATGGCGCAGCAAAGTATCCTGGCCGGCAAGGTCGCGGTCGTCACGGGTGCGGGTCGCGGCATCGGCGCCGCCATCGCGGAAGCGCTCGCCGAAGCGGGAGCGCAGGTGGCCTGCGCCGCGCGCAGCGGCGACGAGGTCGAAGCGACGGCCGCGCGCATCAACGCGAGGGGCGGCATCGCCTTCGCCCATGCCACCGATGTCACCGACGCCGACGCCGTCGCGACACTCTACGCCGCGACCGTGGCGCGTGGGGGCGGGCTCGACCTGCTCTTCGTCAACGCCGGCGTGAGTCTCGACCAATCGCCAGTCGAATCTAGCGATCCGCAGGCCTTCGAGGAGACGATGCGGGTCAATCTGTTCGGCGCCTACCACTGCGCGCGCCTCGCCGTGCCGCACATGCGCGCGCGCGGCGGCGGGAGGATGGTGATGACCGGCTCCGGCATGGGCCACTCAAGCCTGCATGGCCATGCCGCCTATTCCTGCTCGAAGGCGGGGCTGTGGATGCTCGTGCGCATCCTGGCCGATGAGCTGCGCGCCGATGGCATCGCGGTCAACGAACTCGTGCCCGGCCCGGTGCGCACGGCGATGACGGGCGTGCCGCAAAGCTCCGCCTCGGTGGTGAACAACCCCGTGGAGTGGCTCAAGCAGCCGCAGGATGTGGTGCCACTGGCCATGTTCCTCGCCACGCATCCCGCGCCGGGGCCCACGGGGCAGAGCTTCAGCCTGATGCGCCGCACTTTCTGAGGGGCGGTGCCTACGGCAGCGCGACCAACAGAGGTAGCTCGGGAAATTCGGACGGCCCGATAGCCATCACGGACATGCTGGGCGGACGGCTCGACCTCAGCTTCGCCTCGCCCGTGGGCGCCGGGCCGCATATCGAGGCCGGCACGATGCGCGCCCTTGGTATGGTCGGCGCACAACGCTCGGCCGGCATGCCGGGCCTCGCCACCTTCGGCGAACAAGGCCTCGATGGCTTCGACCTCCAACCCTTCACCGCCGCCTGTACGACCGCCGGCACGCCCTCGGCTGCCATAGCCCGCCTGCACGTCGCCCTGCGCGAAGCCTGCGGCCAACCCGACACCCGCACCCGGATGCTGGCGCAAGGGCAAACCCCCATCCTCTCCACACCGGAGGAACTCGACGCCCTGCAACGCCGCGACGCACCACGCTGGGCGGCACTGATCCGGGCATCGGGTGCCAGGGTGGAATAGGGCGGGGTGGGTGCAGCGGGCGCTGGTGATTCGCAGGGCGGGCTTTGCCCCCCCTGCACCCCCCAGCGAGGGCCGAAAGGCCCCCGCACCCCATGAATTCGGGTAGGCATGAGGAGGCGGCAGCGAGCGCCAGTGTGAGGCTTGCGCTGGTTGCCCCCTCCTCATGCCTACCCATAGCCCACGGTCCAGGGGCGGGTCGCCCCTGGTGGGGGGTGCCGGGGGGGGGCGTCATCCCTTTACCAACAGTCTTCCTGATGGTCAGCATGTTGTGGCACCGTTGGATCGGGCTGGCTGCGCGCGCGATGGTCTGGCGAAAAGCTTCTTGGGAGCGGTGAGCCGGACGTGAGGGCGGCACTCGCCGCGTCGCGCCGGCGTTGGGCGGGCTGTTTACTCACGCCAGGGGCTGACCTGCCAAAGCGCCCGGATGCGGCGGTCCACCAAGGTCGCGTATTGGTGGAATCCCTCACCGATCATCGGGCGCAGCGGCATCGAGAGGCGCCTGGCCTCGCGCAGGAAGCCTTCGTCACGCAGCACCTCGGCGAAGGCTGTGGTCAGGCGTTGGGTAATGGCAGGCGGCAGGCCTGGTGGCGCCAGAATGCCACGCGCGGCGCCCGCCACCACATCCAAGCCGGCTTCGCGGAAGGTCGGAACATCGGGTGCCTCGCGCTGCCGGTTTTCTGCCGCCTGGGCCAGGATGCGCAGCCTTCCTTCAAGCACCAGCGGCAGCACGTCGCCCACATTGGCCGCCACCAGATCGAGATTGCCGCCCAGCAGCTGCGGAATCTGCGGCGGCACGCCGCTGAAGGGTACATGCACGGAGGGTGGCAGGCCGGCCTCACGCTCGAAGGCGAGCATAAAGAGATGATCATCCGTGCCTACGCCGCCAGTCCCATAGGTAAGCCCGCCGGGGCGGGCACGGGCGGTGGCCACCAGGTCGGCCAAGCTGCGCAGCGGGCTGTCTGCGCGCACATAGAAGGCGTTGGCGTCCTCCACCACATTGGCGAGGTAGGTGAAACTCAGCGCCTGGAATCGAACCGACCGCTCCAGCGGAATGGCGCTGAGCGCGGGCAAGGTGGCCGCGCCGAGAGTATAGCCATCGGGTACCGCGTTGTAGAGCGCTTCCATCCCCACCTGGCCTGATGCGCCGGTGCGGTTGGTCATCACCACGCGCATGCCAGAGATCCGCGCGGCGACGTAGGGCATGATCAGCCGCGGCATGACGTCGAGGCTGCCGCCGGGCGGCACCGGGATGATGACCTCAATGGGCTTTTCCACTGGCCAGGCCGGCTGGGCGCGCGCGCCCAGGTTGAGCAGGGGAGTGACGAGGAAGGTTCTGCGGAGCGGCATGGTTGGGATCGTTTCCTTTTTCCGCCAACCGTTCGGCGGTCAGGCGTTGGGGGCGAGCGGGCGGTTCACTCCGGAATGGCTTTCCCTTCTGTCACTTGGGCGTGCCATGTTACCGGTATTCTCGTGCCGGCGCATGGCCCGCAGCAGTGCGCCCTTGGCCTTGGCCACATGCGCCGCTGCCACCAGAGCCGCCGCCTGCCCGTCGCGTTCCGCCAGCAGTTGCATCAGCGCCCGATGGTCGCTGATCACGCTCTCGAAGCGGTCCGTGCTATAACCAAAGCGCAACCACAGCGCGCCAAGCAGGGGCGAGTGCAGTTTGGCGAGATCAGCCGCATAGGCGCTGCGCGCGGCGCTCTGGATAACGGCGTGGAAGCGGCGGTTGGCGGCCATCACTTCCATCGCATCCCCGGCCGCGGCGTGCCGTTCCAGCGATGCCTCGCTGGCCGCGAGCAGCGCTAGCTCCTCGGCATTGATCCGTTCCGCCGCGCGGCGCGCCACCAGCGCCTCCACCGCACTGCGCACCTCGAACAATGTCTCCAGGAAGTCTGCGTCAACCCCGCGGACATGCGCGCCCTGGTGGGCTCCAGAACCACCAGCCCCTCGCCGTTCAGCTCGCGCAGCGCCTCGCGCACTGGCATGTGGCTGGGTTCATAGCGTTCACTCAGCTGTGCCAACTGCAACCGGGTACCAAGCGGCAGGGCGCCAGCCAGAATGTCAGCGCGAATGCGGTCGCGGATGGCGTCGGTGCGCGTCAGGACGTTGTCTCCCTAATCAAAAGCCTAAACGCGATCGTCACATTTGATCAAGGAGACTGTTTGGGTGCAGGGTCTTCCCCAAACCGATGGGATGGTTGATCAAATAATCCGATGGCGATGGCCAAGCGCGTTTCGTTCACAGGTGGGACCGGCAGGGCGGGGCGCTATGCGCTGCCGTGGCACGACTGGCGGCGTGGTGGACGGGGCATTGCCACCAGAGGCCGCAAACCCAGCACCTTAAGCAGGAGATAATGATGACCGGACCAACCCGTCGCCGCTCTTTTGCACTGCCAATCTTAGCGGCCTTGCCGGCCCGTGCCCAGGAGGTCTGGCCGGCGCGGCCGATCCGAATGATCGTCCCTTTTGTCCCTGGCGGCTCGACGGATCTTCTGGGCCGACTGGTCAGCCAGCGCCTGAGCGAGCGGCTGGGCCAGCCGGTGGTGGCCGAGAACCGCCCCGGCGCCAGCACCAATCTGGCGGGAGAACTGGTCGCCAGGGCGCGGCCCGATGGGTACATGCTGCTATTCGGCGCCGCCGCCATTGCCGTGAACCCGGCGCTGTTCGCGTCCCTCTCCTATGACCTTTTCCGTGATTTCGTGCCCATCTCGCTGATCTGCCGCACGCCGCTCTGCATGGTGGTGCCGAAGGATTCGGCGGTGCGCGACGTGGCCGGGCTGATCGCACAGGCCAGGTCGCAGCCGGAGGGCATGATTTACGGCTCATCCGGCAGCGGCACCATTCCGCATGTCGCCGTGGAGGATTTCGCCACGCGAGCGGGCATCAGGCTGACCCATGTGCCATATCGCGGCGGCGCGGCCGCGATGCAGGATCTGATGGGCGGCAGGCTGCCGATGATGATGGAGAGCGTGCCAACCCTGCTGCCGCTGATCCGCGCCGGCGACATCCGCCCGCTGGCAGTGGCCGAGGCACAGCCGATCGCCGTGTTGCCGGGCGTGCCGCCGCTGGCCGAGCAGGGCTTCCCCGGCTTCGCCGCCGCCGCTTGGAACGCGCTGCTGGTACCGGCAGGGATGCCGCGGGACATCGTCGCGCGGCTGGAATCCGAGACCATGGAAATGCTGCTCGAACCGGAGACGATGCGCCGCGTGGAAGCGCTGGGCGCGATCCCGGTTGGCAGCAGCGCCGCCGAGCTCGATGCCTTCCTGCACGCCGAAGCGACCCGCTGGGCCGAGGTGGTGCGCCGCACCGGCGCCACCGCAAACTGACTGAACAAGGAACCAGCCATGCCCGCCGCGCAGAACCTCATCGTCATTATGTCGGACGAGCACAATCCGAAGGTGCTTGGCTGTGCCGGGCATCCGGTCATCGAGACCCCGGTGATGGACGGCATCGCGGCGCAGGGCACGCGCTTCACCGCCGCCTACACGCCCAGCCCGATCTGCGTCCCGGCCCGCGCCGCCTTCATCACCGGCCGGCCGACGCATCAGACAAGGGCCTGGGACAACGCGATCGCCTATGACGGCGAGCCGCCGGGATGGTCGCACATGCTGCGCGAGCGGGGGCACCACGTCACCAGCATCGGCAAGCTGCACTACAAGGGCCATCCGCAGGAGGATTACGGCTTCACCGACAGCATCCTGCCGATGCACATAGCCAATGGTGTCGGCGACATCACCATGCTGGTGCGCGACCCCGATGACGTGCGTCTGACCGGCAAGAAGCTCATCGAGAATGCCAGGCCAGGCGAGAGCGACTACACGATCTACGATCGCCAAATCGCCGCCGAAGCGCAGATATAGCTGCGCGAGGTCGGAGCGCGGCGGCACGACAAGGCATGGGTGCTGTTCGTCTCCATGGTCTCTCCGCACTTCCCGCTGACCGCGCCACCCGAGCACTTCTACAAATATGCAGGCCAGGCGCTGCCACGGCCCAAGCTTTACGACGCCGATGAGCGCCCGATGCACCCCTACGTCTCGATGTACCGCCGCAAGTCGCATTACGACGCGCCGACGCAGGGCGAGGGCGATGTGAACCGCGCGCTCGCCGGATATTTCGGGCTGGTGAGCTTCCTCGACGAGCAGATCGGCAAGATCCTGGCGGCACTGGATCCCACCGGCCTCGCCGGCAACACCCGCGTCATCTACACCTCCGATCACGGCGACAACCTCGGCAGCCGCGGCCTTTGGGGCAAGGCCACCATGTACGAGGAAAGCGCGGGGATTCCATTGATCATCAGCGGCGCTGGCGTCCCCGCACGCGCCACCTGCCCAACCCCGGTGACGTTGTGCGATGTCAGTGCCACCATTCTCGATACCGTGGGCGCCGGCGATGCCATCGCCGAGCACGATCTGCCCGGTGCCTCACTGCTGCGTCTGGCCAATGCGCCGGCGGAGGACCGCGCGGCCCTGTCTGAATTCCACACCTATGGGCCGGACGCTTTCTACATGCTGCGGACGCTGCGGCATAAATACGTGCATTACATCAACGCGCCGCCGCAGCTTTTCGATCTGGAGACCGACCCGGAGGAACTGGTCGACCTCGGAACCTCCAGCACCGCGGCCGCGCTGCGCCAGACCCTGGAGGCGCGGCTGCGCACGCTGCTAGACCCCGAGGCGGTGGACGCGCAGGCCAAAGCCGATCAGGCGGCGATGATCGATCATCACGGCGGCGAGGCATTCATCTGCGCCAAGCAACCTGCCGCCTTCACCCCGCCTCCGGCCGCCGGCAAGCTCTGATGCGGCGCCGCCCACTGCTGGGCACGCTCCTGGCATCACCCGCGCTGGCCTTTCCGGACCGGCCCATTCGCCTCGTGGTGGCCTACCCCCCGGGCGGAGGCACCAACCTCATGGCGCGCGCGATCGCGCAACGTATGGGGCAGGTGCTGGGTCAGTCGGTCGTCATCGACAACCGCAGCGGCGCCAGCGGCACATTGGGCGCAATGGCGCTGGCCAACGCGGCGCCGGACGGCCACACGCTGCTCTTCGTCACCTCCAGCGAGATGTCGCTGCGGCCGCTGCTGGATCGGCAACTGCCCTTCGATGCCGATCGTGATTTCACCCCGATCGCGTTGCTCGGGATCACGCCGGTGGTGCTGGCCGTCAATCCGGCCCTGCCGGTGCACAGCGTGGCGGAGTTGGTGGCGCTGGCCCACGCGCGGCCTGAGCGGCTCAGTTACGCCAGCAGCGGCATCGGTGGCCTGATGCACCTGACCGGCGAGCTGTTCCGGGCGCGGGCCGGCATCGATATCTTGCACGTGCCCTACCGGGGTGCGGCGCAGGCGGTGAACGACACGGCGGGGGGCCAGGTGGAGATGGTGTTCATGGGGCTTGCACCGGTGCTTTCGCTGACGCGCGGCGGCAGGCTACGCATTCTGGCCATCTCCACGCCACGTCGGTTCGGCGCCATTGCCGATGTGCCCACGCTAGCTGAGGCAGGGCTACCGGGCTTCGACATGTCAAATTCTGTTGGGCTTGTGGCACCCCGCGGGACACCGGCCGAGGTGATCGCCGGGTTGAACGCCGCCGCCAACGCCGCTGCGGCCGATGACGCGGTGCGCCAGACCTTCCTGCGCAATGGCGCCGAAGCCCTCGGCTCGACGCCCGAGGGTTATGTCGCCGCCGTCAGGGCGGAGCGCGAGCGGTTTGGTGCGGCCATCCGCAGCACCGGCATCACGCTGGAATAGGGATGACCAAACCTTCAGGGAAGCGGCCGCCAGCCAACCCCGGGTGCCGGTTGATCTCTTGGTCATACCCTCAAACCCGCCTAAGCCCGTGTGGACCCGCTGCGACACAAGGTAACGACAAACCCGCAAATGACATTTGATGCGCTCAACTGCTCATGCGGATTGACATGATGCGTCCACGTCGCAGGCGATCGGCGTCAGCGCCTCGTCGCTGCTCGCCATCTTGACCGATCCTTGTTCACAGCACCCCGCCTTCAGTCGCCCGGCCGGATGCCGGCGGCCCGCATCACGCCACGGAACTTCTCCAGCCCAGCCAGGTTGAAGGCGGCCAACGCGGTCGCGTCGCGATAGATGATGGGCGTGGCGAGACGTTGGAAGCCGTCCACCACAGCAGGTGCCTGCAACGAAGAGGCGCAGGCAGCATCGGCCCGGGCAATGAACTCCGCCGGTGTGCCAGCGGGCGCATACAGGCCAGACCAGATCGAATAGACGAGATTGTGCCCCAACTCCCGCAGTGTGGGCGTGTCGGGAAATTCGGGCGAGCGGGCGGCTGCGAACACCGCAACCGGATGTAGGCTGTTGGCCCGCAGTGTAGCCCGGCTGGTCGGCGAAGATCGCAACATCGCCGCGCAACAGCGACACCACGGCTTCAGCATTGCCGTGGAATGGCACATGGGTCATCGCCACGCCCAGGCTGCCCGCCAGTGCCGCGGTGGCGACGTGCGCCATGTAACCCGGACCGGTCGAGGCATAATGGAAGCCCCCACCTGCCTCCCGTGCGCGTGCCGCCACCTCGGCCAGGCTGCGCGGCCCGCCAAGCGCCGACATGATGACCACCGGCGTGTCGGCGACCTGGCAGATGGGCGTGAGGTCGGTTGGCCGGTACGGCAGATCGGTCCGGAAGCTGGGCTGGATGACCATTGCTCCAATCGGGCTGAGCAGCAGCGTCGTCTCGTCGGGGCGCGCCCGCGCCGCCTCGGCCGCGCCGATACCGCCGGCGGCGCCCGCTGCATTGCGGATAGCGATGGGCGCCCCCAGCCGGGCAGAGAGCTCAGGCGCCAGAAGTCGCGCCATGAGATCACTCGGGCCGCCTGCCACGAAATTGACAATGAGGGTGATCGGAGCCTGGGCAAAGGCAGGACCACACAATGCCGCACTCAGCAGTGCGAGCCGGAAACGGCGCATCTTGTTTCCTCCGTCTGACGGGGAAGCTAGCGAGGCGTGGGGATGCCAAGCAAGCGCAGTCTCTGCGCGCGGAATCGCCGACGGGGGTGGCGCGGGGCGAGGACACGGTCAAGATTATCGGACGATGACCGCCACTTTTCCTGGACAGCTGGGAAGCGCCCCGCATAAGCTCGGCATGCGGCAGCCCAAGACGCAGATCCCGGCACCGCGGGAGAAACACCGATGCATCCTGCCCGCCGCCGGGCGCTCACGACCGCATTGGGTCTGACACTGGCGCATACCGCCAACGCTCAAGCCGCGCCTTACCCCAACCGCCCAATCCGTCTTCTGGTCGGCGCCGCCGCCGGGGGCGCTACCGATATTCTCACACGCATCCTGACCGAGGCCATGGCTGCCGACTTTCCGCGCGGCTTCGCCATCGAGAACCGCGCCGGCGCGGGCGGCAACATCGCCGCTGAAATGGCCGCCCACGCCGCCCCGGACGGCTACACGCTGCTAATGGCGGACGCCGCCATGCTTGCCATCAACCCCGTATTATACCGCCGTATCGCCTTCGACCCGCTGCGCGACTTCACACCCATCGCACTTGCCGCCGAATACCCCTTTGTGGTGGTGGTCCACCCGGCCATCCCGGCGCGCACGCTGGCCGAATTCATCGCCTGGGCCCGGGCGCAGCCCGATCCGGTGCTCTACGGCAGCCCCAATGCCGGCTCGCAGCACCATCTGGGCATGGAGGCGCTGGCGGCCCGCGCCGGCTTCCGGTTGCAGCACATCCCCTATCGCGGCGGCGCGCCGGCGGTGGTCGATCTGCTCTCGGGCAACATCAAGGTGGGCTCTATCGGCCTGCCGCCGTTGGTGCAGCATCTACAGGAACGTCGGCTCTTCGCACTGGCGGTCAGCAGCGGCGCGCGTTCGCCCCTCGCCCCCAATGTGCCAACCTTTGCCGAGTCCGCGCTGCCCGGCTTCGCGCTGGGAGTCTGGGCCGGCGTGGCCGGGCCGCGCGGCACGCCGGAGGAGGCGGTGGCGCATGTCGAGCGCGCCGTCGCCCATGCCCTTGAACGTCCCGCCATCGTCGCCCGGCTGGGTGAACACGGCCTGACCGTGCGCCACGCCGGCGCCGCCGCCTTCACCCGTTTCATCGCCAGCGAGAAGGAATTCTGGGGCGAGGCCGCCCGCGCCGCCGGCGTGACCATCGACTAGAACCCGACCCCAAGGAATCACCAGCTTGCTCGACAGCCGCCCCAACATCCTTTTCCTCACCACCGACCAGCACCGCTCGGACTGCCTGGGCGTCATGGGCAGGCGGGTGCATACCCCGCATCTCGATCACCTTGCCGGGCAGGGAGTTCTGTTCCGCAACTGCATCACCCCCAATCTGGTCTGCCAGCCCACCCGCGCCTCGATCCTAACCGGGCTGCTGCCGCGCACCCACGGCGTCTGCGATAACGGCATCGACTTGCCGGCTGAGCCTGCCCGCCGGGGTTTCGCCGCGGAACTCTCCAAGGCCGGCTACGATACGGCGTTGATCGGCAAGGCACATTTCGCCACGGCCCACACCTTCGCACCTACCGGATCGCCAGAATGCCGCCACAGTATGGCCGATTTCGGGCCGAACTGGACCGGCCCGTACATGGGCTTTCAGAGCGTCCAACTGATGGTGGAAGGCCACAATACCTTCCCACCCGCACAGCCTCCCTCCGGCCAATCCTACGAGGCCTGGTTCTATGCCGACGGCCAGGGCGAGTTGAAGAACCGCCTATACCAGACCAACGCTGGCCCCGATGTGAAGGGCGCGCCGCAGACTTGGCATTCAGGCCTGCCGCCGGCCTTTCACAACTCCACCTGGGTGGGTGACCGGACGGTCGCTTTCCTCAACGAAGCGCGCGACCGGCCCTTCTGCCTCTGGGCCTCCATCCCCGACCCGCACCACCCCTTCGACTGTCCCGTGCCGTGGAGCCTGCTGCACCGACCGGAGGAAGTGGACCTGCCGAAGCACCGCACCCTCGATCTCGACCGAAGGCCCTGGTGGCACCGCGCCAGCCTGGAAGGCATCCCCAACCTGGCCGACCCCAAGCTTCGTGATTTCCGGGCCAAGCACAGCCGCACGCCGGTGCTGACCGACGACCAGCTGCGCGAGGTGATCGCCAACTACTACGGCATGATCTCGCTCGCCGACCACAATATCGGCCGCATTCTGATCGAGCTGCACCGCCTCGGGCTCGAGGAGAACACCCTGGTCGTCATAGCGTCGGACCACGGCGACTGGTTGGGCGACCACGGCCTGCTGCTGAAGGGCCCGATCGCCTATGACGGACTGCTGAAGGTGGTCTGCATGATGCGTGGGCCTGGCGTGCCGCAGGGGGTGATGAGCGACCAGCCGGTCTCCAGCCTGGACCTGCCGGCGACCTTCCTCGACCTCGCTGGCGTGGAGCGCCCCAGGACCTGGCACAGCCGCAGCCTGCTGCCGGTCGCCCGTGGCGAGGAAGTGCGGGAATTCGCCTATTCGGAATGGGACCTTTCCGACAGCCGCTGCGGCGTGCCGCTGGAGCTTCGCACCGTCCGTACCGCGCGCGACAAGCTGACGGTTGAGGCGATCTCAGGTGCCGCCGAGCTTTACGACCTTGCGGCTGACCCGCAGGAGACGACCAACATGGCTGATGAGCCCTCCTATGCCGCGCGTCGTGCCGAACTGGAGGCGATGATCGCCGCCCGGCCCGATGATGCGCGGAGCGAGCGCCTGCCCGCGGTCGGTATGGCCTGAGCCGGAGATACGCTTGCATACGAATTGGGTTGCAGTCCTGTCTCGCGGCGCGCGCCCGTGACCCGGAGCGCGAGGCCGCCGCGCTCAATCCACGCTGGCGCCTGATTCCCGAACTGCGCGCCCCCATTTCTCCGCTTCCTCCGCCAGAAAGCGGGACAGCGCATCGCTGTCGATCTGCAAGATGCTGATGCCCTGCCGCGCCAGACCATGGATGAATTCTGGTTCTCGTAGGATCGTGGTAGTCTCCCGCGTCAGCCGGCCGATCACTGGCGCGGGCGTTCCGGCCGGCGCCACCAGCGCCCACCAGGCCGTCATCTCGTGTCCTACTACGCCGGCCTCGGCCATAGTCGGCACATCGGGCAAGGCGGCGCTGCGGGCAGGGCTCGACAGTGCCAGGCAGCGCACCCGTCCGGCCTCAATCTGCGGCAGCAGCGCCTGCACCGGGTCGAACATCACCGGCAGATAGCCGCCCACCAGGTCCTGGATCGCAGGCGCGCTGCCACGATAGGGCACGTGAGTAAGCTGCACTCCGGTCAGCGCGCGAAACATGGCCCCCGCCAGATGCCCGGGTGAGCCGGCGCCTGCGGTGCCATAAGGTTGCGCGCCCTGGCGCGCCCAGGCCACGAATTCCGCCACATTGCGGGCCGGCACACTGTCCTGCACTACGAGCGCCACCGGCGCGGCGGCGATGGTGGCGATGGGGGCGAAATCGCGCGTCGCAT
>Ga0136644_10001293_pt1 | contig 20019 bp, 18 predicted proteins | sample C_130820_EF_Meta_FD_94780 | JGI IMG/M metagenome (GOLD analysis project Ga0136644, IMG submission 94780) | Freshwater microbial communities from Lake Croche, Canada to study carbon cycling - C_130820_EF_MetaG (v2) (version 2) | ecosystem: Environmental > Aquatic > Freshwater > Lake | place... | reverse complement strand
TGTTACTAGAAGAATATATTGTTGGAACTGGGGGAACCAAACTTGATCCAATATTAAAAAATAATGGGAATAGAACAGAAGAATTTAGGGACGACGAATCAAATGTTTTAGCAATATATGAGATGCACACAAATGAAAAAACTCATGGATTTTTAGAATGTTCTTTGAAACTTGCGGGACCGCCTGTTTTTAATTTCATTCCAGTGGAAACTCCTGAAACTATTGGAAAAGATCATGGTGAAAATGTAGGTGACATTGGAGGTGGAGTTGAAAGTGAAAGTAAACGCAAAAAAAGAAATTTTTCTATTAAGAAAAAAAAAACAATCAAACGTTCAAAAAAGGGGAAAAAAATGTCAAAGAGAAAGCTTACTCGTAAAACAAGTTCAAAAAGAACAAAATATAGAGGAAATAAACAAAAGTATTAGAAATTATTTAAATTTTTCACACTTAAATAATTTCCTAGTTATGATTAAATGTCAACTAAAAAAAACAATCGAGAAGTACAAGTAGAAGTAGATTTAGATTTAGACATAGATAACTATGATTTAAATGACATTTTAAATCTTTTTAAATTAGAAATTAATTTCGATGAAAATGATTTGAAAAACGCAAAACGAATAGTTTTACAAACGCATCCGGATAAATCACGACTTCCTGCAAAATATTTCATGTTTTATTCAAAAGCGTATAAGGTTTTATACAGCATTCACGAGTTTAGGAATAAATCAAGCAATAAAAAGGAAGAAGAAAATTATAGCGCATTATCAAATGAAGCCAAAAATCACGCATTAGGTATTTTTTTCGAAAAAAACAAAAAATTAAAGGATTCAAATAATTTTAATGCATGGTTCAACGATCAGTTTGAAAAAAATAAATTAAAATCAGAGTACGATGAATTTGGGTATGGAGACTGGCTGCAGTCTCAAGACGGCGTCGAGCCAGAAAAAAAAATATCTTTATCAGAAATGGCAGAAGAATTTGATAAAAAGAAAAAACAAGTAAGCTCTCTCGTAGTTCATAAAGATATAAATGAAATGCAAGCAAGCAACCTTGGTGCGTCAAATTTAAGCGCGAGCGTGCCAGAAGAATATAGTTCAGACATGTTTAGTAACTTATCGTTTCAAGACCTAAAACGAGCTCACACTGAATCCGTTATACCAGTTACAGATGAAGATTATCATAAAATGCGCAAATTCAAAAATGTTAATGAATACGTGAGTTATAGAGAATCGCAAAACACAAAACCTTTATCAGAAACTCAAGCAATGGAATATTTTAAAAATAAATCACGTCTTGAAGATAGTGAAGCATCAAAAAGAGCTTATGAGTTAGCGAAAGGAGTCGAAGAGTCAAAGAAAAAAAATCAAACTTTCTGGGGAAATATCATGAAAATAACAAACTAACTTTGAAGGTGTAATTCTAGAATACACGCGTTAGCCTAGAGACCACTTTTTACCCATACGCCGTCGCATTACAGGCCAAGGTTCGTATGTTTCTTGATATTTTTCAAAAGCTTTCTCGTACGCTTCGTAGTTTTCCAATAGATTTGATTCTTCCAATTCTTTATATTCTTTAGAAGATGAAAACGCATCTTCCATTTGTTCCCAATAAGGATCGTACGGGTTATCATCAATATACTTATCGCATTGTTGGCAACAACCAACGCCTTCAACGTCTTTATAGTTACCAACATACTTTTTACAATTGGGAAGTCCGCCACAGCATCGCTTTTTTCTAATAGTTACATTTTTTGGAGGGTTCTCCATTTTCTATATAGTATAGTGTAGAACTTTACTAAATATTATGGAATATGTATTAGTAAATCAATTTTATTTTTTGCGTTTTATCTTTTATCTTTTATATTTGTTTCAATTTGCAAAAGGATTTTGCATATTTAATAAAAATTTGCCTCAAAAAAATATAACAATATTATATATTATGTTTTCAGTAAAAAATTATATCATTCTTTTTACAATATTAATAGTATTAGGATTTTTTTATAGAAGATTTGAAGATAAACGAATGCGAGAAGAAGAAGACGACGACTATAAAGCTATAAGAAAATATTTGTTAAATGATAAAACTTTAGGTAGTATAAAAAAACCAATATTGTGGGTTCACGTGCCATATGAATATAACTCAAGACATTGGCTAAGCTTTGGTTCAAGAAGTTCATTTGAACTTAATCAGCCATATTTATATTTAACATTTAAGAGTATTATTCAAAAATGTGATAAGTCCTTTCATATTTGTTTAATAGATGATAAATCATTTGATAAACTTATACCTGGATGGAACATAAATGTTTTTGCATCTTCAAATCCGATAAAAGAAAAAGTTAGAAGCTTGGCTCTAGCAAAAATACTTTATATGTATGGTGGCGTCGTACTTCCAGTATCTTTTTTATGCATGAGAGACTTGTCTAGTTTGTATGAAAAAGGAACCCAAAATGGACAACTATTTATTTGTGAAAATAATGATAGAAATGTAACGTCAACTGAGTTTAAATTTTACCCAGATACGCATTTCATGGGAGCGCAAAAAGAAACGCCAGTTGTAAAAGAATTAATAAATTTTATGGAAAGAACAATATCGCGAGACTATACTGCTGCCTCTATTTTTTTAGGAGAGTTCGACAGATGGTGTGAAGAAAGAGTTCGAGCGGGTCAAGTAATGCTAATAAATGGACTTGAAGTAGGGACTAAAACAATTGACGAAGAACCTATAAAAATTGAGAATTTGTTGTCGTCAAATTATATAAAATTATATGAAAAAACTTATGGAATATGGATTCCTGCAAATGATATTATAAATAGGCGTCATTATGAATGGTTTGCGCGCATGTCTCCAAAACAAGTTTTAGAATCAAATACAATTATTGCCAAATATTTGCTTTTAGCAAACGTTCCTAATGAAAAAGAGGGGATGTTCGTTGAAATGAAACCAAAACCAAATTGGGTTTCTTTTTGGAAAACGCCGCTAGGCGAACCTTATTGGGGATTAAAGCCTAACTTTTTAGGAGACGATTTATTGCAACTTCCTTATCCAGATAATTAACCAATAATCAATCAATAATCAATAAATAATCAATAAATAATTATATATATTCTTATATAATAATAATGGGTGCCTCTGGTTCAAAAGAAAAAAATAAAATCGAATATGATTCTGGATATGAGTATGAAACCGGAACTAATATGGAAGTGGAAGAACATGAGCCAATCAAACTAACAGAACAGAATAGATTTCAAATTGCAGAATACGTTGGACAAACTATTGTTCCTCCGAGATTTCCAAAAACACTTGTTTTATCAATTTCATCGCATGGAAATATAGAACGTGACGCACAACTAATTCAACCTCCGCCTGGAATACGAGTAGTAAAGATGAATTCTGTTATACCTAACATTGCAAATTTTATTTCAGAAGAAACTTTGAAAGCTGCAAATGATTATATAACAAAAAAAATAGAAGAAACACCTTCGCTTGATTCCGCAAATTTAGTTAAAATTTGCGAAGAGTTGCGCAGTGAAATTGTTAAATACGCAAAAAAAACGGAATTTGATGTAGAAAAAGGATTAAAATCTGGAAATGACGAACATAAAGATTTAATAATACCATTTTTGCATAGCGTTGATCGTGGATATTCAATTATACAATCTATAGGACAAGATAAATGGTCGAGAGGATCAATGCTAAATAAAAAATATACACGAACAAACGTGGAACGTATAAACCCATTCGGAGACTGGCAAATTAAAGCGTTAAACGTTCCAGGACAACCAGATATTATGCTAGACGTGGAACAAGAAAATGGAAGAAGAAGCGCGCCTGGGAGGAATGGTGAAGCTGTTGTCTGGTTAAGTGAAATTATTGATTTTTGCGTAAAAAGGGGGGCAAAAAGACTTTTGATATTTGATTTTTCTTGTGGATGCATGATAGATGACGAAGGTAATGATATTGACCCAAGAGAGGGACGAGCATTTGCGAGAGAAATGATTAAACAAGGTATTTCCGGTGGAAGTAAAAAACGAAAACAAAATAAAAATACAAAAAAATACAAGAAACCGAAAAAAATAACAAAACGAAAAAAAACAAAGCGTGCTAAAAAAATTTGACTTAATAATATCAATTGCAAAATTTTGATATTATTATATATTTAGCCCCCTGCGAGAATCGAACTCGCGACCTCCAGTTTTCTGTAATTTTTTCACATACAAGACTGGTGCTCTACCGCTAAGCTAAAGGGGCAACCTTTAAAAAGGTTGCGCCAAACCAACGAAACCCAGTTTTTGCGTTGGTCTGGCACCCACCTTTCCAAAAGGTGGGTTGCGTTGTGAGGGAATCGAACCCCCAGTTCAACCTTGGAAGGGTTGCGTGTTACCACTACACTAACAACGCTCAAATTACATTTATGACTTCTTTTTAAATTGTTTTACATTTTAAACATATATTATAAAATATTTAGTTTTGCTTATATTTTGCATTTTATAACACAAAAAATATCACTTATAAAATCTCTTTCAATTTATCGATTGTTTCTTTTGACAATGTATCGGGAAATTGCACACTGAAATGAATTATTAAGTTTCCTGTATATGATTCTCTCGTTAGACCCATGTTTGGTATTATTTTATTATACTCTGGCACTATAATATTTCCACTATTATTATTTATTGTGTATGCTTTTCCATTTATATATTTTAATTCAAAACTAAATCCACACAAAGCCTCTTTTAAAGTTATTGTTTTTTCATAAATTAAATCTAGACCATTTCTGTTGAAATTTGTTTCATTAGTTATATTTATAACTATTTTAACATCGCCCTTACAATTATCGTTTACTACGTGTCCTTTGTCTTTGAAAAAGAACATCTCATTCTCATCTATACCTTTTGGAACTTCTATGTAAAATGTTTCCTTTTCAAATGTCTTATTACCATTCTCTAAAATCCATCTCTCTATTTCAACTGGAACGTTGGCGCCATTAAGAACTTGTTCCATATTTACAACAACATTTTTAACAATGGGATTCGGTTTTTGAGGTATGTTAACTGGTACACCATTTCTAAAAATGTGAATATTTGCGCCAGGCGGAAATACATTTACTCCCGGCATTCCAGGCATTCCAGGCATTCCATGCATTCCATGCATTCCATGCATACCGCCCATTCCATGCATCATTCCTGAAAATGGACCATTATTTCCAAACATCGTTGAAAATATTTCGTCCATGTTAGGAAATTCACCATTACCGCCCATGCTATTCATTCGCATAAAAGGATTATTATTTCTGGAATCGTATTCCATTCTTTTATGATCATCTCCTAATGTTTCATATGCTTCACTTATTTTTTGAAATTTGCTAATTGCTTCTACATTTCCTGGATTTTTGTCTGGATGCCATTGTAAAGACAACTTTCTATACGCCTTTTTAATTTCATCCTTCGTTGATTTTTCGTTAACGCCGAGTATTTCATAAAAATTTTCTGACATTAATAATTAAATATTAGATAAACTTAAATACTTATTTACGAATATATATAATTTAATGGATTCTAATCTATTTGTTTATAAGTTTCAACCTCTTTACTTTAAAGACTTTGAAATTGATAAAGAAGTAATAGACATATTATCAACACTTATTTCTATGAATAATTTAAATATTCTTTTTATTGGGGATATTGGTTCTGGAAAAACTGCTCTTTTAAATTCTGTTATACGAGAGTACTACTCTAATTATAGTTCAAAAGAATATGAAGATAATGTTTTGCACATTAATAGTCTTAAAGAACAGGGAATTAACTATTATCGAAATGATGTTAAAACTTTTTGCCAAACGTGTTCAACAATAAAAAATAAAAAAAAAGTTCTTATTCTTGATGATCTTGATTTAATAAATGAACAAAGCCAGCAAGTATTTCGAAACTGCATTGATAAGTATAGTCATAACGTGCATTTTTTGGCGTCTTGCAGCAATAACCAAAAAGTAATAGAAAGCCTGCAGTCTAGATTTATAATTATTAAAATAAAACCTCTTCAACAAGAAAATCTTCGCAAAATAATGCAAAAAATAAAAGAAAATGAGAACATTGTTATAGATCAGCTAGCAGAAGACTTTATTCTTAATGTTTGCAACAACACTGCAAAAATACTTATTAATTATATGGAAAAATTCAAGTTACTAAATACACCAATAACTTTAGAACTTGCAAATAGTATGTGTACAAATATTAGTTTTGTTATTTTTGAAAAATATAACAATTATTTGAAGGAAAAAAATTTAAAAGGTGCTATAAAACTATTAAATGGCGTTTATGATAAGGGATATTCTGTAATGGACATATTGGACAACTATTTTTTATTTATAAAAATAACCCAAAATCTTAGTGAAGAGGAAAAATATAAAATTATTCCAGTTATTTGCAAGTACATTACAATATTTCATAATATTCATGAAGATGAAATTGAGCTATCGTTATTTACTAACAATTTAATTCAATTGCTTTAACTTATCGTAAACATTTTAGGTTTATTTTATGCGTTTTTATGCGTTTTTTTATAAGTTATTTATTAATATTTTTTATAAAAGAATGGAGGAAAAAGTAAATGATGAAATGGATAAAATTGTCTTGTTATGTTGCGTTGGTAGATCGGGATCTACAACAATGCAAAGAATTTTAAACACTATTCCAAATAGTAATATTTGTGGAGAGAACTATGGGGCAATATTTGATTTATTGCGATTTTATAAAAATATCAAGAAAACTACGAACGAACAAGTAATAGGAGGTAAAAATCCAGTCAACTATGATTTTTTGATAGAGAAAAAAATAAAACCAGCATGGTACAACTCATATAAACATGATGAAGTTATTTCAATGATAAAATTTATGATAATGAGACTATTCAAATATAATAATGAAGTTAAATTGTGGGGGTTTAAAGAAATTCGTTGTTTTAATGGAAATATAGACTTGATAGAAGAATTTAAGGAATTATTTCCACAAACCAAGGTGATTTTATTAATTAGAGAAAATATACGTAAACAATCACAAAGCGGATGGTTTAAAGATTCAAAAAACTCTTATAATTTTATAATGCACCAAAATGAAAATCTTATTAACTTTTTTAAAAATAATAAATCATATTGCTACTTCATGACCTTTGAGAGAATGTTTGCAAAAATGCACGTGAAGGGTATGTTTAATTTTATTGGGTGTAGCGAACATTTTGACGAACAAAAAATTATTGATGTTTTAAATAATAAACTAGAAAATTATTGAAAATCATTTTAGAATAGATAAATGAAATAGGATATGAAATAGGATATGAAATAGGATATGAAAAACGTATCAACATTCTAACTAAATTATCTAATTAACTAAATTATCTAACTAACTAAATTATCTAATTTAGTTAGCTATATAAATTAGTAAAACTAGTACTTTTCAAAAAAAAAATATAACACAATATAATAAATAATATAATATGTCTACTCAAATATTTAAAAAAAAAATTCCAACGGAATCCTTATATTTATTATTAGACTCTATTTGCATTAAAAATGAAAAATATTATGTTTTTAACAAAAATTCTTTTAGGAAAGGGATATTTAATAATAAAATAATAGATTTTATTGAAGAGTGCAAACCTTACTACCATATTTCAAAAAAAAAGTATTTGGAAAGAAAGTTAACATATAATAGTTTCACAACTATATTAAGACAGATTTGCAATTTTAATAAAATAAATCATACTTCGCAAATTAAATACGATAAATCAACTTATGACATATTTTACTATGTATACTTTGAATAACTCCAGAATGCATTTTTATATTTTTTGGAGTTATTTTATCTGATTTTTTGGTGTTAACTTATATTTGGAGTTATTTTATCTGATTTTTATTTTTTACATTTTATTAAATTAGATCCGCGCCATAAGTTTCTTTCATAACATTATAACTACATGATTCCACTAACAAACCATTCGCAAAAACACCATAGTTCCACAAAGGATTTTCATGTTCCAATGAAAAATGATAAATTGTATGAGATCCTGCATTTTCATAGACCAATGCCTTTTTATCAATAAAAGCCGGCAATCTGTATTTATCATCAGTTATAAATAAACGTCCGTGAAGTTTTCTCACTTCCTCTTTTTCTTCTTCATTTTTGAAATCATTTACAAGAATAGCGTGACCTCCCGTGATTATTAAATCCTCAGATAAATCCGGATAATTTGCTTTGATTAATTTATATAATTGATCTTTAACGCGTTTTTCACTAGCCACGTGGTTTATTTCTCTTTTACAAATAAGATTAATAGGTTTGAATCCATGCGCATGCGTTTTCACAAGATCTCCTTTGCGCAAATCTTGAATGAGGCGAAAACCTTTATCTGTTAATATTTTTGTTCCTTCTTTAAAACATATAAATGGTTCGGGTTCACCGACGTACGAATAAATAGATCCAAGAGATGAAACAGCAAATAATTTGGATCCATCTGAGTTTACCGCAGAACCTGTAAAATTAATTAAACCAAAACTAGTTTGTTGCGCCCAAGTTACTCCAGAATTCGTTGAAGTATAAAAATAATTTTGAGAATAAGCATTTCCCGAAACTAATGTTCTTCCAGATGAACTACTGCTGGACTTTGAACCCCAAGATATAAATGGTGAACCAGTTTGCGTAGTCCAACTAGTACCTGAATCAGTTGAAGTATGAACGTAACCTCCGATAAAAGCAGCTAACTTTGTTCCATCACTACTACTTGTAACAGAAAACCATTCGCCTGAACCAAGAGTAGTTTGTGGCGTCCAAGTAACACCGGAATCTGTTGAAGTGTAAACATACCCCCCTCTTGGAGACGCAATTAGCTTTGTTCCGTCCGAACTACTCGCCAATCCCCACCATGTTAAAACTTCAGACCCAGTTTGTTGTGTCCAAGTTGTACCCGAGTCAGTTGAAGTGTAAATATTACCACTAACCTTTGCGGCAACTAAATTTGTTCCCGTCGAATCACTTGCTACGCATTGAAAGTTTGGACCTGCATTTGTGTATGTTGTCCAAGTTACGCCAGAATCTGTTGAAGTGTAAATAAAATTACCATCAACCCCAACCAACTTTGTTCCATCGCTACTACTTGCTAATGAAATCAAAGTTGTATTAGGTCCGCTTTGTAAAGTCCAACTAGTACCAGAATTTGTTGAAGTATAAAGAGAATTATTACTATTACCAGCAACTAACTTTGTTCCTGTACTATCGCATGCAATTGAACTCCAGTCTATATTTCCAATAGTAACATACTTTTGACTCCATGTCAAAGCTAAGTTGGTTGATATATTAATTTTTCTCGTCGCATTTCCATTCCCACCAGCAGAAATAGCTATTATTTGTGACGCATTCGAACTACATGACATACCTCTCCACGATCCTTGTAGATCCGTTCGTTCAATCCAACTAGTTCCTGAGTTTGTAGAGATCCAAATATTACTATCGTCCAATCCAGTAACTATTGTGGTTCCATCAGAACTACATGCTATCGAAGTCCAACTCCCTTGCGGCAAATTTAATAGTGGCGTCCAAGTTGATCCAGAATCTGTTGACGTATAAATATAATCACTTAATGAGCATGCAGCCAACTTTGTTCCATCAGAACTACTCGCAACGCTGAGCCAACTTCTATTTGCATCAGTTAGGCGCGCCGTCCATGTTACGCCTGAATCTGTTGACGTATAAATGTAACTACCATCCCCATAATTTACGCATGCAACTAAATTTGTTCCGGTTGAACTACTTGCAACGTTGTACCACGCTCTAGTTGCATCGGTTTGGCGCGCCGTCCAAGTGACGCCTGAATCTGTTGACGTATAAATATAATTACTTAATGAGCATGCAACCAACTTTGTTCCATCAGAACTACTCGCCAATCCCCACCATGATGAAAGATCAGACCCTGTTTGTTGTGTCCAAGTTACACCTGAATCTGTTGACGTATAAATATAATCACCACTTACGGATGCAGCCAACTTTGTTCCATCAGAACTACTTGCAACGCTGGTCCATTGTCTAGTTGCATCAGTTGCTCTAGCCGTCCAAGTTAAGCCTGAATTAGTTGATGTATAAATATAATTGCCATCTGCGTTGTAAGCTGAGGATACAACTAACTTTGTTCCATCGCTACTACTTGCAGAGTAGGTAAAGGTTTTTAAAACAGGAAAACTATTATGTTCCGTCCAAGACATTTTATAATATATACAACTATATTATTAATAATTTTATTATATTTATATTTTTTCTAAATTTTGTTACCCCCCCCCCATTTGTTTTACTAATACAATTATTCAACTATGCTTTCCATATTATACGCCATTTCTTCAAATGGATGCTCTTGGTCTGTTCTTATTACATCTCCTATTGAAACCGGGAAAGGTTTATATATGTATTGATAAGTTTGATTTGTATTATTGTTTCTGTATACATACTCATCAGTATCTGGATTAGCTCGAATATTATCATAACCATTTCGACGTTTCACCAACTCAAAATTATTTTGATTTAAATACACGTCTAAATCGCGAGGATACATTTTTTGATATAAATGCATCATTTCATGAACAATAATTTTTTCAAGACTTTTCATAGAAATGCCTGAAAGTTGTTCATGGTATAAAATAATAGCAGGAAATCTTGTGTGAGGAAATCCATTTTCATAATCATATCCTTTCATGCAACCAAAAACTATAGGCATTTTACTAGCTTTTAATGAATCAAATCCTTTTCCCAAAACGCCTGAAGACTCACGCAAACGTTTTCTAACAACCTTAGTGCATTCATTAATAATTTTTTTTTCCTGCATTGTAAATTCAGAACAACTATTAGAAAATTTTTCAATGTATTCATTTTCATTTCTGACTTTTCTTACTAAAAAATCATTTTCGTTAAATGTTTCGTAATAATTATCAAGATCTTTAGTTAGTAACTCGCAAACTTCTTTCTTTGTTAGAAATCTCACGTCATTAAAATAATAATTTACAATAAAAAATATCGTCGCTACAAGTATTATAGTTAAAATACTTAATAAAAATACGTGATTTTTCATTAAAAATAACATATTTTTCATTATATCAAAGCTATATAACATTGATATAATATTTTTCCAATATAAAAAAAAATGTTGATAAAATACCCAATTGAAACCTAACCTGAGAACTAGCTAATACAAGAAAGATTAACGCCACATTTTGTAATCATATTAAGTTCAAGCCAAAATCTGCATTAAAAAGAATTACTGCAAATGCATGTATTTTTTGATCGAATATTGTTTCTGCAAATAAACCGCGTCATTCCTATAATAGAAATAGAAAAAACAAACTCAAAATTTGTCCCATTTTAAATTTTCAAAGGTGTAAATACAAATTATGCTTATAACTTAAGTTGAATTTTCTTCATTTTTGCTCCACTTTTATCAAAAGTGGTCTAGGTAATCTTTCTAGTAGGAATATCCGCAGAAACAAGGTAAATAGAGTTCTCGGTAATTATAATATATTCAGTTCCACTTTTGTAAAACTTTGAAATAGGACTCGTGTACTCATCCTCGCTCTTTACTAAAAGTTTTTCACCACTCTCTTTGACTCCAATAAGAGACTTTTTATCAAGAGAGGCAGTCCAATAATCTAACATTATTGGTTTATCTTCAACAACAGCTAACTTGGCCGCATGTTTAAGAGTTACGTCAGATGGCAGTTTATAATTACTATCAGCACCCCCGCTTTTTTGATCAGACATTATATTATAAACAAATTTATAATCTTTAAATACTTTTATAATTAATAAGTTATTAAATTTCAAAAATAATATTATTTATTTTTATAAATGAATAATATATCAGCTCATCACTATTCTTTGCAAAATCCAGAAAATTATAAATCTAATTTTGAAAACTCTTTAAATGAAACAACTGACAAATATATAGCGTTAATTTGCGAATATTTTAGATGCATAATTGAAAATATTAAAATGAAAAATGCATTTCACTTTAAGTTTATTTTAATAAGAGGTCTTGAAACAATAACGCATGTTTTTAATATAATTTTATTTTATTCAAAAAACTTGGAAATGTCTTATTATCATAGTCAAAAAGCCTTTTATTATTATGTAGAGTTTATTGGTCAGATTAACGAAGAAAAGCACGTATTTTTGCAACTAACTTCAAAAGATGCTATAATGTGCGTTTATAAAAAAACAATTTTTGACATTTCAAACGAATATAAAAAAAATTCTACTTCAACGTGCATGACAAAAGAAGTTATAGATAAATTCGACGGAATACAACTAAATATAAATATATATAAAAATATAGTTAACTATTTATTGACTAATGAAATAAATATTCAAGAAGACGTAATAGACTTTTTTATCTATAGATTTGAAATACTATGCAATAAAATTAACTCTGTTATTCTGTCAAATGATGAGACAAAAATTATAGATCTTTTTATATGTAACTTAAACTCAAAACTTCTTGATAATGAAAAATATTTAGACATTCTTGACCTTTTTACTAAAAAAATTTGCAAAACAAAAGCAATTCTTTCAGAAAAAAAAATAAAGCAAAAAATTTTAGAAGAAGATTTTGATTTATTTTTAAAACAAGGACATGATAAATTTATTAACTGGATATTTTCCTAATTTTTCGCATTCTTTGTTGTGTAAAATCTAACTAATATTAACAATAATTTGCTTCTTTCTTATCTTCTTTTTCTTATCTTTATTAATTAACAATTCATCTTTTGTTCTTTGTTGACCTATTTTTGTGTATTCGGTCGACAATAAATTCTTTAAAAATTCGTAAATAATTAATAGAACGTTTTCATCGCACTTTCCAACGATTAAAACGCTTCCAGTTCTAAAAATCATAAAAGAAACCTCGTGAATATTTTTGTACTTTGCTTTATTTTCTTCCGATATTTGACTTCCTGTTTGAATACCGACGTCTGGATTATAATAAAATTTACATTGAATTCCCGGATAAGAACAGGGATCATATATTGATTGAATATTGTATTTGTATTTTAATATATCAAATAGTGTTTCACGATTAATATAGTAGCCACAATTAAAATTAGAATTTATTAAAACTGTTTCCGTAGCATCTTTTTGATATTCCAATTTTTCAGAAAAATGAGGCTGAAGAATTTCAATAATAACTTCTAAAGTTCTTTTAAACGCTTCGTCTGTTTGTATTCCAGGTATTTCTAACTTTCCAGTGTTGAAAATTTTTGCGTGAAATTCCTTATAAACTTGGTCCATTTTAATTCTTAAAATTAAAACAAAACAATTGTAAAAAGCACTCTTCTTCTTGCATCTGTAACTCATAATATCCTTCTTGGATATTCCAATGCTAATTTTGCGAATATCCTTAAATTTTATTCTTCCATTTGGATTTTTTATACTTGTAATAACATGTTCCTCGAAATATTTTTCATTTTTAAGTTTATCTTGAACTAAATCTAGTTCTTCTTGAGTTGCCGAATTTATCTTTATTTGTTTTTTAATAACACCAGTATTGGGTTCAGCGTAAGGAATTACAGGAATATTCCAAAAAATATCTTTCAAATTAACCTCCTGATTTAAATACGAAATTTTTGTTTTTGTCGATATGTAAATATTTGTTGCAACAGGTGAATCTTTAGCATTTACATTTGTAGTTGCATTTAAGTTATCTAAATTAACTTCTTCAAACTCATGTTCATCATCGTCATCCTCATTTTCATCGTCCGAACTATATTTACAGGATATAAAGTTTTCCCACTCTTTATTAATATTTGAATGAATAGTCGAAGCCATTGCTAATAATCCCAATGTGTCTTTATACCCTTTAAATTATTTTTGAATCAATTATTTTCTTATAATATACAATATAAATGCAAGTTTATCCCTGCAACGAAAGGAGTAGTATTCTGTATATTAAAAAAGAGGTTTTACCAAAAAATACGTATAAAAAAAACCAATATGAACTTAAGCAAAATATGTTTGATCCAACTAAAAGTTCACCTCCAAATGAATTTATGGAAAAACTAAGATTAAGAATGTCGGTTTATGATTCTTTTAATAAAAATTTAGCTAGTTTAACAAATGAATAATTGAGAGCATAAACGTTCTTACAATCTTGAATATGCATTACATTTTCGACAAAATTTAGAAACTCGATTGATATAATATCTTCTCTTTTTCTGATAATATAATTTAACAAATCTTTTATTATATTTTTCTTATCAACATTATAGTTAACGCTAATAGATTGTGTATATTCAACTAAATCAGATATTTTTCCATTAACAATTTTTTCACAAAAAACCTTCCAAACATTGTCGTCTATAATATTAAAATTGGAATCCAATATGTTTTGATTTGCTTGCATAAAATTTACCATGCTTCTTATGTCAGATTTGTATAGCTTTTGTATACATTGGAGAGCCACATCATTAATATTCAACCCTTCTTTATCAGAAATATTTTTTAAAAATTGAATAATGTCGTTTTGTGGTAGTTGGTTAAATCTAAGCCTCAAAAACTCGGTTTGCAATCCTTCGTCAATTCGACTAATATAATTGCAAATTAAACAAAATCTTACGTTAGTTGAATAACTTTGTAATAAATAACGCAATGCTTGCTGAGCATTTTTCGTCATATAGTCAACTTCATCTAATATAACAAATTTTACACCACTATTAAACAATGGTTTAGAATTAACAAATAAATTTATTTGATTTCTTATAATATCTATTCCACGTTCATCAGACGCATTTAAGTGTATCATTAACCCTTTGTTTTTATTGTTTAATTTTTCTTGGTAAGCATTAACCAAGTTAATAATTGTAGTTGTTTTACCCGTTCCAGGAGGACCATAAAAAAGCAAATTGGGAAAATAAGATTTTTCAATAATGTTTTTTAATATTGCTTTGTTTAAAGGATCCAATACAATGTCGTCAAATTGATTTGGTCTATACTTTTCAACAAGAGGGCAAAAAGTATTTTGTTTTAACATAAATAATATAATACACTTTATAAGTTTTATATTATTATTAACGAGACTATTATATTTTTGTAAAAATTGAAACATTAAAACCTTTTATAAAGTTAAGTAAAGAACACAATAATGGAACGTATTTCAGAAAATTTAGAGACTACAAATAACAAAAAAGCGTATCTCGAGCTTATTACAGGGCCAATGTACTCTGGTAAAACTACAAAAATACTAGAAATCTATAAGCATTATCACTTTTGCAGTAAATCTGTTGCAGTTATAAATCATTCGGCAGACACTCGCTATCACGAATCAATGTTATCTAGTCACGACAAAGTCATGATTCCTTGCATTCAAACGGAAAAAATTAGTGATGCATGGTTTTATACAAATCTTGATGAAGAATTTAATCCTTTACGTGGAGAAAATCACATAAAACTAAGAAACGCTGATGTAATTTTAATAAATGAAGCACAATTTTTCGGAGACCTTTACGAATGCGTAATTGACATGCTAAATGAGAAAAAAAAGGTTTTTGTTTCTGGACTTGACGGAGATTTTGAAAGAAAAAAATTTGGTCAAATATTAGATCTGTACCCATTATGTGATAAAGTTACTAAATTATCTGCTCTTTGTGGACTTTGTAAAAATGGCGAGCCAGGAATATTTTCATTGCGTTTAAATAAAGAAACATCTCAAATTTTAATTGGAAATGACAATTATATTCCTGTTTGCAGAGAATGTTACGAAAAACAAAAATATACAGATACAGATATTTGAGAACAAAAACAATTTTGCTAACTATTTTGCAGTTATTTTTATTTATATTTTATCTATTTTTTAATTTTAATTTTAATTTTAATTTTGATTTTGATTTTAATTTTAATTTTAATTTTAATTTTAATTTTAATTTTAATTTGTGTCACTTGATTTTTCTTCAGAAGGTTTCTTCATCTTTGCCAACGTAAAACTCAACTCTTCAATCACATTTGCAAAACTACTTTTTTGCTTTTTAACTATTTCTAGCTTACCCACAGCTTTAGTGGTATTTTTTTTCTGACTTGAATCACCAGCGCCTATTTTCCGAGAAAGTTCTTCTAAAACATTTCCCCAACCTCCTTTTTTATTCTCTACCGGTTGTTTTTTTGGTTCTTGCGTAACTTTAACAATAATTTCAGGTTTTTGATGAAAATCATTTTGGGTAAGGTTATTTATATTTGAAGTTTCACCGGGAGCAACCTCTGTCCAACTTTCATAACGTCCATAACATGATCCTTTTTCTAAAGGATTAAATCGCAATATTTTATATACTGGAAACCCATTATCTCCTATGTATATAGCTTTATAGTCTGGTTTAGTTAATTGAATAATAGTAAAATTTGGAACTAAGTTAATAACTGAATTAACAATCGAATCTGCAGTTTCAGGCGAACCAAATTGTGTGTTTAATACACACATATCTAATAAAATATAATATTTGATTGTTTTTTGATTACTACTTGATTCAGTTTCAGAATTTGAAACACATTTAACAATTTTAGGAAGTGATCTTGCTTCCATTTTATACATTGTATATATTATTTATTTTTATGCAATACTTTTTATCTAGACAAGAAAACCATATCGTGCAATTTTTTGCAAGTTAAATCTGAAAATAAAAAACATATATTGAAAAAGTATATATGAAAATGATTTAAATTATACACAATATAATACTTTATAATTCTACAAATGATTAATTTGGACGAAGGTGAAAAAATTGTTAAAGCTAAAAGGGGTAGAAAATCAAAAAAAGAATTAGCTGCTCTAGCATTGGCTTTAGCTGAAAAAAATAAAAATGGTAATAGTATCGTTATTTCCATTGAAGAAAAACAAGACGCAAATGAAGAGTTGGAATGCAACAATGAAAAATTAAATAATGCCAATCTTGATACAAATTTGGAAGAAAAAGCGGAATCTAATTTACTAGTTTTATCATCATCTTTAGAAAATAACTCTTCTAAACCTCCTGCAAAAAAACGCGGTAGAAAGCCAAAAGGTGGGAAGATCTTGCAAGAAGTTGTACAAGTTAGTGTCGTTAAAGAAGAAAAGCCTAACGTAATTTTGCATTTGAAGTGTTCTTTAAAAGATTTGCACTCGCAAAACATGTTTAATGGCACATTTGAACCTTATCATTTTTCTAACAAGAGTGACTTAAATTACAATATAATAGATGGGACAAATGAAAATAATATCAATATGTTTAATAATGAAAATCAAAAAAACTTGAAAGAAAATAAACAACCGAATTTATTCTTTGAAGAGCCAGAAATATGTAATTCGGAGATTGAAAAGGAAGTCGAAAGCAAAATTGTTTGGAAAAAGTTGAAACATTTAGAACATAGTTTACACTCTAATAATATTAGCGATAAAAAAGCAGCATGTTTTTGGTGTACTCATGACTTTGATAATCCAGCAATTTATATACCAAAACATTATATAAAAGAATCATACCAAGTTTATGGGTGTTTTTGTAGTCCAGAATGCGCTGTTGCGTTTTTAATGCAAGAAAATATTGATAGCTCAACAAAATTCGAAAGATATCATTTACTAAATAACATTTATGCTAAAGTTTACAACTATAATAAAAATATAAAACCGGCACCAAATCCGTATTACATGTTGGATAAATACTATGGGAATTTAACTATACAAGAGTATAGATCGCTTTTGCGAAACGAAAGATTCTTTTTAGTTGTAGATAAACCTCTCACAAGAATTTTGCCAGAATTGCACGAAGATAATGAAGATCATATTATAAGTAATAAAATAATACCTACAAACAATTTTCAAATCAAAAAGAAAATACAAAAAAAACAACAAACTAAAAGTAACATATTAAATGAAAAATTTGGTGTTCAAAGCCAAAGCCAAAGCCAAAGCCAAGGCCAATATCAGCCACATTTTTTCGAATAATAATAAAACTAAAAATTAAAACCTAAAAACTAAAAACTAAAAACTAAAAACTAAAAATTAAAACCACTTATTTTATGTTGTAATTTTTTACCAAATATCTTCTCCATTAAAATACATTCGATCCCCCTCTTTAACATCAAAAATCCGTTGAAAATTTTTTGAATTAGAAAGAACGCAGTTAACGCGGTATTTTGAATACGCATGTTCATCTTCGTTTATATTTTTTTTATAGAGTTTTATACTTTGGTTTGATCTCCAGTTTAGCGCATAATTCATATAAAAATCTTTCAAATGTTCATCCGCATCTTTTCCATAAATATCTTTATTATTTAGATATTCAATTAAAACGGCTTCAGTTAATAAAAATCCGCCAATATCTGCAATATTTTCTGTTAAACTCAGCCTACCATCAATTTTAAGATTATCTAATTTTGCTGCATTCTCGTACTGCTCAACTATTTTATGTTGTTTTTTTTCATATTCTTCAATATCATTTTTATGCCACCATCCATTTTCAACGTAAACACCATTTTCATCGTAATAATACCCATCGTCATCAAAAGCATGTATTAATTCGTGACCAATTGTTCTCCCTATAGAAGCTAAGTTATACGCCATATTTTTGTCAACATCAACGAATGGTTTTTGTAATATAGCGTTTGGAAAAATTAGTTCATTTTCTAAACTATTGTAATACGCATTAACATCGTAGACATTTTGATCTTCCATTTGTATCCAAATATTTTTAGGCGCCATTTTTTTCCCTACTAGCTTAACATCTCTATTACTAGACCATTTACTAAATATAATGTAGTTATGCCATGAATCAACGGAAGAATATTCTATATATGGATCTTCCTCCCATTTTTCTTTTACCCCAACAACAATTGTCATATTTTCCAACTTTTTAAGTGACATTTTTTTTGTCTCCGCGTGCAACCATTTATTGTCGGTTAGCCTTTTTTTAAACATTTTCATATATTTATCAACTATATCCCTTGTAAATTTTATTTCCTTTTCATTTTTAAATAATTCAATATATTTTTTACTAATGCAAGAATTCATATATGTTTTAACATTATTTAACGCAATTTTTCTCAAGTCATCTGTTTTTCCGGAACTAATTTTATTTATTTTATTGAAAAATTCTTCAAAAGCATAAAATAATTTTTTGTGAAATTTAGACGCAACAATTATTATCTGATAAATCCAGTATATTTTCCATTCTTTATCATTCCAATTTTTTAATAATTTCATAACATTTTTAATATATTGAGGATTTTCAATTATTAAATTTTTGGGAGGAATTTTGTGACCTAAACAACTTGCTAGTTTTGCCCAATCTAAACCTAGTTCATCAATACATTTTGTTTGGTTATATAAGTTATTTGTGTTTTTGATGTAAAGAATTTCTTTACTTGATAATATATTTTCTACTAATTTTTTTTCAATTTCGAAAATGCTTTCAACTTTGTAGTCATGCGTTTTACCAAAAACAATTGTAAAAATGGTTTTAAGAAAGCCCAAGTATTTTTTTTTTATTAATCTATACTTTTTTTCGACCTCATGTCCATCATTATAATATACTGCTTTGTTCATAAAAGTTATTCCATTTTCAGTTATGTGAGAAATATATTCATGCGTTTTTTTTGCATCTATTTCAACGTCAACACCAATAGGAGTATTAATTCCTTCGTCAATAAACCATGCAATAAACTCATATTTGTTTTCTTCAGTTTCTAAGTATTTATTTAATTTTTCTATATATTGACGCAATCTTTCTTCAACTAAATCATTATTCCAATGCATTGATGATTTGCAAATGTTTCTTACTTGCTCTCCATTTCTGTTTTTTTCTTTTAATAGAGAATTTAATACATCAAATTCCATTTGATTATTGACTCTTTTTTTTATTATTACATCCATAGTTACGTCTCTATCTTTTGCATTATATTTTTTTATACTTCGCAAATAATTAACATGACTATAAAAATCGCTTGTCAGTGTAGTTGTCTTTGTCTTTGTCTTTGT
>Ga0136644_10001292_pt1 | contig 20020 bp, 21 predicted proteins | sample C_130820_EF_Meta_FD_94780 | JGI IMG/M metagenome (GOLD analysis project Ga0136644, IMG submission 94780) | Freshwater microbial communities from Lake Croche, Canada to study carbon cycling - C_130820_EF_MetaG (v2) (version 2) | ecosystem: Environmental > Aquatic > Freshwater > Lake | place... | reverse complement strand
GTGGGCCAAAGCTTCTGGCCGACCTACTTTGAGACGGTGGCGCGCATGCTCAAGCCCGGTGGCAAGGCCTGCATCCAAAGCATCGTGATCGATGACGCCTTGTTTGCGCGCTACCTGGAGTCCACCGACTTTATCCAGCAGTACATCTTCCCGGGCGGCTGCCTGCCCAGCCCCTCGGAAGTGCGTGCGCAGGCCCAGGCTGCTGGCCTGGAGGTGGTGCAGGAGCACGCCTTTGGCCACGACTATGCGGCCACGCTGCAGCGCTGGCGCGAGGTGTTTATGGCCCGGCGCACCGAGGTGCTGGCCCAGGGTTTTGACCAGCGCTTTATGCACATCTGGGAGTTTTACCTGGCCTATTGCGAAGCGGCCTTCCTCGAAGACAACATCGATGTGGTGCAGTACACCTTGCGCAAGCCCGATGCACGCCACTAACAAGCCTGTGGCGCGGCGTGCGGCACTGCTAGCGGGCGCCGTGGCTTGGCTGCCTGACATCGTGGCGGCCCAAAGCAAGGTTCCGCCCGAGGTGCTGCGCGAGATCGATGCGCCGCGCTTGCAAGGCAATGGACGCATGCGGTTTTTGGCTTTTGATGTGTACGAGGCCCGCCTGTGGACGCCTGCCGACTTCCGACCGGCGCGCTACGGCGAGGCCGCATTTGCTTTGGAGCTGAACTATTTGCGCAGCCTCAGCACCGAGGTGCTGGTCGAGGCCTCCGTGCGCGAAATGCGCCGGCTGGGCAGCTGGACCGCGCAGCGCGAGGCGGCGTGGACGGCGGCCCTGAAAACGGCCTTTCCCCCGGTCAGCCCGGGCGACCGCATCACCGGCGTGCACCGCCCAGGCCAGGGCGCGGCCTTTTATGTCAATGGCCAGTTGCGCACCGCTTGGGACGACCCTGAGCTTGGCCGCGCGTTTTTCGGCATCTGGCTCAGCCCTGCCAGCAGCGAGCCCGCATTGCGCGCGCAGCTGTTGGGCGCGGCGCCCTAGGCCCCACCCCGCTTACCAAGGACTATTCATGAAACGACGACTCTTTATCGGTGCTGGCGCCAGCGCCGCCGCAGTGGCCACTTTGGGCGGCTGCGCCGGCCAGCAACTGGCCACCTATGCCAACGAAAAGCCGCAGCTTGATTTGCGCAGCTACTTCAACGGCACCTTGCAGGCGCACGGCATGTTCAGCGACTACAGCGGCACGGTGGTCAAACGTTTTAGCGTACGCATGGTGTGCACCTGGCAGGGCGACGAGGGCACCTTGGACGAGGACTTTAGCTACGCCGACGGCAGCGTGCAAAAGCGCATCTGGCATTTGCGCGCCGGCCCGGACGGCACCTACACCGGCCGCGCCGACGATGTGGTCGGCATCGCGCAGGGCCGCACCGTGGGCAACGCTTTTCACTGGAGTTATACCTTGGCGCTGCCGGTAGACGGCACGGTCTACCATGTGCAAATGGACGACTGGATGTACCTGGTCAACGACCGCGTCATGCTGAACAAAGCCTCTATGCGTAAGTGGGGCCTGCCTTTGGGCGAGGTCACGCTCAGTTTTTCCAAGTTGTAAAGCATGGCCTGGCTCTCTCCCCTGAACCCGCCCATGCGCCAATGGCGTGGCCAATCCGTCTGGATCATTGGCGCCAGCAGCGGCATTGGTCGGGCGACGGCCGCTGCGCTGCATGCCCTGGGTGCACGCGTTACCGTCTCGGCGCGCAAGGACGCGGCCTTGCAGGCATTTGTCGCAGAGCACCCTGGCAGCCAGGCACTGGTGCTTGACAGCACCGACCGCGCCGCGATGCAGGCTGCTGCGCAGCAATTGCTGGCGCAACAGCCCTTGGACTGCGTGGTCTATTGCGCAGGCGCCTACCAACCCATGCGCGCCGACGCCATGGATGTGCAGGTGATGCAGCAGCACTTGCGCGTGAACTACGAGGGCGCGCTCTTTATGCTCGAGGCCGTACTTCCCGCCATGCGCCAGCGCGGGCAGGGGCATATCAGCCTGGTCTCCAGCGTGGCCGGTTACCGGGGCCTGTCAAACAGCCTGGCCTATGGACCCACCAAAGCGGCGCTGACCAATCTGGCCGAAAACCTGCACCTGGATTTGCAAGCCGATGGCCTGGGCGTTTCGGTGGTCAATCCCGGTTTTGTCGACACACCGCTGACCGCCCAAAACGACTTCAGCATGCCTGCGCTACTGACCCCGGCGCAGGCCGCCCAGGCCATTGTGCAGGGTTGGGCGCAGGGGCGTTTTGAAATCCATTTTCCGCGCCGCTTTACCATCTGGATGCAGCTGCTGCGCATCTTGCCGGACCGCTGGTATTTTTACTTTGCCCGCAAAACCACCACATGAGCACACCCACTTTCACCCCGGACCCACAGGCCCAGCGCAGCGCAGAACTGGCCGCACTGGTGCATTGGTTTGAAACGATCACGCCGGCTTCCGTGGCCGATTTGCCCAAGTTTTACGCCAGCAACGCTTATTTCAAAGATCCGTTCAATGAGGTGCGGGGGCTCGCTCCGATGGAGGCCATTTTTTCGCACATGTTTGTCGCAATGCACGCGCCGCGCTTTGTCGTGACGGGCCAGGTGCTGCAGGGCAACCAGGCTTTTTTGACCTGGGATTTTCACTTTGCCTTTCGCAGCTTTCAGCCCCAGACGCAGCGCCTGATTGCGGGCACGACCCATCTGGTGTTTGATGGCGATGGCAAAGTGGCCATTCACCGCGACTACTGGGACGTCGCTGAAGAGTTGTACGAGAAGCTGCCCCTGCTAGGCGGCCTGATGCGCTGGCTCAAACGCCGGGCGCAGGCCTAAACCGGCCTCAGGGAAGACGGCCTAGCGCCGCGCTTTAGCCGGGAAGCGAGTCAATAAAGCTGGCGCGCTGCGCCAGCTTTTCGAAGAGTTTGGCCAGGTTGGGGTGGCGCGTGCGCCAGTCGATGTGCGCAAAACGGAAATCCAGGTAGCCCAGCGCGCAACCCACTGCGATGTCCGAGAGCGTGAGGTGGATATCCGAGCAAAAGGCGCGGTCCGCCAAGCCCTTGGACATCGCCGCCAAGGAGGCGTCGACCTTGGCCATTTGCCGATCAATCCAGGCTTGGCTGCGCTGACCGTCAGTGCGGCCGGCCCAAGTGGCTTCTAAGCGGGCCAGGATGAGGGCATCGAGCACGCCGTCGGCCAGGGCCTCCCAGGTTTTGACCTCGGCGCGCGCACGGCCGGTGCTGGGAATCAGTTTGCCAACCGGCGAGAGCGCGTCCAGGTATTCGACGATGACGCGCGAGTCAAACAGCGCCTCGCCGCCTTCCATCACCAAACACGGGACTTTGCCCAGCGGGTTGGAAGCGCCAATGCTGGTGCTGGCCGACCATACGTCTTCTGCGACAAATTCATAGTCCAGTTTTTTTTCCGCCATCACGATGCGCACTTTGCGCACATAGGGGCTGGACAGTGAGCCTATCAATTTCATACGGTGGGTCTTAGCAACTGAGGAGGTGGCATTCTATACAGGTGAAAAGCCTACAATCTGATGATGACTTTCTCCCCCATTACCGCCATTTCCCCGCTGGACGGGCGTTACGCCAGCAAGCTCGATGCCTTGCGCCCTTTGACTAGCGAGCTGGGCTATATGCACCGGCGGGTGCAGGTCGAGATTGCCTGGTTTATCGCGCTGAGCGATGCCGGTTTGGAGCAATTTAAGCCCCTGTCGGCCGGGGCGCGCACCTATTTGCTGGGCCTGGTGAAGAATTTTTCGCAGGCTGACGGCGAGGCCATCAAGGCCATCGAGAAGACCACCAACCACGACGTCAAGGCAGTGGAGTACTGGCTCAAATCCAAGTTCGAGGCCCGCCCCGAGCTGCTCTCGGCCAGCGAGTTTGTGCATTTCGCCTGCACCAGCGAGGACATCAACAACACCAGCCACGCCCTGCAGCTGCGCGCCGTGCGCGGCACGGTCTTGCTGCCCCAGCTAGACCGCTTAATTTTGATGCTGCGCGACATGGCCCACGCCTATGCCGAGGTGCCCATGCTCAGCCGCACGCACGGCCAAACCGCCAGCCCAACCACCGTGGGCAAAGAAATCGCCAACGTCGTGGTGCGTCTGCAAGCGGCCTGCGACAAGATTGCCAACGTGCACATCCTGGGCAAAATGAATGGTGCTGTGGGCAACTACAACGCGCACCTTTCTGCCTGGCCTGACTTTGACTGGGAAGCTTTTGCCAAGCGCGTGGTCGAGTCGCCCGAACCGCTGGGCCTGGGGCTGGTGTTTCAGCCCTACAGCATCCAAATCGAGCCGCACGATTACATGGCCGAGTTGTTTGACGCCGTGGCGCGCGCTAACACCATCTTGATCGACTGGTCGCGCGACGTGTGGGGCTATGTGTCGCTGGGCTATTTCAAGCAAAAGCTGCGCGACGGCGAGGTCGGCTCCAGCACCATGCCGCACAAGGTCAACCCCATTGACTTTGAAAACGCCGAGGGCAATTTGGGCCTGTCCAATGCCTTGCTGCGCCACCTGAGCGAAAAACTGCCCATCAGCCGCTGGCAGCGCGACCTGACCGACTCCACCGTGCTGCGCAATATCGGCGTGGCGCTGGGCTACGCCGTGCTGGCCTACCAGTCCATGATGACGGGGCTGGGCAAACTCGAAATCAACACCGCCGCCATCGCGGCCGACCTGGACGATGCCTGGGAAGTGCTGGCCGAGCCCATCCAAACCGTGATGCGCCGCTACGGGCTGCCCCAGCCCTATGAGCAACTCAAGGCCTTCACCCGGGGCCAAGCCATGACGCAGGCCCTGATGCAAGGCTTTATCGAGGGCCTGGCCATTCCGTCCGAAGAAAAAGCACGCCTGCTGGCCATGAGCCCGGCCAGCTACACCGGCAAAGCGGCCGAATTGGCCCGCCGCGTTTAGGGCGTCTGCGGGCCGTCGGGCGGGCCCTCGCCCCCGCCTTTGAGCGCCAAAGCGCGTTCGTACAAAGCGTTGCGCGCCTGTCCGCTGATCTCGCTGGCCAGTTTGACGGCGGTTTTCAGGGGCAAATGGGCCAAGAGCAGGCGCAGCACCCGGTCATCGTCGGCCACGCTATCGGCCTGGCCCGGATGCACGACCAGACTGAATTCGCCGCGCAAGCGGTTGGCGTCAGCGGCCAGCCAGGCGGCCAGCGCGTCGGCACGCACGGTGGCGATTTGTTCAAATTGCTTGGTCAGCTCGCGCCCCAGTGTGACCAGGCGCTCTCCTAAAGGCGCCAGCGCCAGCGCCAGCGCCTCGATGCGGTGCGGTGCTTCCAGCAGCACAAAAGCACGGGTTTGCGCGGCGAGCGCGCTGATGGCTTGGGCCCGCTCGGCCGCCTTGGAGGGCAAAAAGCCTGCAAATACAAAACCGGTTTCCCCTTGGCTGTCGTGCAACACGCCTGCCGCGCTCAGCAACGTGGTGATGCTGCTCGCCCCAGGCAACGGCACCACGCGCAAATCCTGCGCACGCACCTGGGCAACCAGGCGCGCGCCGGGGTCGCTGATGCCGGGCGTGCCCGCGTCACTCACATAGGCGATACGCTGACCGGCGCGCAGGTGCTCAATGACGCTGTGCGCCGCTTCGCTTTCGTTGTGCTGGTGCAAGGCCAGCAATTGGGCGCTGCTTTTGTCAATGCCGTAGGCGCGCAGCAGGCTGTGGGTGTGGCGCGTGTCCTCGCAGGCGATGACGTCGGCCAGTGCCAAAACCTGCAATGCGCGCAGGCTGATATCGGCCAAATTTCCGATGGGCGTGGCCACCACATAGAGGGAGCTTTGCGGATAATCCTGGGCACCGGCTGCCTCGTGTGCAGCCTGCAGGGCGGAGCGAAATGACGCAATCACAAAAAGGCTTTCTTTCGGGCAATAAGCACCAGCCTAGCAGCAAAAGCATTGGCGATGCAGCGGAAGACGAGGCGCTGGCGTATTTACAGGAACGCGGGCTGCGCCTGATGGCGCGCAATTATCGGACGCCGGGGCGTGGCGGCGGCGAGATTGACCTGGTCATGCGCGCGCCCGATGGCACATTGGTTTTCGTGGAGGTGCGCAGCCGCGCCTCGGGCCAGTTTGGCGGGGGCGCGGCCAGCGTGGGCCGGGTCAAGCAGCAGCGCATCATCCGTGCAGCGCAGCACTATCTTTTGCGCTGGCGCAGCCTGCCGCCGTGCCGCTTTGATGTGGTGGAGCGCGGGGCGCAAGGTCTGGTGTGGCTGCCAGCGGCCTTTGACGCGGCCTGAACCGACCGCGACGGCCTGGCGCGCCGCCCCTGCAGCGCCAAAGTCTGCGCGGTTATCATTGCCGCCTATGCTTGAACAACGGATCGAACAACATTTCATCGACAGCGCGGACCTCAAATACCAGGCCGCCCAGGTGCTCAGCAAGCCGATTGCCGACGCCATCCAAGCCATTTTGGCCAGCGTGACCAGTGGCGGCAAAGTGCTGGCCTGCGGCAACGGCGGTTCGGCGGCGGATGCGCAGCATTTTTCGGCAGAGTTTGTCGGCCGGTTTGAACGCGAGCGGCCCGAGCTAGGCGCCATCGCCTTGACCACGGACAGCTCCATCCTCACCGCGATCGCCAACGACTACGACTTCAACGCGATTTTTTCACGCCAAGTGCGCGCGCTCGGCCAAGCCGGCGACGTTTTGCTGGCCATCTCGACCAGCGGCAATTCGGCCAATGTGCTGGCGGCCATCGAGGCGGCGCACCAGCGCGATATGGTGGTTGTGGCCCTGACCGGCCGCGCAGGCGGCAAGATGGCACAGGTGCTGCGCGATACTGATGTGCATATTTGCGTGCCCCACGAGCGCACGGCGCGCATCCAGGAAGTTCATATTTTGGTGCTCCATTGCATTTGCGATGGGGTCGATGTTCAGTTGATGGGTGACAGGGAAAACAGCTAATGAAAACGACATTTAATAAATTGGTGGTGCTTGGCGCCTTGGCCGGGACGGCGGCGTCTTTGAGCGGCTGCTTTCCGCTGGCAGCCGGTGGCGCGTTGATGACCGGCTTTGTCGTCACCGACCGGCGCACCTCGGGTGCTTTGGTCGAGGACCAGGGGATTGAGCTCAAGGCGACCAACCGCATTCGCGACACTTTGGGCGAAAAAGTCCACGTCAATGTGGCCAGCTACAACCGCAAAGTGCTGCTGACCGGCGAGGCGCCCAACCCGCAGGACAAAGAAAAAGTGGCCGATCTGGTGCGCGAGATCGAAAACGTCACCACCACCTGGAATGAAATCGGCGTGCTGCCGATCACCTCGCTCAGCGAGCGCTCGAGCGACATCATTATTTCGGGCCGCATCAAGGCCGAATTGCTGGACACCAAGGACTTGATGTCAAACGCCTTCAAAATCACCGTCGAGCGCGGCGTGGTGTTTGTGATGGGGCGCCTGACCGCCCGCGAGTCCAAGCGTGTGGCCAGTCTGGTCAGCGGCGTCACCGGCGTCAAAAAAGTCGTGCTGGTGCACGAGCCCATCAGCGAAGAAGAGCTGGCCCGCCTGCAGCCCCCGCCCGCACCGAAGTAATTCCTCTGGCGGGCAGGCGCGCAGTCTCAGCGTAGCCGTTTGATCAGGCTGGAGGTATCCCAGCGCTGGCCGCCCATGGACTGCACGTCGGCATAAAACTGGTCCACCAGCGCGGTTACCGGCAGCCGGGCGCCATTGCGCTTGGCCTCGTCGAGCACCAGGCCCAGGTCTTTGCGCATCCAGTCCACCGCAAAGCCGAAGTCGAATTTATCGGCCACCATGGTTTTGCCACGGTTGTCCATTTGCCAGCTTTGCGCTGCGCCTTTGCCGATGACCTCCAGCACCTGCTCCATGTCCAGGCCCGCTTTCATGCCGAAGGCGACGGCCTCGCTCAGCCCTTGTACCAAGCCGGCGATGGCGATTTGGTTGACCATTTTGGCCAACTGGCCGGCCCCACTGTCGCCCAACAGCGTAAATGCGCGGGAAAACGCCATGCCGGTGGCCTGCACCGCCTCAAAAGCAGCGGCATCGCCGCCGCACATGACGGTGAGCATGCCGTTTTGGGCGCCCGCCTGGCCACCCGAGACCGGCGCGTCCACAAAGCCCAGGCCGGCCGCCTTGGCGCTGGCGTGCAATTGGCGCGCAATGCTTGCCGAGGCCGTCGTGTGGTCGACAAAAATGGCGCCCGCGTGCATGCCCGCAAACGCGCCGTCGGGCCCTTCGGTCACGCTGCGCAAATCGGCGTCATTGCCGACACAGCAAAACACGATATCTGCGCCCTGGGCCGCCTCACGCGGTGTGGCAGCGCTGGCATGGGCGCCCCGCGTGCTGGGCGCGGTGCCAAATTCGGCCAACCAGGCCTGCGCTTTGGCCGGGCTGCGGTTGTAGACGGTAACCCGGTGACCGGCCAAGGCCAAGTGGCCGGCCATGGGCAGGCCCATTACGCCCAGCCCTAAAAAGGCGACCGACTGGGCCGGCGCGGGGGCGTAGGTTTTGGGGTTGACGGCAGAAGCGGGCATAAAGATCCTCAAGCAGGTGGTAAAGCCTGCACTTTAGACGATGGTGATGCCGCCGGTGTTGGCCATCAGCGTGGCCGGGTCGGTGTCGGTGCTGCGCAGGCGAATCTCCAAGCGCACGTCATTGGGCGAGTCGGCATGGCGCAGTGCGTCCTCCAGACTGATGCGCCCATCCCGGTATAAAAGGAACAGCGCCTGGTCAAAGGTCTGCATGCCACTGCCGCCGCTTTTTTTCATGATTTCTTTGATTTCAGCGATTTCTCCCTTTTTGATCAGGCTGGCCACCATCGGGGAGTTGATCAGTATCTCCACCGCCGCCAGGCGGCCCTTGCTGCCTTTGCGCGGCAAAAGGCGTTGCGAGACGATGGCGCGCAAATTGAGCGAGAGGTCTTGCAACACATGGTTGCGCTGGGATTCGGGAAAGAAGTTGATGATGCGGTCCATGGCCTGGTTGGCGCTGTTGGCATGCAGCGTGGCCAGGCAAAAATGGCCGGTCTCGGCGTAGTCCATGGCCAGTTCCATGGTTTCGCGGTCGCGCAACTCGCCAAACATGATGACGTCCGGCGCCTGGCGCATGGCGTTTTTCATGGCGATTTGCCAGCTGTCGGTGTCCAGTCCTACCTCGCGGTGGGTTACCAGGCAGTTTTTGTGGGGGTGGATGAATTCGATGGGGTCTTCTACCGTCAGGATGTGGCCGTGCGAGTGCTCGTTACGCCAGTCCAACACAGCTGCCTGGGTGGTGGACTTGCCGGTGCCCGTGCCGCCGACGGTAATAAAGAGCCCGCGCTGGTGCATGGCGATCTCTTTGAGTATGGGCGGCAGTTGCAGGCCATCGATAGACGGCGGTGCATTGGGAATCGAGCGCAGCACCATGCCGACTTTGCCCAGTTGCACAAAGGCGTTGACCCGAAAACGCCCCAGCCCGGGCGTTCCGATGGCGAAATTGCATTCTTTGCTGCGCTCAAACTCGGTCAGCTGCCGGTCGGTCATGATGGCGCGGGCCATCATATTGGTGTGCTCGGCCTGCAAGGCTTGGGATGAGGCCTTGGTCATCACGCCGTCGATTTTGATGGCCGGCGGGAAATCGGCGCTGATAAACAAATCGCTGCCCCGGTGGCTGAGCATCAATTTGAGCAAATCATTGATTAACTGGGAGGCCTGTTCACGCGTCATAAAAGCTGTTCGGTCAAGAGGGGTGGGTGGTGCAGCCAGTGCTGGTGATGCTTTTAAAAGGCCTCGGGCACTTTGGCTTTGCTGCGCGCCTCGGCCAGGCCGATTTTGTTGGACTTGACCAGGGCCGCCAGGTTTTGGTCCAAGGTCTGCATGCCCAGCGAGGTACCGGTTTGGATCATGGAATACATCTGGGCAATCTTGGCCTCGCGTATCAGGTTGCGGATGCCGTTGGTGCCCAGCATGATCTCGTGGGCGGCCACGCGGCCATCGTTGTTTATGGTTTTGCATAAGGTCTGGGAAATCACCGCCTGCAAAGACTCCGAGAGCATGGCGCGCACCATTTCTTTTTCGTCGCCGGGGAAAACGTCCACGATGCGGTCAATGGTTTTGGCCGCGCTGGAGGTGTGCAAGGTGCCAAAGACCAGGTGCCCGGTCTCGGCGGCCGACAGCGCCAGGCGGATGGTCTCGAGGTCGCGCAACTCGCCGACCAAGATGGCGTCGGGGTCCTCGCGCAGTGCCGAGCGCAGCGCCTCGGCAAAGCCGTGCGTATGGCGGCCGACTTCGCGCTGGTTGATCAAGCATTTTTTGGGCTGGTGCACGAACTCGATGGGGTCTTCGATGGTCAGCACATGGCCGTGCTCGTTTTCGTTGAGGTGGTTGACCATGGCCGCCAAGGTGGTTGATTTCCCTGAGCCCGTGGGGCCGGTGACCAGCACCAAGCCGCGCGGCTTCATGGCCAAGTCGCCAAAAATGGCCGGTGCGTTGAGCTGCTCGAGCGTCAAAATTTTGCTCGGAATCGTCCGAAACACCGCGCCTGCGCCGCGCAATTGGTTAAACGCATTGATCCGAAAGCGCGACACGCCCTCGATCTCAAAAGCAAAGTCGGCCTCTAACTTTTCCTCGAACTGTTGGCGCTGGGCGTCGCTCATGATGTCGTAGACCATGCTGAGCACTTCTTTGTGCTCGATCACCGGCAGGTTCAGGCGACGCACCTCGCCGTGAACCCTTAACATCGGCGGCAAACCGGCGGATAAATGCAGGTCCGAAGCCTTGCTTTTGACGCTAAAGGCCAGTAATTGGCTGATTTCCATGCGCTGAAGTCCCTGATTTGTTTAATTTGCAATTGCTTGCAAATATTTAAATATAAATAATATGAAAAACATTATAGATAGCCATGTTGGAAATCAAAAATAATTTGGAAAGTGTTCGCCAGCGCGTCGCCGCCAGTTGCCGTGCCTGCGGGCGCGACCCGGCGCAGGTGGGCTTGCTGGCCGTGTCCAAGACCTTTGGCCCCGAGGCGGTGGCGCAGGCCTATGCCGGCGGGCAGTTGGCTTTTGGCGAGAATTACATCCAGGAGGCGGTGGAAAAAATCCAGGCCCTGGCCGCTTTGCCGCTGCAGTGGCATTGCATAGGCCCGGTGCAAAGCAATAAAACCCGGTTGGTGGCCGAGCATTTCGATTGGGTGCAGTCCATCGACCGGCTCAAGATCGCCGAGCGCTTGAGCGCCCAGCGTCCGCCCGCGCGTGGCCTGCTGCAGGTGTGCATCCAGGTCAATATCGACGGCGGGCCCAGCAAATCGGGGGTGCCGGCCGAGGAGGCGCTGGCCTTGGCCCAGGCGGTAGCTGCTCTGCCCGGCTTGCGCTTGCGCGGCATCATGACCATTCCCGAGCCGGCTGCCAGCAAGGCCGCTGCGCTGGCCGTGCACCGCCGCGCCAAAGACCTTTTTGCGCAGTTGCGCAGCGCGGGCCTGGATCTGGACACCTTGTCCATGGGCATGAGCGGTGATTTGGAGCCTGCCATTGAGGCCGGCAGCACCTTGGTGCGGGTGGGCTCGGCGATATTTGGCGCGCGCGCCGCTTAGCCCTTGAGTGGCAGCTGGCTTGTGTTCTTGACCTCTTCCATGACAGCGTAGGTGCGCGTTTCGCGCACGCCGGGCAGTTGCCATAGCACCGTACCAGCAAAGTCGCGGTAGGCCGCCATGTTGGCCATGCGGGTTTTGAGCAGGTAGTCAAAGCCACCGGCCACCATATGGCATTCCATGATTTCCGGGCGCACTTGCACGGCCGCCTTGAAGGCCTCAAACACATGGGGCGTGGTGCGGTCGAGGAGGACTTCGACAAACACCATCAAGCCCGCGCCCAGACGCGCCGGCTCCAGCAGGGCCTGGTAGCCCCGAATAAATCCATCTTTGCTCAGGCGCTGGACCCGCGCCAGAACCGCTGTGGGCGAGAGCGCCACGCTTTCTGCCAGCTTGAGGTTGGAGATGCGGCCATCCTCTTGCAGGCAGCGCAAAATTTTCAGATCGGTGCGGTCAAGCGCATGCTCTAGTTCAGGCATAGGGTGAATTATTCACTATTAAAGGCCGATATTTTGGCTAAATATTTATCAAAAATTCTAAGAATATAGCGTTTTGCGCCAAATACCTGGCGCTTTCACGCCGGAGTGCCGCTTATGTATCCAGACCAGGTTTTGCCCTCACCCTACCAAGCCGAAGCGCAGGTGATCGCCCAGCGTTTGCAGCGCCTGCAGGGCCAGCTCGATTGGGCTGGTGCCGCCCAGGTAGCCGCACCGTGGGTGCAGGCGGTGCGCGCCCAGCCTGCGCCGCTGTGGGCGATGGAGAGTTTGTTGCGGGAATACCCGATCTCCAGCGCCGAAGGCCTGGCCTTGATGCGCTTGGCCGAGGCCTTGCTGCGGGTGCCCGACATGGACACCGCCATCGCCCTGACTGCCGACCAACTGGGGCGCGCCGACTTTGCCCAGGCGGGTGACCAGGTGCTGGCGCGTGTGGCGCGTGCGGCCATCGCTTTGTCCAAGTATTTCTTGCCCGATGCCGACAAGCCTGAGGCAGGCGCCGGGCTGATGGGCCGCCTCGGGGCCCACACCGTGGTGGCCGCGGCGCTGCGCGCCGTGCAGTTGCTGGGCCGCCAGTTTGTGCTTGGGCAGACCATAGGACAGGCCATGGACCATGCCCATGCCGCCCGCGCTTCACAGGCCTCGCTGCGCTTTTCCTACGACATGCTGGGCGAGGGCGCGCGCACCCAGGCCGATGCGCTGCGTTACCTGGACAGCTACAGCCAAGCCCTCACTGCATTGGCTGGCGCTGCGCAGGCCGGCCGCGGCCCGCAGGGCAACGACGGCATCAGCATCAAACTCAGCGCCCTGCACCCGCGCTATGAGGAGAGCCAGCGTGCCCGCGTCCTGGACGCGTTGCTGCCCCGGGTGTGGACGCTGTGCCAGCAGGCGGCGCAGGCGGACATCAACCTCACCATCGATGCCGAAGAGGTCGATCGCCTGGAGTTGCAACTGGTGGTCTTGGAGGCTTTGATGGCCCGCGTGGCCGCACATTGCCCGCAGTGGCGCGGCCTGGGGCTGGCGGTGCAGGCCTACCAAAGCCGGGCGCTGGCCTGTGTTGAGCATGTGATTGCGCGGGCGCGCCACCATGGCATAGGACTGATGTGCCGCTTGGTCAAGGGCGCGTACTGGGACGCTGAAATCAAGCGCGCCCAGGAACTCGGCCTGACGCATTACCCGGTGTTCACCCACAAGCACCACACGGATATTTCCTACCTGGCCTGTGCGGGCGCCCTGCTGCAGGCGCCCGATGCGGTCTACCCCCAATTTGCAACCCACAACGCGGCCACCATTGCCGCCATCGTGCAAATGGCGGCCCGCCATGGTGGCGCTTTTGAACTGCAGCGACTGCACGGCATGGGCGAGGGCGTGTATGCGCAAGTCCTCCAAAACCCCTTGCTGGCCTGCCGTGTTTATGCCCCGGTGGGCGCCCACAAAGATTTGTTGGCCTACTTGGTGCGCCGTTTATTGGAAAACGGCGCCAACTCCTCCTTTGTGCACCAACTGGCCGATCCGCAGCACAGCCTGGAAGACTTGTTGATCTCCCCCTTGCGACTTGCGCCCGACAGCGCTATTACTTTGCCGCCCGAGCTGCTCGGACCGGTAGACGCACGCGCTAACAGCCAGGGTGAGGACTTCAGCCAAGCGCCCACGCGCACCTTGTATACGCAGGCACTGCCATCGGCACAGCAGGCGATGCAAAGGCCGCCCGCACCGACGCCGCTGTCGGACTTGCCGGCCGCGATGCTGCGGGCTGAGGCGGGCTTTGCGCAGTGGAGCGCCGTCAGCGTGCATGACCGCAGCGCTGCTTTGCTGCGCGCCGCAGACCATATGCAAAGCCACAGCCCGGCTTTGTGCGCACTGCTGGTACGCGAGGCGCACAAAACCTGGGTTGACGCACAGGCCGAAGTGCGCGAGGCCATCGACTTTTTGCGCTACTACGCGCTACAGGCAGAGCGCATCATGCAAGCGGTGGCCATGCCTGGCGAAGGCGGCGGGCTGACCGGCGAGACCAATACCTTGCAGCTGTGCGGACGCGGCGTGTGGGTGTGCATCAGCCCCTGGAACTTTCCCTTGGCCATTTTTGTCGGCCAGGTGGCTGCCGCGTTGGCTACTGGCAATGCGGTGCTGGCCAAAGCGGCTGAACAAACGCCTGTTATTGCGGCCCAGGCCGTTCGCATCTTGCATGAAGCCGGTGTGTCGCCAGCGGCTTTGCAATTGCTGCATGGCCCGGGCGCCGCTTTGGGCGCCGCCATGGTGGCCTTGCCCCGCCTGGCCGGCGTGGTGTTTACTGGCTCTACGGCGGTGGCCAAATCCATACAACGCGCCTTGGCTGCGCAGGACGGGCCCATCGTGCCGCTGATTGCCGAGACCGGCGGCATCAACGCCATGGTGGTCGACTCCAGCGCCTTGCCTGAGCAAGTGGTGGACGCGGTGGTGAGCAGCGCTTTTCGCTCGGCCGGGCAGCGCTGTTCGGCGCTGCGCCTGTTGTGCGTGCACAGCGATATTGCCGATACGGTGCTGGACATGCTGCAAGGTGCAGCGGCCGAGTTGCAGGTCGGCGATCCGGCCCATTGGGCCACGGACGTGGGCCCGGTGATTGACGCCGCCGCCGCCGATCGGCTGCGCGCGCACATCGCGCGCTTAAGTGCGCGCCACGCTTGCCTTTTCGGCCCGGCGGCGCAGCAAAGCTTGGCGTCGGACGGCCTGTGGATCGCGCCGTATGCCTTTGAAGTGGCGCAGGTCGCCGACGCCGATACCGAAATCTTTGGTCCGGTGCTGCAAGTGCTGCGCTGGCAGGGCGACCCGCTGGCCTTGGTTGCGCGCATCAATGCGCTGGGCTATGGGCTGACGCTGGGTGTGCAAACCCGCATCGACAGCCGCGCCTTGGCTATTGCGGCCGCAGCCAAAGTGGGCAATGTGTATGTGAACCGCAACATGATTGGCGCGGTGGTTGGCGTGCAGGCCTTTGGCGGCGAAGGATTGAGCGGCACCGGCCCCAAAGCCGGTGGCCCGCATTATCTGTACCGGTTTTGTGCCGAGCGCAGCCTGAGCATCAACACGGCGGCGGCAGGCGGCAATGTGGCATTGCTCGCCTAACGCCAAGGGCAAGGCTTAGAAGCGCGTGCCCACCGTGATGCCAAAGGAGCTGGGGTCCAGCGTGACGTCCAATGTCTGGCCGGTGGAAAAGTTGTTGCGTGTGCTGAGCATGGTCTTGCTGTAGAACACGTCGACAAAAGTCTTGTCATCCAAGGCAAAGGTGGCGCCGATTTGAGGCGTCATCGCGAACTTGGAGTCCACTTTGAGCGTTGTCGCCGGACCACCGGGGTTGGTCATCGCCGTCAGTGCCCCGCTGCCTAATGCGTTGCTGAAGTAGGCATAGGTTGCGCCCAGGCCGACATAAGGGCGGAACTGGCTGTTGGCGTCCATGAAGCGGTACTGCAAAAACACCGTCATCGGCAGAGACTGCACTTCGCCGATTTGACCGGCTGCCGCCAAAGCGCCGGCGCCATAGAGCTTGTGTTTAAAAGGCAAGGCCAAGGGCAGGTCGACGGACACATTGTCGGTATAGAAATAGGTAATGCCACCGCTGATTTGGCTGGCTGCACCCACATCCGATTTGGTGCCGGCAAAGCTGGGCGCGGTCATGTCACCGCTGGTGACGTTGGGCGTGATGGTGGTCGCGCCCACGCGCGCCAGCCAGGTGCCGGCCGATTGCGCCAGGGCCAAGGGGGCCGCCAAGGCGATGGCAGTGGCTGCGAAGAATTTCAGGGAATGTTTCATATCGTTTACTCCGTGCGTATGCGCTGATTACAGCCAACCGGCCAGGACCAGTTCTTTGGTGACGAATTGGGCCAGCAACTTGTGCGCGTAGGGCGTGGGGTGCACGCTGTCGGCAAACATGTAGCGCGAGGTGTCGCCCGCGATCACATTGCTGGGGTTGCACAGCAGGGAGGTGCCCGTGGTGTTCGTCGGACCGACTTTGCAGACCGCATCTTTGACGTTGGTCAGACCAAACTGCGCCGGGTTGGCAAATTGCTTTTGGTTTTCGGCAAAGGCATCGAGTTGCAGCACGCCGGGCACGCCGGTGAGCTCGGCTTTGAGACGGGCGTTAAAGGCTTGCGTCATCGCCAGCACCAAGGGCGCCTGGCCGCTGCTGACGCCATAAGGCGTTTGGCTGGCGTCGGGGATGTTGAGCACCACAACCTTTTTAGCGCCTTTGCTCAGGATGAGCTTGACGTTGTCAGCCAGCTCTTTAGCTGCGGTAGACATGCCTGCGGTTGCGTTGGTGATGCCGGTGGTGCCGACATAGTTGGCCGCAGCCGCATTGCCCTGCGCTGTCGCAGCGGTCTGGGCGGTGGCACCTAAGTTGGCGGCGTTGGCCAAGGTGGCGGCCGGGTTGCTGTAGCCATTCATGCCCGCGTCCGTAGCGGCGGCGACGATGGCTGCCGTGATGATGGTCGTCGGCGTGGCATTGGCCGCTTGGGCCGCGCCCATCACGGCGGCACCGATAGTTGCCTGCGCACCGGCGCGGTTCGCCGCAGGTGCTGCGGTGACCAACTGCGTGATGATGGAGGTGGCAAATGCCGCATTGCCCGTGTCATTACCCACTTTAGTGGCGGCGGCAGTCAGGATGTCGGACTGGGCAAACATGTCGTTGGCGCCGGCCATGACCGTTACCAGTTCGGTGCCTTTGAAAGCGCCGCCGTTGGCGGGCAAAGCCAGGAAGTTTTGAATCTGTGCTGCTACTGGCTCGGTGAGCGCGCCGGTGGCATGGCCCGGGCCGTTGGGGTCGGTCACGCGGGCGCCGCCTTGGGCGTAGTTGGTGCATCCGGGCACGGCGACCGGCACCGTGCCGTAGCCCACGCGCGCTGCGCACGAGGGTGTCCCCAGGATAGAGGCGGCGACCAATTGCGGCCATACATAACTCGGCGTCGGGTCGCTGCCGATGGCGCCACCAATCAGGTTCACGGTAAACATACCGCCCGCCTGGGCGATTGGCCCAACTTTATAGGCGCCTGGATCGCTCAAGCTGTCGCCAAAGGTCACCATGGCGGAATAACTGACGCGGTTGGACTGGTCGCCATTGCCGCCACCGCCGCAGGCGGCCAGCAGCGCAGCCGTCAGTGCGGCTAGGGCGAGGTGTTTTACAAATTTCATGCTGAGCTTCTCCTGTACGTCGTGCAACAAATGTTTCATCAAATTTTGGAAAAAATTTAACCAAATTGACGCAATAAACCCGATTGAAATGGGAATGGACCATAGTACGCCACCGGCTTGGGGCACTTGCTAAGGGAAATCCCTTTGTGCTCGCCTGCGCCGATAATCAGCGCGATGGCCCTTTCCCTGTCTCCCACGCGCTTTTTTGGCCTCTCGCCGGCTGCCCAAGGCCGTGTGGCGGCGCTCATCACGGTGGCCATTTGGACCTCATTTATCGTGATTGCCCGCGCGACGGCCGACCCGGCGCGTGGCGGCACCCTGCTTCCTCTAGACATTGTTTATGCCCGCTTGTGGGGCGCCGGCCTGGTGTTGATTCCCTGGGGCTGGTGGTTGTCGCGCCAGGCCCGGCGTGCCGCGCAAGACCAAGATCAAGACCAAAACGACGGCACAAGCGCCGTGCCTGCCGATTCACTGTGGGGGTTGTCGCCCCTGCCCTGGTCCATCACCTGGCGTGTGGGGGTGAGCGGCGGCCTGCTGTACGCCACACTGGCCTACAGCGGCTTTGTATTTGCGCCCGCTGCCCATGCCTCGGTGCTTTTGCCCGGCAGCCTGCCTTTGTGGACCACGCTTTTGGCTTTTTTGCTCTTGGGCGAGCCCATCGGTTGGGGCCGGGCGCTGGGCCTCGTATTGATTGTGTGCGGCGACGGTCTGGTCGGCGGAGCCAGCTTGCTCCATGCCTTTGATGGCAGCGGCGTCTGGCGCGGCGATGTGCTGTTTATCTCTGCGGCGATGGCCTGGTCCATGTACAGCGTGCTGGTGCGCCACTACCGTCTGGATGCGGTGCGCGCCACGATTGCTGTGACGGTCTGCGCGTTTGTGCTCTATGTGCCGGCCTATACGCTGGCCTGCATCTCGGGCGCCTGGCCCGGGCATGTGTTTGCGGCGCCATGGCGCGAAGTGTTGTTTCAAATGGCTTTTCAGGGCGTGGGTTCGGTGGTGGTCTCGGGCATCGGCTTTACCAAAATGATCCAGTACTACGGCCCGGTGCGCTCGACCATGATGACGGCCGTCGTCCCTGGCCTGTCTGCCCTGGGCGCAGCCTTTGTGCTGGCCGAACCCTTGCCTTGGAATGTGCTGGCCGGTCTGGCCTTGGTGACCTGCGGCATTGTGTTTGGTGTGCGCAATGCGGCCGCGCGGCCTTAAAGTTCTCTTCCTATGCATTTCCTTGCCTTTGATACCAGCACCGACCGCATGACCGTGGCCCTGGCCGGCCCGTCCCCGGCGCAGCGCTGGCAGCGCGCCAGTGCCGGCGGGGCGGCCGCCTCGGCCAGCCTGATCGCTACGGTGCGCGAGCTCCTGGACCAAGCCGGTGTGCGTTTGCACGATTTGGACGCGATTTGCTTTGGCAGCGGACCGGGCTCGTTTACCGGCTTGCGCACCGCCTGCGCCGTGGCCCAGGGGCTGGCTTTGGGCGCGCAGGTGCCGGTGTTGCCAGTGCCCTCTTTGCTGGCGCTGGCCCAAGCGGCGCGCAGCGCCCATGCGCCAGTTGGGCGCTGTGTGCGCGTCACCGCCTTGCTCGACGCCCGTATGGACGAGGTCTACGCCGCCAGCTACTTGTGGGAAGGCGCGCATCTGTGGTGCGTGCAGGCACCCTGTTTGCTGGCGCCCGAGCAAGTGGCCGCCTGGGCCGCGCAGCCGCTGGCGCCGGATATGCCGATGCCCGACTGGCACGCTTGGGCCGGCAATGTGGCGCAGGCGTATGGGCCCCGCCTGGCTGCGCCCGCGGACACGCCGTGCCTGGAGGCCTGGCCCCAAGCGCTCGCCATGCTCGAACTGGCCCCCATGCTGATGGCCCAAGGCGCGGCCGTCCTGCCCGATCAGGCGCTGCCGCTGTACGTGCGCGACAAGGTGGCCAAAACCACCGAGGAGCGTGCTCTGGAAAAAGCCGGTAAAGCCCAGGCCGCTGCGGGACTGCACGGCCATGCCTAAAGCCGTGGCCAGCGCTGCGCCGCAGGCGCGCTTTGTGCCCCTGAGCCTGCCCCAGCTCGCCGACGTGCTGGAGGTAGAGCAGCGTGCCTATGCACATCCCTGGTCGCGGGCCAACTTTGCCGATGTGCTGCACAGCGGCTACCACGCGCAGCTGCTGATGGGGGGAGACTCGATGTTGGGTTACTACGTCGGCATGCAGGGCGTGCAAGAGGCGCATTTGCTCAACATTACCGTCGACCCACACTACCAACGCCAAGGCTGGGCGCGCCTGATGATGCAGGCTTTTGCCCTGTGGGCCGGCAGCTGGCAGGCGCAAACCCTGTGGCTGGAGGTGCGCGTGGGCAATGCGCGCGCCATTGCGCTGTACCGCAGCGAGGGCTTTGAGGTGGTCGGTCAGCGCAAAGCCTATTACGCCGCCGGGCGGGGCCAGCGCGAGGATGCGCTGGTCATGCGGCGCAGCCTTGGATAATCAGGCCATGACCTTGCAACTTGACGAACGCCAGCGCGCCATGCTTTTGGAGATGGGCGTGCGCGTCTGGTTGCCCGGCGCTGCATTTGCGCTGGCGCCCCAGGGCGCGGGCGACACAGCCGCCATGGACCCGGTGCGTCTGCCTGCCCAGCGTGCGGCAGTCCAACCGGCGGCGCGTGCCGCCAGTCCGAGCGCGCCCGCCCCAGCGACCCGGCCCGCAACAGTCGCTGCGGACTTCATTGTCCCGGCCGTGGCGCCCGCGCCCGGTCTGCAGGCTTTGCAAAGCCTAGATTGGGAGGCGTTAGCCCACACCGCCGCCCAATGCCAAGCCTGCGGCCTGTGCGCCGGTCGCACCCACAGCACCCTCCATGCCGCGCAGGCCACCGCCGCACGCTGGATGGTGGTGGGCGATCCGCCC
>Ga0136644_10001285_pt1 | contig 20064 bp, 16 predicted proteins | sample C_130820_EF_Meta_FD_94780 | JGI IMG/M metagenome (GOLD analysis project Ga0136644, IMG submission 94780) | Freshwater microbial communities from Lake Croche, Canada to study carbon cycling - C_130820_EF_MetaG (v2) (version 2) | ecosystem: Environmental > Aquatic > Freshwater > Lake | place... | reverse complement strand
TGCTGAGAAATTAGACATTGACAAAATTTCAGTTCAGGTTTCTAATATTGAGACCGAAAAATTAAAAGCGCTGAATAGTATTAGTGTTGGCTACTTAGGTTTAAAGACATTAATTGGCATGCCCGTAAAAGATGAATTGGTTTTAACAGACCAATTAACGGAAGACAAAATTAAACAAGGTATTGACCATGATAGCGCTTTTACCTATGATAGCAGAAAGGATTACCAATACTTAAACCTTGGTAAGAAATTAAATGAATTCAATATTAGAAGGTATCAATTAAGTTATCTCCCAACCATTGCATTTACTGGAGCTTATACTAAGAATGCACAAAGAAATCAATTTAATTTCTTTGGAAAAGGAGACTGGTTTACTACTTCTTTTATTGGACTAAATGTTTCCATCCCCATTTTTGATGGATTTTCAAAAGATGCCAAACTTAAGAAATCTAGGATTGAACTCAAACAAACAGAGAACCAAATTGAAAACCTGAAAAATAGTATTGATAATGAAGTAGAAACTGCTAAACTCAATTTTACAGCTGCCATTACAACACTAGATTATCAGAAAAGGAATATGGAACTAGCAGAAAATGTATTCAAACAAACTACCAAGAAATTTGAATTGGGTACAGGGTCAAACACGGAAATTACTGCAGCACAAACTGATTTACGTACTGCGCAGGCCAATTATATCAATGCACTGTATGGCGCCATTGTAGCCAAAGTTGACTTCTATAAAGCCATAGGAAAATTATAAGCCAATAACTAACAATATAAAGAATAAGACATGCAACAAAAACCAAATATCCTAATCCTAGCAACCCTAATCCTATTGGCTGCTTGCGGAACCAAATCAACTGATTCAGCTGAAGTAGCTGCCAAGAAAAAACAATTGGAAGATCTAAAAAAACAACAAACAGAAATTGGCACTAATATCACCAAGCTGGAAGCAGAGTTGTTGAAATTGGATCCTAGTTCTAAAGAAGAAAAATCAAAATTGGTGGTAACGGCTCCTATTGCTACTGAAAAATTCACCCACTTTATTGACCTACAAGGCAAGGTTGATGCTGTAAACATTTCTTTTATCACCCCCCGTGGTGGTGGCGGACAGGTGCGTGAATTGTATATCAAGAAAGGAGACAATGTAACTAAGGGTCAATTGATTTTGAAACTAGACGATGCTATTGTAAAACAAAGTTTGGTAGCGGCTCAACAAGGCATACAGTCTATTAAAACGCAGTTAGCTTTTGCTAAAAACTTGTACCAAAAACAACAAAATCTTTGGGCTCAAAATATTGGTACTGAAATTCAGTTGATAACAGCAAAAAATAATGTTGAAAATTTAGAAAATCAATTGAAAAGTGCTGAAGAGCAAATTAAAGTTACTCAGGAACAAATGAAATTCACATCTGTATATAGTGATGTTAACGGCGTAGCAGATGATGTGAATATACGGGTGGGTGAATTGTTTGCTGGTCCTGGTCAAATTAAAGTAGTAAACACTACTGATTTGAAAGTTACTACACAGATTCCTGAAAACTATGCTAACCGTGTTGGTGTAGGCACTACCATTCAAATTAGCTTACCCGATATCAATAGAACTTTGGAAGCAAAAATTGGTGTGGCTGGAAAAATCATTGATCCCAATAGCCGTAGTTTCTATGTGGAAGCCAAGATCCCTTATGACAAAAATTTCCGCCCCAATCAAATTGCCTTGGTTCGTGTACAGGATTATCAAGCAGATAATGCCATTACCATACCAATCAATACTTTACAAAATGACGAGAAAGGCCGTTTTGTAATGGTAGCTGCTTCTGAAAATGGCAAATTGGTTGCCCGAAAAAGAATGGTAGTTGCAGGTGAATTGTATGGTAACAAACTAGAAGTAAAAACAGGTCTGAAAGCTGGCGATGTATTGATTGTTGAAGGTCATCAAAGCTTGTATGACGGACAGTTGATTACCACAGACGCTAAATAATACGCGCAATCCTTTTTGCGAAAAACCATTAAACCACTCGTATGAGCGCATTAGAAACTATCCAAGGTAAGTTTAAAGAATTTGGACCTACCACCTGGAGTATCAAGAATAAAACATCTATTTACCTGTTGATGCTCTTTGTGAGCTTGGCAGGTATTTACCAATTTGTCACGCTGCCCAAGGAGCAATTCCCAGACATTGTGATTCCTACCATTTATGTACAAACCATCTATGTAGGAAACTCTCCCAAGGATATTGAGAACCTAGTAACTAGACCCATCGAAAAACAAATCAAGGGGATCACTGGTGCTAAGATTAAGAAATTTACCAGTAGTTCACAACAAGACTTTTCTGCCATTATGGTAGAGTTTGATACAAATGTAAAAACAGACGTGGCATTGCAGAAAGTAAAGGACGCTATGGATAAGGCCAAACAAGACCTTCCCAATGACCTTACTACTCCACCTACTGCTTTAGAAGTTAGTTTTAGCGAACAGCCCATTATGTATGTAAACATTAGTGGTGATTATGATTTGCAGAAACTCAAAAAATACGCAGACGATTTAAAAGATAAGTTGGAAGACCTTCCACAGATCAACCGTGTTGATATTGTTGGTGCTCCAGAGCGTGAGTTCCAAATTAATGTTGACAATTACCGCATGCAAAGTGCTGGAGTAACTTTTGACGATATCAGTAATGCCATTCAACGTGAAAACGTAGACATTTCCGGTGGTCTGTTAGAGGTTGGTTCTATGAAAAGGAACCTTCAATTAAAAGGTCAGTTGAAAACGGCTTATGATATTGAAAAAATCATTGTACGTAACCAAACTGGTGCTCCCATCTACTTAAAAGACATTGCAGTTATTAAAGATACGGTTAAGCAAAAAGAAAGCTTTGCCCGTTTAGATGGTAAGAATGTGGTTACCCTAAACATTATCAAAAGAAGTGGAGAGAACCTGATTGAAACCAGTGATGGTGTAAAAAAGATTGTGGAAGATATTAAAGCATCCTCTTTCCCTAAAGACTTGAAAGCGGTGATTACAGGAGATATGAGTATTAAAACTCGTACTTCCTTTACTGACTTGGTCAATAGTATTGTCATAGGATTTATTTTAGTATTGGTGATTCTAATGTTTTTTATGGGCGTTGTGAATGCCTTCTTTGTGGCACTCTCTGTACCCTTGAGTATGTTTGTGGCTTTTGTTTTTTTACCTGGTGCTGAGGTAATTGTTGGTGGTCACGTAACACTCAACTTTATTGTACTCTTTGCACTCTTATTTGGTTTGGGTATTATAGTAGACGATGCCATTGTAGTCATTGAAAATACACACCGTATTTTTGTGGATGGTAAAGGAAAAATATCCGCTACCCTTTCTGCAAGAATGGCGGCTGGTGAAGTATTTATACCCGTATTGGCTGGTACTTTAACCACCCTTGCACCTTTCTTTCCATTATTATTCTGGCCGGGAATCATTGGTAAATTCATGGTCTATCTTCCTACCATGCTCATCTTTACTTTGGCAGCATCTTTGGTGGTAGCGTTTATCATGAACCCCGTGTTTGCGGTAGACTTTATGAACCATCCAGAAGGGGAAGAAAAAGAACCCAAGTCTGCTATCTTTAAAAAGAAAGGATTCTGGGCTGCTATTATCTTGGGTGTGTTATTAGACTTGATGGGTGCACCTTTCTGGGGTAACCTGCTTATCTTCTTTATGCTTTTAGTGATTTTGAATAAATATGTATTGGACGATGCCATTCACTATTTCCAGAACCACGCGCTTCCATGGATCATGAATCATTATGAAAGCCTTTTACGCTGGGCATTAAATGGATGGAGACCCGTATACCTTCTATTGGCAACTATTGGTTTATTCTTCTTCTCGCTGATTTTCTTTGCTATGCGCAAAGTACCAGTAGAGTTCTTCCCTAAAGGAGATCCCAATCAGATCTTTGTTTATGTAAAATTACCGGTAGGTACCGATGTATTGTATACCGATTCCATTACCAAAGTGTTGGAAGGCCGAGTAAATAAAGTATTGGGTACCCAAAATGGTAAGACTAACCCAATTGTAGAAAGTGTGATTAGTAACGTAGCCGTTGGTGCAAGTGATCCAACCAGTGGAGATAGAAGCACGCGTTCTGAGCTGGGTAGGATTCAAGTAAATTTTGTGGAGTTTGAAAAACGTCATGGAGCTGCTACTGCTCCTCTATTAGACAGTGTTAGACTAGTGATGAAGGGAATACCTGGTGCTGAGATTAGTGTGAACCAAGAGCAAAATGGTCCACCAACTGAACCACCAGTAAATATTGAAGTATCTAGTGAAGAATTTGACAACCTGATTAAAACGGCAGTTGGATTGAAAAACTATCTGGATTCCATTCAGGTACCTGGGGTTGAAGAATTAAAGATGGACGTGGACTTGTCTACACCAGAATTGACTTTGACCGTAAACAGAGAGCGTGCCTTAATTGAAGGTGTTTCTTCCGGACAAATTGGGATGGCTTTAAGAACTGCCCTTTTTGGTAAAGAAGTAAGCAAGATCAAAGAAGGAAAAGACGAATACAAAATTCAATTGCGCAACAATGAACTCCAACGCAAGAACTTGGTTGAGTTGTTGAATATGAAGATCAGCTTCCGTGACTTTGCCAGCGGTGGTGCTATTAAAAATATCCCCATCAGTTCTTTGGTACATATTGAACCAACCAGCACATTGGGTATGGTAAAACGCAAAAACCAAAAGCGGTTAATTTCATTGCGTTCTAACGTGCTGAATGGTTATACACCAACAGCCGTTAACCAAGTGATTACAAATCATATTGAGAATTTTAAACAAAAAGCAGATGGGGTAACTATTAAACAAACTGGAGAAGGAGAGCAACAAGCAGAAACAGGTGCCTTTCTTGGAAAAGCTTTGTTAATTGCCTTGATGTTGATTCTCTTTATCTTGGTATTGCAGTTTAACTCCATTAGCAAACCAGTGATTATTCTAACGGAAATTATCTTCAGCGTAATTGGGGTCTTATTAGGATTTGGCATCACGGGAATGGGTGTATCTGTAGTAATGACCGGTATAGGTATTGTGGGACTAGCAGGTATTGTGGTGAAGAACGGAATCTTGGTGATTGAGTTTACGGATGAACTCCGTGCTCGTGGTATGAAGACCAGAGAAGCGTTAATTAAAGCGGGATAGACCAGGATTATTCCGGTATTGCTCACCGCTTTAGCCGCCATTCTTGGATTCTTACCCATTGCCATTGGTTTCAATATCAACTTTATCACTTTGTTTGCTGAATTGAATCCACATATCTTCTTTGGCGGTGATAACGTAGTATTCTGGAAACCTTTGTCTTGGACCATCATCTTTGGTTTGGCATTTGCCTTCTTTATGACATTGGTGATTGTACCAAGCATGTACTTGATTGCTGAAAGGCTGAGACGCCCTATGCGCAACATGTACGGTGGAAGATGGGTAAGCATGTTGGGTATTCCACCTTTAACCTTCATCTTCATGCCATTGATGGTGATTACCTTATTAAAACATCGTGCAAAACGCATTAAGCGCGCACAAAGATTAAAAGCTGCTAAGACCGTGAACGAGTCGTTTATAGGCAGTTGGTTCTAAGTTTATTTTTTTTTGAACAGCCGCTCCCGCATGGGAGCGGCTTTTTTTTGCCGATTATCAAAAAGGAATTTGTTAGATTGATAGGGCTGAGTAATTTGCTAACAAAAGAAAACTATGATCAATAACCACGAAATAGACTATCGCATTTTTGGGGAAGAAATGCAATATGTAGAAGTAGAATTAGACCCCAATGAAACCGCCATTGCAGAACCGGGTGCTTTTATGATGATGGACGATGGCATTGCCATGGAAACCATTTTTGGAGACGGCAGCAACCAAAACAACAGTGGTGGATTATTTGGCAAACTTTTAAATGCCGGAAAACGCGTGCTGGTGGGTGAGAGTTTGTTTATGACCGCGTTCACCAATATTGGTTCTGGCAAAAGACATGTAAGCTTTGCTAGCCCCTATCCAGGAAAAATTATTCCGGTAAACCTGCAACATATGGGGAACAAAATCATCTGTCAAAAAGATGCTTTTCTTTGTGCCGCTAAGGGAGTAAGTGTGGGTATTGAATTTCAGAAAAGACTAGGCACTGGTTTATTTGGTGGAGAAGGATTTATCATGGAGAAATTAGAAGGTGATGGTATGGCTTTCTTGCACGCTAGTGGTTTTGTAAAAGAAAAAATACTCCAACCAGGTGAGCTGATTAAAATTGACACAGGTTGTATTGTTGGCTTTACAGCCGATGTTGACTACGATATCCAATTTGTAGGAGGCATCAAGAATACTTTGTTTGGTGGAGAAGGTGTTTTCTTTGCAACATTACGCGGACCAGGTATGGTTTGGATTCAAAGTTTGCCCATTAGCAGATTGGCCGGTAGGATTTTGCAATACGGCACTACTTCCAGAAGAGAAGAGGGATCTGTGCTTGGTGGATTGGGTAATATCTTGGATGGTGATGGGTGGAGATAGAATGAGTGAGAAGTGAAGAATTAAGAGAAAAGATAAAAGATAATAGTGAAGAGAGGAGGAAGAAAGTGAGGAGTGAGAAGTGAGAAGTGAGAAAAAGTAGAGGTAGAAGAGGAAGCACAAGAATATAAAAAATATAAAAATAAAACGTTCATGCTAGGAACTGAATTTAGGGAACAGGCCATTTATAGAATGGAAGAAAGTAGGAAAAGGGTATTGGCCTGTTTGGATTTGGTTCCAGAAGAAAGGATTTGGGAACAACCCAATCCAGCACTGAATAGCATGGGTAATTTGGTATTGCACCTTTGTGGCAATATCACACAATATATTCTAACCACACTGGGGGGCGCTGCAGACAATAGAAATAGGGATGCAGAGTTCTCCACCCGTGGTGGGAAGAATAGGGCGGAATTAAAAACGCTTTTTGATGTTGTGCTGCAACAAAGTATTGATTGTATTGCGGCAGTCACGGATCAGGAATTGGCCATGATCAAAGCGGTTCAAGTGTATGATTTAAGTGGCATAGGGATTATCCTTCACGTAACTGAACACCTTTCTTATCATACTGGGCAGATTGCCTTGCTTACTAAATTAATTACTGAAGAAGACCTGGGTTTTTACAAGGGTTTAGACCTAAATAAAAAACACCAGTAGCGTGAAATGGCTTGAAAAAAGGGGTGCTTAACGCTTTTTAATGGGCAGAGATGAATTGCCCTATGGGCGATATTTTTTGAGCTGCGCTACCGCTTTTTCAAGTGTAGCTTCTTGCTTGGCAAAACAAAAACGAAGCACTTTATGATCTGTTCCATCTTTGTAAAAAGCGGAGAGCGGAATACTGGCAATCCCATATGCTTTAGTGAGTTGAATAGCCAAGTCTTTGTCAGAAGCTTGCGAAAAATGTCCATAGCTATAGCACTCAAAATAACTCCCGTGCGATGGGATGCATTTGAAGGGAGTATCCTTCATCAATTCCCTAAAATAATCTCGCTTCAATTGCAGCTGTGCACCCAATTCAAGATAAGCCTTGGTGTTATCCATGTATTGCGCAATGCCCAATTGTTTGGGTGTATCGCAACTAAAGACATTGAACTGGTGAATTTTTCTAAACTCTTTCATGAGGGATGGAGAACTAATACAATAACCCAGTTTCCAACCCGTGCAGTGATAGGTTTTGCCAAAGGAGAAACAAACAAAACTTCTCTCTAATAAATGTGGATAGCGCAAAATACTTTCGTGTTGCATCCCATCATAGATCAAGTGCTCATAGACTTCATCGCTCAAAATCAGGATCTGGGTATCTGCCACAATACTGCTTAATTCTTGGAGATCAGTAGCGTTCAAAACCGCACCCGTAGGGTTGTGTGGCGTATTGATCATAATCATCCGGGTGCGACTACTAATCTTTTCCCTCACTTCGTCCCAAGGAATAGAATAATCAGGATAGGACAAGGAGATTCTGATAGGTATTGCCCCATTGGTTTCAATATTTGGAATATAACTATCGTAAGCGGGTTCAAAGACAATGACTTCATCGCCCGGATGTAATACTGTGGTTAGTGCGGTATAAATGGCATATGTGCCTCCGGGTGTAATGGTAATATCGGAATCTGGATCAATGCTAGTGCCATACAAGTCTTGCACTTTTTGGGCCAGTTTCTGCCTAAGCAAGGGCAATCCCGCCATAGGTGCGTACTGGTTCCAATCTGCTTCCATGGCTTTGGTAACCAAACTAGTTAGTGCCTTATCCATAGGAAAATCGGGAAAGCCCTGACCCAGATTAACAGCCCCATGCTCCGATGCCAATTGACTCATCACCGTAAAAATGGTGGTTCCTATAGTGGGCAATTTAGAAGCATTAATCAAATCATTCATGTAATCGCGTTTGCTTACTGTAACAATTTACTAATATGTATCAACTTACCTTCACTATCCATGCCTTCTAAAATCAAGTGAAAGGTTTTACTAAAGTCATTGTTGTAGAAATGTACTTTAATGGTTTGGTTATTACTATTGGTATTGATCCAAGGCATCCATAATAATGTATTGCGCAAATCGGCCGTATTAAATCCCGCTTGTTGCTCTGCATAATTGGGAGAATAGAATTCTTTTCTAGGAGAATAACCCATCCATTCCAGAAAATCCAATCCCTTAATTGAACGGGTTGCGTCAATACCTTTCTTGGTATAAATGGCAATAGCGCCACCAGCACCGCCACCAAAACTTCCAAAGAAGGGGGGCCTAAATACCTTAATATAGGCCACGTCATTCATGTTGATATTGAAAATTTGCTGTGCATCAGATTGAAACTCATTCAAGAAAAAATCAGTATTGGAACCACGCCAAGTAGCAGATGCATCTGGTGAATTAGGATTATTGATTTGCAAGCCAGCCACCCTACTTTGCAAATAACCTAATACCGAATTCCCACCCTCATTAGCCTGTGTCATGTCAAATTGAATGCCATCGCTAGAAAACAATCCTGAAGCATATTTCTGATCCAATTCCTGCATGGGCGATTTTGTTTTAGATTTTACTACCACTTCTTTGAGGGTGGTCTCAAGTTTCAACTGCTCCAAACGTTTGGCTTCTGCCGCTATGAATTTCAACAAACCATTACCGGCCGTATCTATATTAAAATGGGTATTGGTGATCATCCTGTTTTTATCAGGCGTATACAAATTATTCCAGATACTTACTTTGTTCTTGGCCCAAAGTGTTGCTGCATTGAGCTTGTAAAAAATGCGAGTAGTATCGTATAAAATCACATTGGGTTGAGAGAATGTTCCATCTGGTTGAATGGGCAAAAAGATCATAGACTTTGATGAATCTTTTGATTGCAAAATCATGTTCATCAATTCTGCTTTCTTAATCTTGCTTTCCGATAAGCCTTCAATTTTACCATACAAAGACAAATAGACACTGTCTGCTGTATACTTAAGTTTGGGTAATTTTTCAGCCATCACTTCTTTCCAACTATACCTTCTCCAACCATTGGTAAGCATAACTAGGTCAAGCTGCTTGGCAAGGCTATCATCTTCGTTTGTAAAATAATAAGCCGGATTGTGAACATGCCCTTTAATGTCACTGGTAAGTAATAGGGAAGATAAAATGTTGTCATCTGACTGGCCATTACTATTCCCATCTGTGATGGCTAAGGAAAGATTGGTTAACGTGCTATCATCCACCGTAATCTCAAACACATTCTTAGCCCTTCTTTCAAGATTTAGGGTATCGGTTTTGACCATTACATTCAAATGGTATTCTTCATTATTTACAAACAAAAGTCGTTCACAAAGGGGTTGGTTATTGGCATCAAAAAGGGTGAGTTGTGCTACACCGGATGGAAATTGCATCACGGGAATCTTACTTCTAATAGCAGTTTTGCTTGTTAGGTTGGCCATGGCTTTGAATAAAACTTCTCCATTGGATTGAACCAATACAGTGACTTTCTTCCAAGCTTCGGGTACTTCTGCAGACCGATTGATTTCAAAAACCCTTTCTAAACTTCCCTGGTGCAAAATCAAGTTAATCCCTACTGGTAATGCCTGTGGCAGAACGGTTTGGTGACTATTTCCTAAAACATCTTTCCAATCTGCCAAATAGGTTTCATCTGCTTGAGGCAGGTATTGGAAAGTACCCATACCATCATGTAATGCACTAAAACTGGTAATTTCTTCCCCAGCTTTATTTTTAATGACCCCACTAATATTTTCCGGTAAACCATTTTGATTAATGGCTTTAAATGCCATATTACAGGGGATTCCAAGAATGGCATTCCCGGATTCCGGTAAAAACTGCACGGTAGTTTTTGGAAGAACGGTAGCAGGTTTCTGAATACTGGTTAGATTAGAAAGAATGGAAAGGGTTCTCTTAAAATAAAAGGACGAATCAAAATTGCGCATCCAATTAGTATAGGCTACAGCTGTAACTGTCTCACCTTGAAACTTTTCAGGCACAACCCAATTACCTAAGGCAACACCACTGACTATGGGCGCTGAAATATGGGCAGTGAGTTTGCCATTTGCATCATGAAAATCAAGGTAAAAATTCTTGGATAGCGTAGATGGAAGTTGCAGTGACGTTAAATAAGCTTTGAACCAAATGGTTTGACCAGGCGCATAGCGTTTGTTGTCAAACTGTACATATACTTTTTCAATGGGTTGCTGTGCGGTCCACCTTACTAAAAGACTATCTGGACCAATGGCCTGGGTTTTGCCCAATAAGGACAAAAACAATAAACCTTGCAGAAATAGGATTTTATGCTTCATGGTATTTCAACTATTGGAATGACCTGCAACTATGCAGCATACAATATTAGCATCAAAACTGATGCCCAATTTCGTTTCTGCTGCTCACTAAAATATTTTTAAGGGGGATTTAAAAACTGAGCTTGCTAGACAGTCGTTTTAATTCAATCTCGGCCAGTTTTGCAGTATAACTTAAGTTGATTAAACGATAACTAGTATTTTCAAAACTCTGTTGGGCCTGTTTTACGTCAATGATGGTAGCGTTTCCCAATTCAAATTTTTGGGTAATCAGGTCTAACAATTGTTGAGAGAGTTTGAAATTCTCCCTTTCCGTTTTCAATTGTTCTAGGGTGTTGGTATAGGCCTGATAGGTTTTAACCGCCCCAGTTTCATAGTCCAACAAAAGGTTATCATAAATAGTCTTGGCACTTCTAGTATTGATACTAGCTACTTGCTGTTGTTTTTTTACAATGGATCCATTATAAATAGGAATCTGCAAATTCAATCCAATAAAGGGACCATAGCTCTGGTTTAACAAAATAAATCCAGCAGCACTACTTTGGCTTGATAAGTTAAATCCGGTAGTAGCCCTTAAAGTGGGATAGCTAGCAGCTTTGGCCTCTTTCTGAACCAGCTCGTTAATATGTATCTGTTGTTGTTGTGCCACAACCAATGGATTCTCACTCAAGTGAGCTCGAACACTGTCAAGACGCAAACCTCTATCAATAATAATGGTATCCTTAATTATAATTGGCTGGTCGGCTGGTCTCAAGAAAATCAAATTCAACAGGTCTGTCTTTGCTAGGTCAATGGCTAAAAACTGCGTTTGCTTGGCCTGCAAATTGGTATTCAAGTCTAGCTGTGCTTGAAAAATATCGGCATTATTGGCCACTCCTACTTCTTTGCGTACTTCTAATATGGCTAGTTTCTGTCTAGAAACTTCAATGGTTCTATCTAATGCTTGTAAGAAATATTGCTGGCGAACCACATCAAAGTATTTGGCCATTACTGCTGCAATGGTGTTTTGTACCTGAGAAGCCAATAATTGTTGATTCTGCTTTTCTAATTGGTCCAAGCGTTCACGAGTAGATTGAACCCTAAGTCCGTTATACAAAAGGATGCTACCCGTTAGATTGGCAGTAAGGTTATTACTTCCTACATTGCTCCGTTTGGTGTCACGTGCTGGATCAGGAAATTTTTGATTGATGCTGGTAATGGTTTCATTATCATTGGCACCAGCTGTAACGCTTGGTAAACCACCTGCCACACCAGCACTATTGTTGATAACGCTAATGTCAAGACTGTTTTGGGCCAGTTGAATGTCGTAACTATTCTTCAGTGCCTGATTAATGGCGTCTGTAAGCGTAAGCTTTTGTTGTGAAATACCCTGGATTGCGATGGCGCAAAACAGAACCAAGAACAGTTTCTTCATGCTTGTGAAATTACCAATGGCCTAACAATGTCTGAAATTATTTATAGCAACGGGTGATTAGCCCACCAAAGTACCTAAATCTTGCCCTTCCACTACTTTTAACAGGTTACCAGGTTCATTCATATTGAATACAATAATGGGAAGTTTGTTTTCCATGCAAAGCGTAAATGCCGTCATATCCATCACTTTTAGGTTCTTAGAAATGCATTCTTCATAACTAATTTTATCATAACGGGTAGCAGTGGGGTCTTTTTCAGGATCGGCTGTGTAAATGCCATTTACCCTGGTTCCCTTCAAAATCACATCGGCCTTCATTTCAACTGCGCGGAGCGATCCTGCTGTATCAGTAGTAAAATAAGGGTTACCAGTTCCTGCTCCAAAAATTACCACACGGCCTTTTTCTAAATGACGAAGCGCTTTGCGGCGGATATAAGGTTCTGCCACTTGGTCCATTTGAATGGCAGATTGTAATCTTGTGTAAACCCCAAATCGCTCCAGCATAGATTGCATGGCCATGGCATTAATCACCGTGGCTAACATACCCATATAATCGCCATGGGCACGTTCAATACCGCTTTCCGCTTCATTCATCCCTCTGTAAATATTTCCACCCCCAATTACAATAGCTACTTGAACCCCCAAATCGGTCACAGACTTAATGTCTATGGCGTATTGTTCAATAATCTTAGGATTAAAGGGATCGCCATTGCGTTGGTTGCCCAATAAGGCTTCTCCAGAAAGTTTTAGCAGAATGCGTTTGTACTTTGGAAGCATAGTTGCAGTTATTTATGCAAATAACCTTAATTTTTCACGAGCAACCAAAAGGAATAGGTCAATTAGCCTTAGTAATCAGCCAACAAAGCATGAAGTTCAAGATCATTTTTATAGCATCCCTACTGTTATGGACTAGCGCTTCTATATGGGGACAAGCAGCCCATATCATTGCTAACCCTATAGAAATTGTGTTGGTCAGTGATACCCAAGCGCCTCTAGGAATTGAAAAAGTTTAATCTAAGTCCCAAATCATGGGCATCTTAATTGAATTGATTTATATTTAAGAAATACAATTAAAATTTATGAAGTATCTACTTACTTTCTCCTTGATCCTCACTTCAGGTTTTCTATTTTTTTTACTAGAATCCTGTAATAAAAAAGATACTTCATCATCAACAGCAACACCAAATGCTAAAGATACTTGGGCCGTGATTCAAGAAACAATCTTGACGCCGTCATGTGCTACAAGTGGCTGCCATGCTGCTGCTTCAGATGCAACCTATACCCAGCATAATCTAATTTTAACTCCTTCAGTAGCTTACGAAAATCTTTTAAATGTTGCTTCAAAAAATGCTGCTGCAAAAGCAGCTGGTTTGTTAAGGGTGAAAGCTGGAGATTATTTTAATAGTTTGTTGTATCAAAAAGTTGATTGCCAAGCCAATGCACCCTATGGCGCATTGATGCCATTAGGTGGACCAAATTTAACTTTAGGACAAATTGAATTTATTAAGCAATGGATTATTAAAGGTGCCCCAAAAACAGGAAGCGTGGTAAATGATACGGTCCTGAATAATAAAACCACCTGTTCTCAAACATTTATTCCCTTACAAGCTCCTGCTGCATCAGAAGGTTTTCAATTAACCATCAATCCTTTCCCGGTATATCCAAATACAGAAAGAGAAGTGTTTGTTGGCAGAAGTACGCCCAATACCAGCACCGTTTATATTAATAAGATTACCATGAAAGGTAGGCCCAATAGCCATCACTTTGTTTTGTATGGTTTTCAAAATGCTAGCGCCCTACCACCATTAAATACCGTTAGAGATTTGTATAACCTTGATGCTAGTGTGAACGCAACCACATTTGCACAGATGCAAAATCATATTTTTTTAGCAGGTGGAACCGATGTAAATACTACCTATAATTTTCCAGCTGGAGTTGCATTAAAACTTCCGGCTAACACAGCGCTTGACCTGAATGCCCATTACTTTAACAAGCAAACCACCAGTTTTACAGGAGAGAATTACATTAACATGTATACTGTACCTCAAGCAAGCGTAGTAAAAGAGGCGCAGTCAATCAATTTTGCGAATTACAATTTTTCTATCCCAGCTAATTCTAAAAAAACCATAACCACAGATTTTACTTTTGCTCAAGCAGCAACCGTCATTACCTTAACCTCACATTTTCACAAGATGGGGGAGAAATTTCAGATTAAAATTCTGGGTGGGGTTAGAAATGGTGAGATTGTTTATGAAAATACAGACTGGGAACATCCCTTGGTAGTCAACCTTACTACAGCAATTCAATTGAAAGCGGGGGAGGGTTTAACCAGTGTGGTTACTTACAATAATACTACTTCAAAAACAATCTCATTTGGTTTCACTAGCAATGATGAAATGAATATTATTTTCGGTTATTATTATTGATCTTTTATGATTGCAGGTCCTTTTACTTTTAGTTGAAAGGCGCATCATTAGATCTATTTATTTCAATCTTTTTTATACCTAAACGTAAAGGACTTTTTAAAAGTTCCAATTGTTCCGTATTTGTGTTCCGGATCTTTATTAACAACTTTTTTAATGATGGTTTTGCAATAGGTAGGTTGCTGATCTTGGTTGTAGTTATAGGAAAACTGAATGATGTCTTTAAACGGCGAATCAGTTTCTCCCCTTTCAATAGAATACATTAATGGGTTATTCAGATTCAAGTAATGCCAGTTAATTTCTGTTCCATCGATGTGATCAAAAGAAGGAGATAGCAGTAACAAATCATCATCATCATTATAGCTGAAACTGATTTTTTCATTTGAAAGTAGTGGAGCAATATTTAATTGATGAATTGGATTAATTGCTTTATCAAATTTGGTAAAAGTAAAATATGATCTAGGATAGAATCTGAAATCAATAATATGTTCTACTGATTCATCCTTTATATTTTTTTGGTTACCAATTGTAAAATGATTATAATAAATATTGGGGGGATGATATGTAGTTGAATCCTTTTCACTTAGATCCAATTCATGAGTCACTTCAGTTGGCGTCTGTACAAAAGTGGCAACTCGTGCATTTTCTTTCAGTTGATCAAATAGAGGATAAACGGAACTGTCACCAATGCGTTTGCCGTTTTTAAATAGAAAATATTCCAATTCTTTATACTCACCATCTAGTTCTCCAGTTTTATCATCATAACCATAAAAATCTATTAGCCTTGCGAAAGGAATCTGTTCTTTTTGACGATATTGAAATTTTTGAACCTCGATTATTCTTTCAACTGTACTAGTTTTGTTCTCGGGCCCTTTTTTTATTTCATTTACTTTTTCTGTGATACTACTGACCCTTTTTAATTGGTCGTATTCAAAAACAAATGCTTTATATTTTCCTTTGACTGTATCACTGGTAATGCTTTCAATCAGGGGTGCAGCTTTTTTTGAAGAAGGCTTCAGTTGAGCAGCAGCAATAAAAGGGATTAAACTGAATAATAATAGGAATTTCTGCATAAAATTATAGGAGGCAATTTTGATACCGTTTCTTGAAAATAAGTCTATTTTTTATACCTATATGTAAATGACTTTTTATACGTACCCGCTAATCTGCCATCATCTTTTTTGAAAATTTTCTTGACCAAAGTTTTGCAATAGGTGGGTTGTTGATCTTGGTTGTAAGAATAAGATAACTGAATAATGTCTTCAAACGGAGACTCGGTTTCTCCTCTTTCAAAATGTAAATTCAAAGGATTATTCTGATTCAAATAATGCCAGTTAAATTCAGTGCCTAGGCCATCAATACATTCTCCAAATTGTTGCATTTCATCTGAACCAAAACTTAGGGTAATCTTTTCGTTTGAAAGTAGTGCTGCAATATTTAGTTGATGCAATGGATTTATGGCTAAATCATATTTGTTAAACGTAAAATATGCTCTAGGATAGAATCTATCTTTATACTCAATTTCTGATGATTCAAAATCAATATTATGTCCCTTATTAATGACAAAAGAATCATTGGAAATATTTTGTGAAGGATATTTCTTTGACCCAATGATAACTAGATCCAAAACCCGAACTACCTTAGAATCTGTCTGTGCAAAAGATGCTACTCTTTTTTGGGCCTTTTTATGATCAAATTTTGCATCTTTTACAAGCTGCTTATATTCTTGATAATTAGAACTATCGCCAATTCGTTTGCCGTTTTTAAATAGAAAATACTGTAGTTGTTGGGAAGGCCCAACTCTATCTCTAATCATTCTTATATCCTCATAATCATAATTATAAATATGGGATGCAAAAGGAAGCTGTTCATTTTGATGGTATTGAAAATCTTGCACTTTAATTAAAGTTTCCACAGTCCCGGATCCTTTTTTTATCTCAATTCCTTTAATTGAAATGCTGCTGACTCTTTTCAATAGGTCGTATTCAAAAACAATTTTTTTGCAACTTCCTCTAACGGTGTCACTAGTAATGCTTTCAATAAGTGGAATGGTATTATTTGAGGAAGGCTTTACTTGAGCATTAGAAATGAAAGGAATCAAGCCAATCAGCAACAGGAATTTCTGCATATAAATATAGGGGTGTGGTTACAACTAAAAATAACTAATTATCATGGACATAAAAAAGGCCGTCCCAAAAGAGACAGCCTTTCATAAGTATAGTTGTATAGAATTATCCTAATGCAACGCGTACAAACTGGGTAACTTTCAAATCAGCGTTCACTGATTTCAAATATTCCCCAACAGTTTTGCCACCGTCTTTTACAAATGCTTGGGCCAACAAAGTGTTCTCTTTGAAGAACGCATTCAATTTACCTTCAGCAATTTTAGCAATCATTTCGTCTGGTTTGCCAGCCATTTTAGGATCAGCTTTCATGGTTTCAACTACAATAGCACGCTCTCTTTCAATGGTAGCAGCAGGAATAGCATCTGGATCAACAGCTAAAGGATTCATAGCAGCAATTTGCATAGCTACGTCTTTACCAGCTTCAGCAGCTTCTGAAGTTAAACCAACCAATACACCCATGCGGTTTGCACCGTGAATGTAAGAAGCTACATAGTTAGCTTCAATACGCTCAAATTTAGCAACACCAATTTTCTCACCAATTGAAGCCAATTTATCGTTGATTAGGTCAGAAACCTTTGCACCGTTAATAGAAACTTCATTTAGTTCTTCCGCGCTCTTCACGTTGTTGTCAACGGCAGCGTCAGCAATACTTTGTGCAAAAGCAACAAAGTCAATGTTCTTAGATACAAAGTCAGTTTCGCAGCTAATGCAAACCACAAAACCAGTTTTGTTATCAGCAGAAGTTTTAGCAATGATTACACCTTCTTTGGCTTCACGATCGTTGCGTTTTGCAGCAACTTTTTGGCCTTGCTTGCGCAACCAGTCAATTGCGGCTTCAAAATCGCCATTGGTTTCAGTCAAAGCTTTTCTGCAATCCAACATACCAGCTCCGGTAGTTTGACGCAATTTGTTGATATCTGCAGCGGTAATTGTTACAGTAGACATAAAGTATGATATTAAGGTTAAAAATAGTTTTAACGGGGACAATTTACAATCTCTTATAATGCTTCCCTGTTAAGAAAAAATGAAGTAGGACTCAATCTATAAAAGATGGGTCATTATGCCTTGTTCCATAGGAGCAACACGTAATGACCCAATCAAGTGATTCCTTACTATCGGCTTCCACCACCACCAGCTGGGCGACGGTTTCCACTGCTTGGAACACGACGCTTAGGTGCGCCACCAGGACCACCAGCAGGTGCACCTGAATTAGCTCCACCACCTCTTCTTCCACCACGGCCAGCTTCAGCTTGTGCTTCAGCTTCCAGGCGACGAGCGCGTGTTTCGTTTTCGTTGTTGCTGTCATCTTCACCATCGTCATCTTTAGAAGCTTGACGCTCAGCCAAACCTTCTGCAATTGCTGCAATGATATAATTGGTGATAATAGCGATTGATTTGGTTGCATCATCATTAGCAGGTACCGCAAAATCCACTTTGTTTGGATCGCTGTTGGTATCCACCATACCGAATGTAGTGATGCCCAAACGCTTAGCTTCTGCTAAAGCAATATGCTCATGACCAATATCAACTAGGAATAAAGCAGCCGGTAAACGACCTAACTGAGCAATACCGCCCAATACTTTTTCCATTTTTTCCTTATCACGGCTTAAAGTCAAACGTTCTTTCTTAGTTAAACTTTCAGCGCTACCATCAGCAAGCATTTTTTCAATGCTCTGCATTTTTTTAACGCTCTTACGAACAGTGTTGAAGTTGGTTAACATACCACCTAACCAACGCTCGGTTGCATAAGGCATGTTTACTTTCTTAGCACATTCGCTAACTATTTCTTTAGCCTGTTTTTTTGTAGCTACGAACATGATTTTCTTACCGCTTTTGGCAATTTGTTTCATGGCCGCTGCAGCTTCCTGCAAATGGTCTACAGTTTTGTTCAGGTCTATGATGTGAATACCTTTCTTCTCAGCAAAGATGTAAGGCAACATCTTAGGGTTCCACTTCTTTTTCAGGTGACCAAAGTGTACGCCGGCCTCCAGGAGTTGCTGTTGTAATGAAGTGTTATTTTCCATTGTATGAGTTTGAAATTTTTAATTTGAAATTTGAAATTGAGGTGTTGACATACCGCATAAACAGCAATATCAAATCCCAAATATTAACGTTTAGAGAACTGGAAGCTTCTACGTGCTTTCTTATGACCGAATTTCTTACGTTCAACACCACGTGGATCACGCTTAAGTTGACCAGCAGCTTTCAGTACAGGACGCAATTCGCTATTCACTTCAAGAAGCGCACGGGCAATACCCAACTTAGCAGCTTCTGCTTGACCTTTCAAACCACCACCGGCGGCATTGATTACTATGTCAAACTTACCAATAGCTTCAGCAGTTTTCAAAGGCGCTTCTACCTGGTTCTGCAGGTAAACCAGCGGAAAATAGGCTTTGTAATCCTTGTCGTTTACAGTGATCTTACCATCGCCCTTGCTGATGAACACGCGGGTAACAGCTTCTTTACGACGACCAACTGCGTTTTTTTGTTTTTCCATTATAGTTTGTTTGGAATGTGTTTAAATTAGAATTTCAGTTCTTTAGGTTGCTGAGCAGTATGTGGATGTACAGCACCTGCATAAACGAATAATTTCTTAACCATTTTGCGGCCAAGTTTATTTTTAGGAAGCATACCTTTTACAGCTCTTTCCATTAAAACTTCAGGTCTACGCTTGATTAAGTCTTCAGCAGCTTCCTGCTTTTGACCACCTGGGTATCCAGTGTAGTTCATGTAAACTTTGTCGTGGAATTTGTTACCAGTCAACAAAACCCTCTCGGCGTTGATGATGATCACATTGTCTCCGCAATCTACGTGAGGAGTGTAATAAGCTTTGTTCTTACCGCGAAGAACAGCAGCAATCTTTGAAGCCAAACGACCTACGGTTTGATTAGTGCCGTCTACAACATACCAATTATGTTGAACGGTAGCCGCGTTCGCAGACTTTGTGGTGAAATGGAGTTTGCTCATAATATTTCTTTTTAAATGACCCGGTGCTATCCCACCGGTCTGATGTCCCCAATTTATTCGGGGGAGCAAAGGTAGGGGCCAAGTGGCCGATTTTCCAAGCTTTTTGAAAACTATTTTCACAGACACCTTTGTAACTAATTGATTTTCAATAATAATTTTGCAATGTTTTTTGAATTAGCTGCTCAAATGGGCTATTTTATTGAGTTTTTAAAGCCAAATATGGTTGGACACCCCATCCACCCCGCCCTTCGGGCACCCCTCCTTCGCCAAGCTAAGGAGGGGAATCCAACATAGGGCATTAACTTTACAAAAAAGATTTCATGGGTTTTCGCAAGTTTCAGGCCGATGCCATTTTT
>Ga0136644_10001284_pt1 | contig 20067 bp, 32 predicted proteins | sample C_130820_EF_Meta_FD_94780 | JGI IMG/M metagenome (GOLD analysis project Ga0136644, IMG submission 94780) | Freshwater microbial communities from Lake Croche, Canada to study carbon cycling - C_130820_EF_MetaG (v2) (version 2) | ecosystem: Environmental > Aquatic > Freshwater > Lake | place... | reverse complement strand
TCAACAGCTTCAAGTGCCGCAAGATTACGAACGCCTATGCAAGTAAAATATGTATTGTTAGGATCTGCATCCTTGCCTAGCTTAGATCCCAACTTATAGGCAACATGCGCCGTTTGAACGAGTTGGTACTCTTTAAAGATGTCCTGGCGCGTGAAATAGTAGGCATATTTTTTCATATGTGGATTATAACACCTTGAATGGAGGTTGTCTATAAGAAAAGTGAGGTGTTTATTTGACAGAGTACACCCACACACAAACTCCGAATGATCGTTAGATCAAGCAGCAATTTCCATTACTGAAAGATCATTATCATTATGTGCAACAAAGTTGACATTTACAGTTTTGGCTTATATGCGGCCAACCAATCAGTCTAGACTTTCCTATGCAATGCAAATCGATCCCAGTTCAGGCCCATCAACTATACAGTCACACCGGGAGTCGAACCTCGGATCGTGTCTGGTATGTCACATATCTTTCCATTAGACTATGCAACTATATAGATGGTGGACCTGGGCGGAGTCGAACCGCCGTCTTTACATCTTTCAGTTAGCTTTCAAACAACTGATATCGTTATTTAACACTAATTTTAACGCAGTGTCAAGAGATAATTTGAACTACAAAGTTTTTAGATTTTTCTTTAAACTCTGCCTGTTTACGGTCCATCTCAATCTTGCGAAGAAGTAATGGATCATTAGGCTTGATCTCATATTTGTTTTGTTCAAATGTTGCTTTAAGGCGCTGTTGCTCATCTGTATAAGTTTCGATATCCGTGTTTATTTTTCTAGTCATTAAATTTCTCCGTCAAACCACATTTGTGCAACTTTGCGATTAATCGAGAAGCACAATTTATATTCATCATAATACCACATTACGCCTAATTCATGATTTTCTGGACATGTTTGACCATTTGTAATGAAATCGTTGACATTCATAGCTTCCGACATGAGAACCGCAATCATCATAATGCCATTGCCATTTGCTTCTGTATGAACAATGCGGCCAACACCCAGTGGATCAAGTCTTGATTCTTCTTGAAACTCTCGTTTTGCTGCTGAAATAAAATCACTGTCCGACATGTCCACATATCCGCCCATGAATGCCCATTCGCCTGAATGAGGATGTATGGCACGACGAGCAATTGCAAGACCCATTCCATCAGTTACAGGATCATAAATCGGTTGCAGCAGAAAAGTTGCAGGAATAGGATTCTTCCATGCAATTTCACCACATTCACCACAATGTCTGGGCCAATCCTGTCGTTGATAGAGATTTCCGCAGTTTCCACAATATTTTCGATTACTCATTTGATCACCTGTGTTTTCTTGCTCTTAAGAGATTTCTTGAGAGCTTTGAACCAAAGCTTCTTTTCTAGCTTAATGTCTTTATCAATAATGGCCTTATACATTTTCATAATGATTTTATTGACTTTCATCGTGGTCTCCTACAACTTGAACTTGATGTAATCCGTGATCTGGTCTGCTACATCAAAATCGCAGTATTTTTCAAATCCTGAAAATCCTGGTGCAGAATTAGCTTCGCATACTTTAAAGCCCGTCTTGTCGAAAAGCAAGTCTATTCCTGCAATATGAAGTCCGCACACTCTAGCAGTTTCTCTGGCAATATAGTCTATTTCTTCAGTAACTTCAAATGCTTCGCCATGACCGCCTGCACTAATGTTTGCTCGAAAGTCTCCGTCAGGTGCAGTTCTCTTCATTGCACCAACTACTTTACCGCCTATTACCAATACTCTCAAATCTTCACCGGGTCGTTCGTTGATATATTCTTGTACTATCAGTGTTTCGCGGGTTTTGAGACTATCAATGAATTCCATGAGTTTCTTGAAATCGCGCTTTTTCTCACAGAGGTAAACTCCATCACCGTGACTGCCTGTAATAACTTTGACAACACATGGCCATCCAATATTTTGATCTACGATTTCAATGTCAACGGGAAATCTTACCAACATGGTATTTGGAATAGGAATATTATTTTTAGCTAACAGTTGATTAGTTCGAAGTTTATCTTTGGCAACCTCGATGCTTTTAGAACCGTTGATGCAGCATACGCCAGATTCTTCAAATTGTCTTATCAAAGATGTAATGAATCCATTTGTTCCCGAACCTGTTCTAGTTAGTACAAGTTTAGGAGGCTCAATACATTTGCCCTTATATTTTAAACTATTACCAATATCAGTTCCTATAATAATGTCAAAATTTTCAGGATTGGCAATTGTAGTTTTAATTCCGTGTTTATCGAAACTTTCTATGAGTCTATTAGTCTCGTATTCTGCTTCGTTACGCTTTGTTAGTATCAGTACCGACATCGTTGTTCGTCCAATTTATAATTTCCCATCGACCATCATGATGCTCTACCAGTGCGGTACAGGATTCCACCCAGTCTCCTGTGTTCATGTAGGCAACTCCGTAAATTTCTTTGATTTCGGCATTATGGATGTGGCCACAGACCACGCCATCATAGCCTTTGCGTTTGCAATATGCAGCCAAATTCTTTTCAAATTCAAACATAAAGTCCACTGCTCGCTTTACTCTATGTTTAAGATACTTACTCAAGGACCAATATCCAAAACCCATCTTGTGTCTGAGCCAATTAAACTTGGTATTCAATGCTAGAACAAAATCGTATGCACTATCACCTAGAAACGAGATCCACTTGTTGATACGAGTAATACCGTCAAATAAATCTCCATGCACAACTAGATAATGTTTATTGTCTGCGCCAATGTGTTCAATTTGATTGACAATTTCCACATTACCAAATGCAAGTCCAAAACGCAAATATGGACGCAGAAATTCATCATGATTACCTAACACATAAACTACTCTTGTTCCGTGTTTAGCAAATCCAAGAATTCTACGGATCACATTACTGTGACTTTGTTTCCATCGGAACTTGTTTTTTTGAATCTTCCAGCCGTCAATGATATCACCTACAAGATACAGAGTTTCACAACTATTGTTTTTTAAAAAATTGTTAAGCAAGTCTGCTTGACAATCTTTGGTACCAAGGTGGACGTCGGATATAAAAATTGTTCTATATTTTTGTTTATGTTTCATATGTGCCTATTTTATACGAAAAAGATAATCTAATCAATGAATATTTATTAGCATGTACAAAATGACTATTGGAATTGTCCAATTAATTTCATTTAATATTGTGTTATATTTCTCGCATATACAGGACTACTTAGAATTAGCTGCATCGTAATCGATGCCTTCTTTATCTTTTACCACTTTCTTTGGCGTCGCACTCTTACTGCCTGTTATGATCAGTAATTCAAGTTTAAAAATCTTTATTATTTCTATTTTTAGGTTTATGTTCATATTCTTCCTCCAATTGCAATACAACACTGACTTTTTGCTGAAGGCGAATCATATCGTTGTCAAGCATACGAATTCTGTCAATTAATGCAATTAAAATAACATTTGTTTCACCAATCAATGGCATCAGCTTATCAGTAACAAACTTGTAAATGAAATACACAAAGTAACCCATTCCAACAGAAGAAACTATCGGAAAACCGTATTGTTTAATAAGTGCTGCGATTGTGGCTGGATCCATCGATCAATCCTGCCTAGCGTCAGATTTGCCATCGGCACGAGCAATACGACCAAGGTCTGGTCCCAAGCCTAGTGCAGAACTCACAACTGTATCTAGTCTAATAATATCATGATTAATTGTTTTGACACGATTGTCTAGTCCTAAAATGATACCTTGCATACCCTTAAGCGCTTTTAATACACTTTCTAGAATATAATTGATAACAAAATAGACAAAGATTCCAGCGCCTAGTGCCGCAACAATAGGAAAACCAACCTCCGCTATTAGACTAAAGATGACATCATTATTCATATCTAGTATTTAAAATGGTAGATATAAACTTAAATGTGCATATTAAGTGGCGGGACCCTTGGATTTATACGATCCCCGCCTGATCTCAAGGGACTCTCACCCTGTCAACAACTATGTTGTATACATCCAAGGGATGTATTATTTAGACAACCAGTCCGGTTGTTATTTCAACATATTGTGATTTATAATCTTTGATAGTAGTCTCTATTGCCACTACTTTATCTTTGGAAATTCTGACATTCTTAGCATCGGCTGTTACTAACCAATGTTGAAGTCCAGGACCTTGGGTAGTCATCACTACAGCATAGGGATTACTAATCGTCCATTCTGCGCCTGCGGTATTTACCAACTTGGCGATTAGTTCTTCACCACTGGCTAATTTAAGTGTAACGACATCATTTACTTCAAAGGGTTTATTAATAATCATTATGGTAACTTTCTCTTAAATTCTTCAAATTCTGCGATTTCTGTTAAAGCTCGGTCAATATCAGGAAACTCTTTGGCAATAATTGCCCAGCACTGTTCTGCAACAATTCTATGTTCTTTCTGAGTTGCTTTGTCCATGCGAAGCTGGCAATAGTGTACCCATGACCGAAGTGATCCGGAGACAATAACTACTGATTCAGTTAATCCTTCAGGTAGTACGGCACGAGCTTGTTCCTTGGCGATGCCGTTTTTGATTGCCCAATTATAAGCATTCAACGAAGCATCCTGTGTTGCTCTTTGATATGCTTCCCAATCGGCTTTAAGACTCTTCTTTTCATATTCTACGGTTTTCTTGTCATCAGTATAGACATAGATAGGACTATCATATTCGATAGTATCATCTACATCAATCGAATTTTGGCGATTCTTAGCGTCCTGAAGTCTTGCTTCGCGGGTAACAAAACTGAGGTCCTTAGTAGGATCTGCATATCGCTGACTATATTCTTGAAAACTGAAACTACGATGTCTCAGTAACTGGCGAGCGATATCCCTAGTAGTTTTAATTTCCATCTGCACACTGACCATTTCAAGAGGTGACCAATGCTGATTTCTAATCAGGTATTCAACTAGCTTTGGAGCGGTCTCTGTGTTATTTTGGTTACTTGGATTAGATACCCGAGCGCACCATGCCACTAACTCGTTTGCTGTATCGCACCCTGTATAACGATAATTTGGCTGTGTGATGCCTACTAAATTAACTTCACTCATAGTTTCTTGATTCTTTCTATTTTTTCTTCTAATTCTTTGACATCTCGTCTCAATAGTACATTGATATCTTCTGACTTACATGACTGTAACCTCTGCTTAAGGCCTTCTAAAATTTTCAAATTAAACTTTAAAATTGCGTTAGGATCGCGTTCTTTATCTTGCTTGGACACTATTAACCTTTTCTTATTGCTGATATTACTTGATTTATTTCTGACTTTCGCCTACTATTCTCACGTTTGAGAAATTCTACCTGTTTTGATAGTTCACGCACTTGCTCTGCAAGTTGTCTTACTGTCTGATCGTTATTTGTCGTCGTCATCAAAACACAACTTTTCTAAAATTTTATAGTTATCGTAGGCTTTTTGTAGTGCTTCGTACTTAGCTATTTTTCTAGGATCGGGAGTCAAAATAGACAACCTCTTTTCAATTGCATCGAGTCTATCAACAAGACTTTTTCCCTTGATTTTAACATCACCTTCAAAATCTGCTGAACCCGTAACTTTTAGTCCTGAACTATTAGTATACAATCCTCCGGAACCAATTGTTGAATTAATAGTCGAATATGCGAAATTCTTATTGTGCGGTACTGTAGCATGTTTAGATAAGTTAGAATAATTGGAAACATCGATAGGTATATAATCATTTAAACTACTGTATTTTTGTTTGTCTTCGTCTTCCATATATCACCTATTGAAATAATCGCGAAGATCAGTGTATCCGCCGATAAGTTCACCGTCTAGAAAAATCTGAGGAACTGTTCGTGCGTTTGGAACTTCTGCTAAAAGATCCTCGCGAGTATATCCATCGCCAATTTTGCGTTCTTCAAATTCAATACCCTTCTTCTCTAGAAGTACTTTTGCCTGCACACAAAACGGACAGGCGTCTTTTGACCAAATAATTGCGTTCATCGTGTTTTTCCTATTTCTGACATAATTTATAATTCCTTTTATTTTATTATTTTCTTTTGAATAAATCTTCTAAGGGATAACCGGACAGTCTTTTCCATTCCATTATTTCAAATTTACCTAATAAATTAATATTTTCGTTAACTCCATCAATGACGAATTGATACTTATTACTGGCGGACTTATCAGAAAAATATGTCATGAGTTCGTCATATGATCTGATGTTATCTGACTTATATGATCCTATTGATGAATCATAGACTAATAAACTGTGTCCATTATCAAAAATATGTTTCCAGATATTAAATCCGCCGTCACTAAGAACATTATCACTTGAAAATTTTATTCCTCGCTTTAGTATATTTGACAGTGTTAAATAAAAATCCATTGCAAACGGAGGCTTAGATTTATATTCTGGATTTTTGCCCGTGGCATTAACCTTAAATAAGTTAGAAGTCAACGATGCTGACATACATATCTTTTTCAATGATCCGTCTTCTGAACCAGCCCAATAAAAATCACCAACTTGGTAAATATCGTTAATTACATGTTGAACTGGCGCTCCATTTGAAATTAACTGATCTATTGCCAAACTAAGATAAGGAAAAGGATTGCCTCCATTTATTCTCTGAGGCATTTCATTTAAAAATATTTCGTAAAATGAATTATAATCCATTTCCTATATTTCCTTATAAATCTGGTAATTCTTCGTAATCAAGAGAATCAGTCATAACTCCTATGACATACGATGTTGATTCTGATTCTTGTAGTGCAGTTTGTTTCTTAGAGGTATCAGTATGTTTATTAAACCACGGAATAGGGGTAGTCTTTGGTGCTGGATTCCAATACTTGATACCAATTTGTTTAAGTGCGTCTACTGCATTATAATCAACAAAGTCAATCATAATACGTTCATTAAGTCCAATTACTGGGCCCTTCTTGAATAGATATGTAGCCCATTCTTTTTCTTCTCGAATCACGCCTTCGTAAATCTTACGAACTTCTGCTTCGCACATAGATTTTGCAACTTGAAATCTAGGATCTTCTTTGATAACTTGGTTAATTATCCAAGCAGTCCACTCTTTGTGAAGTAGCTCATCTTGTAAAATTAGGCTAATTATATTTCCATTGCCTATGAAAATCTTATTTTCGACCATTGCAAGACTTGTAGCAAAGGATACCATAAACCTAAATGCTTCAAGTGCATATGATGCATGAAGTGCTAGCCAAATCGCATTGATGTGATCTTGCTCGGGAACTTCTTGGCCAAGTTCCTTTTGACAATTGAGAAGGTGAAGACGATCATAATAGTCCCCAACACTAGCGGCCATGTCAATAATTTCTTTAGTGTCATGGATCGTGTTGAATACTTCTTTGGGCACATTGTAAATATTGCGAATGATGTGACTGTATGACCGTGAATGAATATTGGTTTCAAAAAAGCTCCAGTTAGCCATGATTGCTTCAAGTTCAGGAATAGAACACACAGGAGTAAATACCTGCGCAGGTGCTCTGCCCTGTAAGCTATCTAATGCAGTTTGTCTAAGAACATTGCCAGTAAATATATGAGCAACAGCTTCACTAGCTTCTTTCATGTCATTTGCGTCTTTAGTCAATGACACTTCTTCTGGAACCCAAAAGAAACCACGAGCCGTCTGTTCAATCTTCTGTAGCTTCTGATACTTGACTTCCTCAAACCGTTGTACGACCACTGGGCCGGCAGGATCAAGAAACATTTTTCGATGTAGGTAGTCGGGCTTAGTGTTTAAATCGTATTGCTGTTTAGACATTATTTTTATCCTTATAACTTACATGCTGCACAATCATCATCTTCAAAGAAGTCAATGACTTCTAGCGGCGCATCGTCTGCTTCTTCTTTGGCACCTTGCTTATTGACCAAACTATAGTATAGAGTTTTTATTCCCCAGTAATGCGCGAGCATCAAATTCTTGGCAATAAGCGTAGTAGGAACTTTACGATCAGGAAAATGTGCCGGATTATAAAAAGTATCAGTTGAAATACTTTGATCCATGTACGCAGCAAGAACGGCGGAAGTCTTGAGATATCCAACACAATCAGTTTGTTCCCACATAAGTTGATAATTCTTACGAACCTTTGTGTTATGATATTCAGGAACAACTTGAACAAACGATCCAGCCTTTGATTCCTTAATCGAAATCAAACTCATTGGCAATGCAATGCCGTTAGTAGAATTAATCACAACCGAAGAGGATTCAACAGGAGCGATTGCACCGACTGTTGCGTTGCGAACACCATGTTCTATCATAGCATTTCGAAGGGATTCCCAATCAAGTTCAGGAGTAAAATTTGTAAGTTCGTTTGATCCCTTTGCGCGGAGTTCCCAGGGAAAAATACCATGGCCATAACGAGTCTTATCACTATCTAAGCATTTCCCACGCTCTTTGGCAAGTTCAACATTAGCTTCCATTAGATAGTAGGTCTGGTGTTCTGCCCAACTCTTGACTTCTTGAAGAGCATCTGCTTCACCATACTTAAAACTACGCTTGGCATGCCAATAAGCAAGATTAGTAACACCAATGCCAATAGGACGAATCTCATCATTCGATAACTTGCTTTGAATACTCAAGAAATCCTGATAGTCTAGAACGTTATTCAAGCTACGAAGTAGAATGCGACACGCTCTCCGCATGTCTTCTGGATTTCTAAAGGCACCCCAATTTATACTTCCGAGTGTACAGAGTGCTATTCGGCCAGTCGGGTCATCTAATCGCTTGAATGACTTTGTGGGAAGAAGAATCTCAACACACAAGTTTGATTGATAGATTGTATGATACTCAGGGTCAAATGGTCCCTGATTCATCACATTGTCAATAAACACAAGATAGATTCTACCTGTGTCAGTGCGTTCCTTGAGAATGCCACTTTTGAATACTTCTTCAGCACTCATGGTCTTTTTTCGTAAATCTCGGCGCTTTTCATACTTTACATAAAGTTCTTCAAACTTTGTAGTGTTTGTATAAAATGCTTCATAAAGATCTGGCACTTCATTAGGATCAAAGAATGTAATATTCTCTTTGTTTTTAAAACGGCGCCAAAAGAATGCAGATAGAACAACACCATAGTCCATGTGACGGACACGGGTTTCTTCGGTTCCTTGATTGTTTTTAAGAACAATTAGATCATCAAACTGATGATGCCAAATTGGATAGAAAACAGTAGCACTAGCATTACGAATTCCTCCCTGACTACAACTACGAAGATCACCAAACCACTTCTTTAGAAAAGGAATCATTCCAGTATGCATGATTTCACCACCACGAATAGGAGAACCTAGAGAACGAAGTCTACCTATTTCTAAGCCAATACCAGCTCGTTTACTGGCATATTTTGCCATCATCTCTCCCGAAGCGAAAATGCTATCAAGGTCATCATCGCTACGAATGAGAACACAAGAGGAGAACTGCTTAGTAGGTGTACCGAGCCCAGCAAGCACAGGAGTGGCCAACGTAAATAAACCATCACTTGCTGCATTGTAATATTCCTTGATGTATCGCATTCTTGCGGAATTTGGCTCTTCTCGGTGAAATACTGTTGCTGCCGCAACCATGTAACGAACTTGGGGAGTTTCATAGATTTCTTTTGTGGCTCTATTTCTTACAAGATATTTTTCAATAAGTTGTTCAATAGCAGCGTATGAGTATTCCTCGTCTTTTGAATGATCAATAATATCATTCATTTTATTCCAATCGTCTTCGGTATACCACTCAAGAAGTTCAGCAGTATAAAGGCCTGCTGCTACATTCTTTTTTACAATTTCATATAGATGTGGAGGATTGTATTGAGTATATACGTCTTTGCGAAGCATGGAAAGACGTTGTTTTCCAGCAGCATACTGATAATTGGTGTGCCCAATGCTGGGATTAGATTCTATATCAATTAAGTCAACTACTGCTCTTAATGTAAGTTGATCAATTTCTCTAGTGGTAATACCATCAAAGAAATTTGGTGATGCTTTGATTTCAATCATTGATTGACTCACATCCGCTATTCCGCTACATATCTTAGAAATTTGTGACTGCCACTTTTCTAGATCTAGTGGCACACGGACACCACTGCGTTTAACGACTGAAATCATTCTTCACCTCTTTGTTTTATTTTTATCTTTTCAAGGTATGTATTTACCTTGGACGAGATAGCTCGACCAAATTTTCTAAATTGCAAGAATTTGGAATTTCTTCACTTATCACTGATCTGTCATCTCGAAAATTTAAAATCCATTTATCATCTATTAAAACGACATTATACAGTCTATTACGCTCTCTGTCTACTAAAGTATTAATCTGAATATTACTTTTTTTAAATCTTTCAGTAAGCAATAGTGTATATCCCATCATAATGGCCTTAGTAAAATCGTCATATCTATTTTCTACGACTATTTCCCACGGAGTAGGCCAACTGCCTTGATAATATGGATCTATGTTATGATTGTGAGGTATCAACGATACATTTGACCAAAATGCGATCAAATCTTCTATTGGAGTTGCACTCATATCCAATGATTTTCTAAAGTCAGACCAACAAGCAAGCCTGTCATCAATATCTAATGTAAACATTTATTGTCTTATATTAATTGAATAAGTTAAGGTGCCAGTAACACTAGCGGTAACAGTTATCACCGTTACATCGTTCCTGGACTGATTTAATGCAAAGGTCAACCCACCGTCATTTGCGTCGGTGTATGAAAATATGTCATTGATAGTAGAGCGGTTTGCATTAACTACTACATCAACAGATCCTTCACGTAGTGTATTTGATGCTGCAAAAGTATAATTGATAGAAATTGATTGTCCTGGACAAGTAACACCACTTGCAGTATAGACATTTTTTGGCCAAGCAAAAACGTTATAAGTACCAGCAGAAGAGATAATAATAGGTTTAATTAACTGAGTTGTAAATGACACTGGGCCATTGATGATTGGCACAATAGTAGAAAATGCAGAAACAGATCCAGTATTGATTGAATACAGTCTGGAAAAATCATCATTAATTGATACGTTATCAAAATTTGAAAATTTTAAAACTTCAGTGACCTGAACCAGATCTCCTTGAATATTATTATATCCAACTCCTACTCTTGTATAAGAATTGTTATAACTTTTCACAGATGAATTATTGGTACTAGTGCTGCCATCATATACTGCTTGATTATTAATGTTATAGAATGTATTGTCATGAATAACAACTGCATCAGGTCCTATAATATTTCCGGATACTGGATTTTTCATGAATACCATACCTGCATCAATGTCTTTAAATTTATTATTTGAAATTTCTACTCGTTTTACATCATAGTTAGAAATCAACGCAGTACCTAAGCTTTGAAATATGGAATTTCTAATGGAAATTCCATCACAAGTTAATAATCCACTGCCTAGTATTTCAATAGCAGGTGCGTGGGTGCTTGTTGATACCTGTGATAGATTTCCTTTAAATCCACACGAAGAAATAACACCATCCAGAACACTGTTAAATTTGATGATTGGAGCCGCGTTAGTTAATGAGGAAACAAATCCAATTTTATCAATGACAATATCTCTAGGAGTCGATACCGCTCCGCTTGGATTCAATACTATACTTCCATTAATATCTCTGCCTACTGTTTGAAATATGGTTGCAGTAGTAGTCGCGACCAGGGTGGTCTTATTAATTCCTGATCCTCTGATCTCAGTACGTGGAGGAAGATATATTGTGGCAGTTACTAGATAAGTACCTTCAGGAAAATTTAGAATTTTTCCAGTGGAAGACGCATGAAGGACTGCTCGTTGTATAGCACCAGTGTCTGCGACCGCTCCATTTCCTGTTGCACCAAAGTCTCGTAAGTTAACTGTATCATCCAGTTTATTCTGCATGAATCTAATAATGTTAGGATTACTAGCTGGACCTGTTTGAACCGAAGGTCCGCTTTCGGTATTTAAGTAGATATAATTAGGAGTAGTAAGTGCAAAAATGTTTGCATCATGTTCAGTCAAAATTCTAGTATTACCTACTGCTGGTGCACCATCACTGACCGTTCCATTTCCAATATACAACTGTTGCTGATCGACGCTCCATCCAAGTTCACCGCTAGCAAGTTGTGGAACACCTGTGATTGTGGTTTGACCTCGACGGACTTGAATTCTGCTGATTTGAACTATGGACACCTAGATTCTCCTAATACAAAGTATTTATCTGAACAGTCTATCTCTTGTCGGCGGCATAATACTCTTCAATTTTTGAAAGCCACATATCTTGATACTTGTTAAAATCATCAGGCAATAAATCAAACTGTTGATATGTTTCGCCGCCAACTTTTACAGAATCATTGCCACGGCTACACATGAATACTACTCCACGACGAATATCAGTGCCATATACTTGATTGTGTGCCATTGCGTATGCTACTAGCTGAATGAGGTAGTCCTCAACATACTCTGGTTTTTTAGGTTTATTGGTTTGTTTGTGGTCACAAATTGCAGGCTCGCCATCATACACTGCAACTAAATCGGTCGTTCCCGAATATAGCCCCGGAAAATACAACGACTGTTCCATTGCCCATACTTCGTTAACTTTACTCAAACCATGGTAAATTATTTGGTCTGCCATGGCATTTGCTTTTATATGTACTGGATTGTTGCCCGGCTGTCTTTGCTCACCCTTCAGATAGCGCTCCAAATTGGCATGCATGGCAGTACCTACTCCGGCGGCTTCTCTGGTAATTTGATTGGCTTTATCGTGTCCTACTCTATTGCGCCACTCATTGAGTGCTGTCATGTCTTTGGTTGCACCTAGAATGGTCGTAACTGATGGCAATCTTTCACCATCAGGAGTAGCGTAGACTCGTTTTCCGGTTATAGGATCATTAATTTGTTTACAAGTTTGATATTGAAATTTTTCAACGAATGGAGGTGGAACTATAATTGTCATATACAATATTATACAACATTTTGTTAATTATTTCAACTCTTTTTGAACTACATTATGTGCCATTTGATCAACTGATTTTGCGGAGGAACCAGGCATTTCTAGTGGTTCCTCCTCCGGTGCGTCACTCTCGCCAGTATTCAATGTTATTCCAAAATCATCTACAAGTTGAATTATGCTGCCATCAGGATCAAGCTGATCTTGAATCTTTTCCAATATTTCTTTACTGACCCTTCCGTGACCACGAGGCATCAGCAGATTGTTAATTGCTGTCCAAGATATAACAGATTCCGAATGTTTGCTTATAGCACGACCTTGCATTACTTTTAGGATATTCAAAAGATCATCCTGAAACATGCTACCGGCTAGTTCGTAAAGACGCATTATGATCCTAGAATTCTCATCAAGCGATTGCCGCGCTCGATGCTTTCTCTCTTCATACGGCCTGCTGTTTCGATACCGCCAGCCGCTGCATCGCTTGCTGCAAATTCATCGTCTGCTCCCTGATCGGTGTATTCATCACCTGGTTGCATTGGATTTTCGTTACCAAGCATGGGCTCTTGTCCCATTTGTTCTTCAGCAGGTGCTTCACCAGCTAGTACCGCAACTGCATTATTGATTTCCTCACGGGTAGCAGTTAGCGACTGCAATGCACTCTCAAGTGCTTGTCCAACTGTGCCTTTGAATCGCTCTGCTTCTTGAACTCCAAAGTTTGCACGAATATTGTCCGCCAATTCAATCATCGACTTGGTCTGATAGTTACCAACTCGTTGCATCCATGTTGTAAAATCGTTTACCATGTCGGATCCGGCAGTGATTGCTTTTGCTTTGCCTTCTTCATCTTCTGCGATGTAAGTTGCAATACTTTCGGCAATCGCAGTTCTACGAAGTCTGAAAAACTTGCGACTTTCCTGAGTCATTATCATGTTATGTGCAGTATCATCACTTACGCGATAAGGTGTACCACCATTTTTACCAGAGTGCATGTGCCAGCATTCGCCCATTGGACCGTGTTGAATCATACCACCACATTCATCACATGCATCTCTATGATGTAGAGCCATTTCTAGATTACCCTGCTTATGATGACGCTCATACTCTACTGCGTGGTGGTGTGCTCTCTCGGCTGCACTCATTTTTGCTTCTGATACCTTCTTTTTCTTAGCATCTTTAGCAGCTTTCTTCATTGGCTCTCGCTTGTTGCCATCTTTGTCAAGATCAATATAATCTGGCTTTGCGTTCTTGCCTTCCTTGGCTGGAACTCTAGCAGTTCCGGAAAGCTTATCAAATGCGGTGTTAACAGCATCCATCTTTGTAAATGGTTGTTTCATTCCTTTAGGAGCAGGAATAGCATCGCGTTCAGCATTAGAACCAGCCTGGGCTCGTCTGCCTGAAGCATATCCCGAAGCCGCAGCATCATTCGCCATTTGACTCGTGCGTTGTTTAGCATAAGAAGCCACAGTACCACGACCAAGTTCGTTTACCTGTGCTTCTTTGACCTTCTTAGCAGACTTTGCTGCACCCTTCATTGGCTCTCGCTTGTTGCCATCTTTGTCAAGATCTAGGAAGTCTGGCTTTGCCTTCTTTTTAGTTTCGGAAATTCTATTATTCATGTTGGTTTTACCTTCGTTATAATCTTGCTCGCGTCTACGTTCATATTCATGATCGGCGACTGAATCTCTCTCGTACTCAGCACGTTCATGTGCGTCATGCATAATTTCATTTTCTAATGAACGAGGATCAATGCGATCTGTGATATCGTGGCCGGTTGCCAGGTCTACTACTTCAAGGTCTTCAAATCCAGCAGGAACGCCAGGTTCTCCGCCAGATGAATAACTTGGGCCGCGTTCGCGTTCTTCAGGAGTATACGTGTAATTCACGCCTACTTCGATATGATCTCCTGGATTCATTGGATCTTCAATTTCTGTTGTAAACATAAAATTATCATGCATTGATTCTGAAACTTCATCTGAATGGCTGTTTACTGCAAGTTTAGCTTCGCCTAGCATTTCTTTTATTTTGGTATTTAAAACACCCAAAACAAACTTATCCCGTTGATAATTCTCATTGGTCAAAAGATCATTGAAGTTAGCTTCACCTTCAAGTTGATGAACCTTAGTTCTGAGAATATTTCGATAATCCTCTAACTGCGCTCGTGTGTACTTGTCAAAATTAATTCTGACATTGAATTGCTTGTGCAAACTCTCGTTCAGAGCAGCGGCTGTAACAGGTTGGTTTATTTCAAATGTTTTCATATTTGTTTCCAAAATTTGTAGTAAGTATATTTATCTCAGAGTAAATTCTTGTTTACTTTCGCAGTCTTTAATAAAATACTTTGACTGTCATCACTAACTTCATAAACGCCTTTTCGTACCAAGGTTCTTGCTACTACTTCATCACGATCAATGAGTTTACTTATTGAAATTTTAGGACTATGACTAAAAATAAAATTACGCTCTTCATTAGTGAGAATAATTGCCGGTGCACCTAGAATCTGATGAATTTTCATGATGTTTGCTGTTTGGTTAAATTTTGCTTAAGAGCAACAATTTGTGCAGCAATTTTATCTAAATTATTCATAGTAAGCTGCTGCTGTTGTTTGTTTGCAAGAATTTGTTGTGGGTTTTTATCAGAAGTATTTGATGAATTAGATGCAGTGTCTTTATTTTGTAACATCGTACCTGTTGTAGACAAGGGTCCTCCTGAAGATTGCCCTGTCTGAGTTGTGCCAACGGATGTTATTTTACCCACTTGGGTGGGTGCAGGAGTTCCTTTTGCCAAAGTATCAAAACTACCGGCTTCATTTGTAATATTTTTACTAATGAACTCTCTGGCTCTCATATATCAATTCGCATTCATTAAAATAACAATAATTGTCGAGATGACGCCGGTGATGACCGTTCCTGCTGTTCCCACAAGAACTTTTATCATACTCATGTGACTTTTCTCAATTGTACTCTGTAATGTACTCACTTTACTTTCAATAACTGTTAGTCTATTTTCTAATTGACTGTAACGAATTGCACACAAATCAACGTGAGCTTCCAGACTTGTTTTCTCTAAATCAGTTGGTGTAGACATGTCATTCCTCCCAGGAAATAAATTATGGTTGTCTATTGATGCCTGTGATATGCCTAAAGTGCCTTAACAATGGTGTTACAAAAGTCTGCGGAATCCAAATCGAATAACGCATTCTTGATATTTATCGTTTCTGTTAAATTTATGATAATTGGAACATTGACCAGGTCTTCTCTTAATAGAAAAGTTTGATCATTTAAGTTAAAGAATGTGTCTGATTGAGCTGGAGTAAAACTAAATGTCCAGATTTTGTGAATTCCTGAATAGTTTTTACCGAACCCCATTCCCGTTATATCTAACTCTTTAAAATATGGATCATGTTCATATTCAATATTTGATCGTAAACTAATGCATTGCAATAGAGTTGTCCAATTTCTAAATTGGAAAAATTGCAACTGAGTGCCTTGATTTACTCGTCTAACATTGGTATTGGTAATATCAACCAATGTTTTAATTTCTATTATTTCCATTATCAACCTGTTGTTGATATTTATAGTCAAAAGAAAAGGAGGCTAAAACCCCCTTTTCCATTAGTTTGTTAAGTATTAATTACAGATCAGTGAAAGTAACGCCAGAAATAACTACTTCAGTTGTTGTTACAGTAAGACCAGTAGCAGCCTCGACTAGTCCATCAATTTCATCCTTTTGGGTAGTAGTGGTTTCGGCATAACCTGTACTGTCACCGCGACCATTCCATGTTGCACCGTCAATTCCGACAATAACACCTGCTGATGTTGGAACTCCAACTACAACAACAGTTGCAACTGTTTCAATTGCACGAATAGCTTTTTCAAACTTGCTTTCTGGACCAGCTACATTTGTAGCAACGCTATAGCTAGTTCCGGCAGTATCTGTGAAAAGTCCTGCGCCTGCAATTTTATACCAACGTAGTTGATATCCGCCGTGGAAAGTACCTGGAAATGTAGTACCATTAACTCTTGTAATGTTTGCCATATTAAATTCTCCTCTTATGACAATATACTTCGCTCCGAAGTATTTTGATATAATTATTTATTAAAAAATTGAAAAAATAGGAGTTAATCGTCGTCTTTTACATCACCAGTAATGACTTTGAGATTATTTTTGACTATGCGAGAATCACGAATTTTGCGAATACCTCTGGTGAATTTAGCAGGGTCACTGCCTTTGATCGAGTTTAATAAACGTCTTTCTAATTCGTATGCAGCATCTGGCTCAAAGTGTTCTCTTATTAATCCTAGAAGATTAATTGCACTATTAATAACGTGTACTGCTCTACTTTCAACTACTGCTTCCGTATCTTTTTTAACAGAGATATCGTTGAGTTCTTCAAGTAAGCTGCGGGTTTGACGTTTCACTAATCTTTTCCTTTGTTATATTTATAGATTTTACAACAATATTATTTTTTTCATTTGATTTTACAAAATTATAAATATATAATACAGCAACAGTGAATGCTGTAACAGACATACACAGAAAGGAATTATTATGTCATCATTTGAAGTGCCAAAACTACCAGAAGTTAAGTTCCATAAAAATGGATACGAGATTAGGTCGGATATTTTAAAGTTGGCCAAAGAACTTGTAGCTGAAGAGTTTCACTTTAAGTTCAATGGTTGGGAAATGTCTACTGAGCGAGACCAAAAGACAGGACAACTTGTAACTACAGTGGGCATGCCTGAATTTCCTGGTCTCGAAAAAGTAATTGAAACTGCCGAAAAGATGTATGCATTTGTTAACACAGGTGCAACCAAGAAATAATAATATTACTAAAAATAATAATGTATGTGGGGCATAGCCCGTAATTAAGTAATATATTTTATAAGAAACAAGGCACTCATCATTGATTTGATGAGTGCCTTTTATTTTCAGTGTAGTTTGTAACCAATTTTAGCTTCTAGTGCATCTAAACTCATCGTAGAAATAGTTGATTTAGGAACAATGTTGTCTACGATATAAACTGCCGTATTTCCGCTCTCAAAAAACACCACCTTATATAGCATATCAGGAACTGGAACTGCATGGACACCAATTGTTTTTGGCGCAGAACTGTAATATGCACCTGTAACAACGTACTTAAATGGCACTGAGCGAACACGATCCTCTAAGTTCTTCCATGCTATACGATTCACAGAGGGCAGCTGTGGAGTCATATTAGTCATGAGAAATGTGTCACTCATTTCAACTTGATCGTCAGCGTCAGCCGCAGGTACCATATGTCCTCTATCGTAGCCCGTATTGGTATAATCTTCCGGCGTGGGAGAGTTTGGAATTCGTTTGTCAGCACGAAAGTTGTTAGTACGTTCCACCTTTTTGACCCTTGGCTGAACTATTTCCGATGAAAAAATATTTGCATGTGTTTTTTGATCAAAAACTGACACAAAGAATGAATTACAAAGTACCGTTGTATCAGGTACTACGATTTCTTTACCATTAGGATAGAATTGATCACATGCACTTGCAAATGCTGTCGATGGTAAAAATAGTAATAATGCATAGAATAGTTTTTTCATTTTGTTTCCTTTAGTAAGTTCCGCCATCAATTGAGGCAAGATTTAATAAGTCAGTTGTTGCGACCCATGTTGCAGTAGTTCCATCACTTTGTAATATATATCCCGCTGGTCCGACATAAATTCCACCTAGAGTAGAAGTGGTGGCAGCAGTAATCACTGAAGTGCCGGTGCCGGTTCCTCCCGAAATTAATCGGCCACCGGGTGTTCCATCACCAATCCTCAGTGTATTAGTGTTGGCATCATACCATATACGATTGATCTCGCCGATACGAGTATCGCCGTTATTATACCGTTGAAAGCTAGTGTTTAATTTTTGGATAAAGGACATGTGTTATTCCTTATCCTTCGAAAGGTTCGTCCTCATCGGCCGCTGTATCGAAAACAGATTTAACGTTTGATGACTTTTTAAGTAATTCAATTTTTGCCTGTAGTGGAGGAACGAATTGACCAACATCGTCGTCTACTACTGGTTCCTCTTTTTCAGGTGCAGCAGTTGCGCCATTATTCACATTTACAACTACCGGAGCAGCAGGAGCAGAATCATTGACAGTGACGTTAAACACAATAGGAGTTGCACGGTCCATCGAGGAAACCATGTCAACTAATCCTCTTAAAAATTCTGCCGCTCTCATAAAATTTACGCCTTTTGATTCTTATTGTTATTTTGTTCCTGTTCAGCAGCAGTTATTACATCTAACAGTTGTCTTAATAGTTCGCTAATCTTCATCGTTGTTTCCTTACGCTACTGCAACAACTGAAAGTATTCCAGCAGTTCCTGCTTGTAACACACTAATAGTCGCTGTTACTGCACTTTTAACAATTATGCTATTAGTAGTTGTACTAACAGTATTGATATTTAATTTGAAATGCTCGGACGAATTTGCAGGAATTAACACACTAGTGGTTGTGGTAGCAGTTGTACCATCAAAACTAACATATGCAGGCTGTGAATTAGTTGCGATTCGAATTTTTGTAGCAGGAAGTCTGAGGTTTCGTATTCCCAACACAGTTCCAAATTCATTTGTGGTAATAGAAACTGTTTGAGCAGTTCCTGACATTGTTATAACAGTAGGTGTTCCGATGACTTTAGTTAACATTTAATTCTCCTAGGCAGGCCTGTTTTGTCCTTGCACATTGTTATTTATTAAAGATTAGTGATGTTGTTTATCTCTAGTTTCTATATTTATCTAGTTAGAATATCGCATTCTTTATTGCATTAGCTGATCTACTCGGTGTTAAATACCCACATGAGTATAATCAACGATTCCATGTTTTGGTCGTGCCGACAGCCTGTATACAGTGAAAAAAATTTCGCACCTTGCGGAAAGTGCGATACTTGTGTGAAACTGCGTGAGCAGGGTATTCGTTAAACTTATGCCGCTGTGAATGTTGTTGTCAACGGTATTAACGTAATCGCTGAGGATATCTTGTTATTTGAACCATATTGGAATATTGGACCAGAATACAGTACCACATTGCCTGCTACGCCGTTGATAGCACGATTGGTTGCCTGTGCAGCCGATACATTAAATGTACACACGCCAAATTGCATGGTTGCTGAGCCGCTCATGGAGACACCATACGTA
>Ga0136644_10001283_pt1 | contig 20091 bp, 20 predicted proteins | sample C_130820_EF_Meta_FD_94780 | JGI IMG/M metagenome (GOLD analysis project Ga0136644, IMG submission 94780) | Freshwater microbial communities from Lake Croche, Canada to study carbon cycling - C_130820_EF_MetaG (v2) (version 2) | ecosystem: Environmental > Aquatic > Freshwater > Lake | place... | reverse complement strand
CCAAGACTTGAACCATTGGGGTGTGCACACCAACTTGTCGCACACCCGCGCCAAAGCCGGTCAAACCGGCAGCTGCATGGTCTTGGTCACCCCCGATGCGGAGCGCTCGATGTGCACATTTTTAGGCGTTTCAGCAGAGCTCGACAGCAGCGCCTTGCAACCCGCAGCGATCGCCAAATCCAAAATTTACTATATGGAGGGCTATTTGGCTGCATCACCCACCGGCCTGCAAGCCGCGCTGGAAGGCCGTGCCATGGCCGTCACGGCTGGTGTGCCCCTGGCCTTGACGCTCAGTGATGTGAGCATGATCCAGTATTGCCGCGCCGGCCTGGATGCCCTGTTGGGCCATGGTGTGGACTATTTGTTTTGCAACCTCGAAGAAGCGCAGGTTTGGTGTGGCACGCAGGATTTACCGCAGATTCGCCAACAATTGCAAGGCTTGGCGCAAACGGTCTGCCTGACCCTGGGCGCACAAGGCTGCGAAATTTTGCAACAAACTCAAACGCTTCACCTCCCCGCCAGCCCTGTTCATGCGGTAGACACCAACGGTGCAGGCGACATGTTTGCAGGCTGCTTTTTGTTTGCCATGACCCATGGTCATACCGTCCAACAAGCGGCCACTTTGGCCAACCATGCGGCTGCAGCCGTGGTCGGCCAACACGGTAACCGACTGACACGCGAACAATTGCTGCACATTAAAACTGCCGCAGGGCTGGCCTGAAGCCTTTCGGCTTGGGCTTGAAACGCGGTTTTATTTGAATTCGTAGCTCACACCGGCAAAGCCGGTGTTTTGCGTCAAAGCCCCCACCAAGGGACTGTTTTTGATCGCGCTGTCCAACCACTTGTGGCGCCACTGAAGTTGCAACGACCAAGCACCACTTAAAGGCACCATGACGGCCAATCCGACCATGGGCAATGTGGAGGCTCCGGCGATGTAAGTTGTCAATCGACCCCCTGCGGCTTGGCTTGCGGCGGCTTCGCGCGAAGAGACGCCATACAGATGTTGAACATAGGCTTGGCTGCGGTATTCAAGTCCCGCTTGTGGATACATTTTGACGTCTCCCAGCTCCAAGCGTGCGCCATAGGTCAGGTCCAGTGCGTTACCGCCTGACGTCAAGTCGTGCATCGCATACGCAAACACACCACCTACGGAGGTCCGCTGAAAAGTGCCCAGGCCTACAGGCATTGGATTGCTGCGTTGCCCAATGCCTTTGAGTGCACCCGTTGGGGTGTCAAAGCCCTCTTGGCTGATGCGCAAAACACCTTCCAGATGCCCCATGCCCAAAGGCAACAGTTTGGCCCCAACGGTGTCGACGCGGGCAAAGTAACGACCCCAATCACCATACACGTAAGGCAGTGCCGAGGTACTGGCTTCTTTGCTTTTCACGATGGCGGATGTGGTGTACACAGCGCCACCCAGATCGCCTACAAAACGATCCACAAATGCGTCTTGCGCATGCAACAAAGTGCAGCACGTCAAGCCCAAGCCTGTGGCCAACCAGCCTTTGATGTGAGAAGTTGGCATGGAAAATCTCCTGTGTAAAAAATTCATTCGCCCACAATACGTGCTTCTTTGATGATACGGGCCATGTTGTCCGACTCTTGCGCAATGATGCGCTTGAATTCCAGCGCACTGGTTTTCAAAGGCAAGCACTCGGCTGCAATCAAGCGTTCGCGCACCGCCTGTTGACCGAGCACGACTTGGATCTCCGCGTTCAGTCGCTCCACAATCAGGGGCGGCGTGCCCGCAGCTGCAAAAAATCCAAACTGCGAACTCAAATTGGCGGCTACAAAACCCAACTCGGCCAAGGTGGGCACCCCGGGCAAACTCTCCAAACGTGCTGGCGAGCCGACCGCCAAGGGGCGCAATTTACCCTCTTGAATGTGCTGCAACACCGCCGACGAAGCATTGACCGACAACAACTCAAACTGCCCGCCCAAAGCGTCCGTGATTTGCTGCCCGCCTCCCTTGTAGGGGATGTGTGTGAAATCAACTTGGGCCGATGCATGCAATTGCTCCAGCATGACATGGCCCAAAGAAGCCGCTCCCGATGTGGCCCACCGCAGCGCAAAGGGCTTGGCTTTGGCGGCACTGAGCATGCCTTTGAAATCTGCAAATCCAGCTGACGGCGTGGCCACCAAAATGACCGGGGACACCATCAGGCCTGCGACGGGTGCAATGTCCTTCGGATCGAACAGGGGCTTGCCCAAATGCGGACTGAGTGTCAAAGGGCTGATGGCCGAAAAAGCCAGGGTGTAACCATCGTGCGCAGATTTGGCCATCAGGTTGACAGCCAAGGCACCGCTGGCGCCCGGTCTGTTTTCTACCAATACGGGGACATTCAAACGTTGGGCCAAGCGCTCGGCCACCATGCGCGCCATCAGGTCGCTCACGCCACCGGTGGGGTAAGCCACCAGCAATTTGATGGGCTTTTGAGGCCATGCCTGGGACATGCCCCCTTGCATTTGGGCTGTGGCCCGTTGCACCCCCGAACCCAAGCCGAAAGCCATCGCCTGAATCGCAAAAGTACGGCGGCGCATGGCGTTAGCACGGTTCATGCAAAACAGGCCGCTTGCATCAAAGGCAGGCCGGCCGCGTCCTTGACTGCCAATTGGGGTTGAAAGTCAATCGGCCAGTCGATGCCCAAAGCGGGGTCGTTCCACAACAGACTGCGCTCGTGCGCGGGGTACCAGTAGTCGGTGGTTTTATAGACAAACTCGGCGCTCTCGCTCAACACCACAAAACCATGGGCAAAGCCGGGAGGCACCCACAATTGGCGGTGATTTTCAGCGCTCAGTCGCACGCCCTCCCATTGACCAAATGTGGGCGATGAACGCCGCATGTCCACCACCACGTCAAACACTTCGCCTTGGATAACACGCACCAACTTACCTTGCGAATGTTCAATTTGGTAATGCAGGCCGCGCAACACACCACGGGCTGATTTGCTGTGGTTGTCTTGCACAAATTGCACCTCCAAACCGGTGGATTGTGCAAAGTCACGGGCGTTGAAACTCTCCAGAAAAAACCCCCGTGCATCGCCAAACACCTGCGGCTCCAAAATCAACACATCGGGAATTTGAGTGGGGGTAACGGTGTAAGCCATGCTTGGAAAATTTATTTTTTGATCAGGTTCAGGAGGTATTGCCCGTAGCCGTTTTTGGCCAAAGGTTGGGCCAGGCAGGCCACGTCCTCAGCCGTGATCCAGTGTTGCGCGAAAGCAATTTCTTCCGGGCAAGCCACCATCAGGCCTTGGCGCTTTTGCAGCGTGGCAATGAAGCCCGCGGCCTCATGCAAGCTGTCGTGCGTGCCGGTGTCCAGCCACGCATAACCGCGGCCCATGATTTCGACACTCAACTCGCCCTGCGTCAGATACTGGCGATTCACATCGGTGATTTCGAGCTCACCGCGCGCCGAGGGCTGGATGTGGGCTGCGATGTCACAGACTTGTTGATCGTAAAAATACAAGCCGGTGACCGCGTAATTGCTTTTCGGTTGGACCGGTTTTTCTTCGATGCTGACGGCACGCTGCTCATCGTCAAAAGCCACCACACCGTAGCGCTCAGGGTCATGCACGTGGTAGGCAAACACACTCGCACCCTGGCTGCGGGCATTGGCATTGTTCAGCAAACCCACCAAATCATGGCCGTAAAAAATATTGTCCCCCAACACCAAGGCACTGGGGTGGTGACCCACAAAATCCTTGCCAATGACGAAGGCTTGCGCCAAACCATCAGGACTGGGCTGCACCGCATAAGTGATGTTCATGCCCCACTGGTGACCATTGCCCAGCAATTCGGTAAAGCGTGGAGTGTCTTGCGGTGTGCTGATCAACAGCACATCGCGAATGCCTGCCAACATGAGCGTGGTCAAGGGGTAGTAAACCATGGGCTTGTCGTACACCGGCATGAGCTGCTTGCTGACTGCCTGCGTCACCGGGTACAAACGCGTGCCGGAGCCGCCCGCGAGAATGATGCCTTTTCTATGATTCATAGCGATATTGTGGCACGAAGAAACCCACGCTCAACTCATGAAGCGGGAGGCTCGGGTGGCGTTGACGGGGGCTCTTCGCCCTTCTGAATATCGACTTGGAGTGCGGCCAATCTAGCGTTCAAAGCTTCAAGCTGCGTTTGGTAGCCTTTGGCGTCTCCGAAATCGGCAAAACCCATGTAATAAGGATGCGCGTGCAATACCTTGCGGGCGTGTTTGATGGGGCACCAATACTGCTCGGTTTGACCCACCACTTCCCGCGCATAAGCCATCAAGCCATTGCCATAGGAGCAATAAGCACAGTTTATTTTTTCGATGATGTTGAGATAGCCCAAGTGCACACGGTCAAAAACAAAATACGGCGCCCGCGACACCCGCGCCAATCCGAACAAGGGAAAGCACACCCACTGGTAAACCCAGACAAACACGTCCAACAACACCATCGGAAAAAACACCGCATAAATCAAAGGTGCGGCCAAAAAACTTTTGATGTTGGCATTCAGTATGTATTTGAAAACGCCCATCTTGAAGCGCTTTTGTTGTGCCAGGACCTCGTGTTCGAAGCGCACTTTGCTGGCTTCAAAATCAACCTTCAACCCCTCTCGCATCCGTTTAAGCTCCAATTCGATGTCATGCTCCATTTGGCGTATGGATTCGAGCATGGCTTCGATTTGGGGGTTCATGAGGACCTTGGGGTTGCTGAAAATGGGGCCTCATGGGAAGGCAAATGGTTGGACTCGCTCGCCTCGTCTTCCGGTACCAGGGGCCTGCGAGCCCGAATGACCGGTTTGGACAAGACCTCCACGTAACACGCTTCGGCACCCGTTTTGGCCACAGCATCCATCAGAGGGACCACTTGGGCAAACGTGGCAGCTTCTGCGTTTTGAGCGTCCAGGCCCACTTTGCAATCGAAATCCCAATAATCAAAGCCTGCGGGAACGGTTTTTCGGCCTTCGCGACGTGCATACTGGCGCACCTCGTGCTTGACAGCTTCAAGGATGCGGTCGGGGTTTTTGCCTTCCACTTGCAAGGGGAATGTTTTTTTCATGGAACTTTCATGGTTTGAACCGCACTTCAAGCATGAAGACGGGCTTTTACTGCATTATCAGTCTATGCTTCGTGGCAACTGACCCGTAATCGGGATATATCCCACCCTTTTGACCCTTTATGCCCTTTAGCACCCTCGGACTGCGCCCTGAGCTTCTCAAAGCCCTGAAGCCTCAAGACTATCCGGCGCCCACGCCCATTCAAACTTTGGCGATTCCGGCCGTTTTGCAAGGCGCAGACGTGCAGGCCAGCGCCCAAACCGGCTCTGGCAAGACCGCCGCTTACGTGTTGCCTGTGCTGGAACTGGTCATGCGCCAGCCCCGCACCTCGCCTCGGCGGGTTCACACTTTGGTGCTGGTGCCGACCCGCGAATTGGCTGTGCAGGTTGGCGACACCCTGCGAAATTTGGCGGTGCATTTGCCAGCGCTCAAAATCACGGTGGTGTTTGGTGGCGTGTCGATCAATCCACAAATGATGGGCTTGCGCGGCAGCGCCGATGTGATCGTCGCCACACCGGGTCGCTTGCTCGACTTGATCGACAAAAATGCCTTGAGCCTGTCTGCGGTGCAAACCTTGGTGCTGGACGAGGCCGACAAACTGCTGGACTTGGGCTTTCAAGATGAGTTGCAAGCCATTTTGAAGTTGCTGCCCGAACGCCGCCAAAACCTGCTCTTTTCTGCCACATTTGCACCCGCTGTTCAAAGCCTGGCCGATGCGCTGCTGAGCGAACCGGTGCGTGTGGATGTGCTCCCGGAGATTGGCACTGCCCCCGACATCACTCAAATAGCCATGGCGGTGGATGCCCCGCAACGCACGCAGCTGCTTCGCCACCTGTTTCAAACCCACGGATGGAAACGTGTGCTCGTCTTTGCAGCCACGCAACATGCCTGTCAAATCATTGCGGCCAAATTGCGCAAAGCGGGCATCAACGCCGAGCCCTTTCATGGCCAGTTGGGCCAGGGCAAACGCAGTCAGGTGCTGGCCGACTTCAAAGCTTCACGTCTGAAGGTCGTCATCGCCACCGACGTGGCCGCGCGGGGACTGGATATTGCGGAGTTGCCGGTGGTGGTCAACTTTGACTTGCCACGCTCAGCCGTCGATTACACCCACCGCATTGGACGGACCGGCCGTGCGGGGCACAGTGGCCTGGCCGTGAGTTTTGTCAGCCCCGAGACCGAAGCGCATTGGCGATTGATTGAAAAACGGCAAAACATTTCTGTCCCGCGTGAGGTCCAAGCCGGTTTCGAGCCGCAAAACCTTGCAAGACCCGCCGCCAACTCGGAACGGCCACATCCCTTGGGCTCGGCCAATGACCCCACGGGCGGCATCAAAGGCCAGCGCCCCAACAAAAAAGACAAGCTGCGCAGGGCGCAGCTTGTGCAAGATCAGTGACGCACAGCCGCCAGCGCCATGGCGACCTCATGGCCGCCTTGGGCTGAACCCGACATGGGCACGATCTGACCGGCAGGGTCTTTGACCTGCGCCAGCGCTGCCGCCAATCGCTCGGGCGTATCAGCCGTCAGACCCAAATGCAGGCCTTGCGTCAAAGTGATGTGCGCCGCCTCAAAACTGCCTGCACCCGCGCACAAAATGGTCCTGTTGGGTGCATCTTCACTCACCATGACCAACATGGCCGGCACCACCGCCTCGGGCTGAAGGGCATTCAGCACTTCAGGTGACATCAGGCCTTCGGTCATGCGGGTGGCGGCAGTGGGTGCCAAGCAATTGACCCGGATATTGTGTTTTTCCCCTTCAATAGACAGGGTTTGCATCAAGCCGGCCAAGGCCATTTTGGCGGCGCCGTAATTGGCCTGCCCAAAGTTGCCATACAGGCCGCTGGAAGAGCTGGTCAAGACCACGCGGCCGTAGTTTTGCGCCTGCATGATCGGCCAGACCGCCTTGGTGCAATGCACCGCGCCCATGACGTGAACGTCCATCACCAAACGAAAATCAGCGATCTCCATTTTGGCGAAACTCTTGTCGCGCAAAATGCCCGCATTGTTGACCAAAATATCGACCCGGCCCCAGGTGTCCATGACCTGCTGCACCATGGCTTTGACGGCCTCAAAATCCGTCACAGAAGCCCCGTTGACGATGGCTTCCCCGCCACTTTGGCGAATTTCGTCGACCACCGCCTGAGCGGCGCTCACCGAACCACCATCGCCGTGCACATCAGCGCCCAAATCGTTGACCACCACTTTGGCCCCCCGAGCGGCCAGCGCCAAGGCGTGTTGTTTACCCAAACCACCGCCTGCACCGGTGACGATGGCGACGCGGCCTTTGAAATCGATTGTCATGACATTGAACCTTTGAAAAAAATAGATGACGCCTAGGTGCCACCGCAGGGCTGACCCTGCGCTTAACTCTGATAGCCTGAGGCGAAAGCCGCACTATAGGCTCCCACACAACTTGGCTCTGTTGCCAGTTTGACAGCCCACAGGAGATGTTCATGGAAATCAATTCCACCGCCGTTGACACCCCACCTCGCGATTCCGCCACGGTGGTCATGCTGCGCGATGGCGCTTCGGGCATAGAAGTCTTGCTGCTCAAGCGCCATGCGGCTTCTGCCGTGCTGGGCGGGGCCTTTGTATTTCCGGGGGGCAAGCTGGATGAAGCCGACGCCCACCCTGACATTTTGCAGCGACTTGACCGGACTGTCATGGACCTGCATACCCAATTGGGGGAAGACGATTTAGCCGAAAACAAAGCGGCCAGCTTGTTTGTTGCCGCATTGCGCGAGGCCTTTGAAGAATCGAGCGTCTTGTTTGCACATACCGCAACAGAATTCACTTTGGCCCTCGCGCAAGCGCGCCAGCAACTGGGCGAAGGCCAAACCTTTGCGCAGGTCTTGCACCAAGGATCTTTGACTTTGCAAACCCATGCCCTCGTGCCTTGGTCCCGCTGGATCACACCACGCGTACCATCGGTCACCAACAAACGCTTTGACACCCGCTTCTTTTTGGCGCATGCCCCCACCGACCAAATTGCGGCGCATGACAACCACGAGACCACCGAAAGCGTTTGGCTCAACCCCCGGCAAGCCTTGACGATGTATTGGGATGGCCAGATTGAATTGGCTCCGCCGCAAATCATGAGCCTGTCGCATCTGACGCGCTATGTGTCGGCGGCGAGTGCCATGGCCGCCGCCCGAAGCTGTAAACCGCCGGTGATTCAGCCCGAGCCCTTCGACGACGAAGGCATACGGGTCATTTGTTACCCCGGCGATGCGCGTCACTCCCGCGCTGAACGGGCCCTGCCCGGCCCGACCCGTTTGCATTTTCGCAATCGGCGTTTTGAGCCTTCTGGCGGATTGGATGAATTGCTTGGTTAAAATCGAGGTATTGGCAATTTGCTACAACGCTTAACCTCCACCGACGTCATGACCATGACCACACCGCCCAATTTTGCCTATCTGTCTGTGGAGCGGGGGATGGAATTCATCGGTGACGAAACCGGCTTTTTGTCCTTGCTCAAAACTTTGCATAAAACGCTCACCACGGACATCAGCTTGATTCAGGATTTGCTTGACAATGACGATGTGGGCGGGGCCAATCGTTTGTTGCACCAAGTCAAAGGTTTTGCGCCGGTATTTTGCGTTGATGCGCTTGTAGAGCATGTGGTGCAAGTCGAGGCCCTGAGCAAACATGGCGACGCCCCGGAAGTTCGCGTTGCCTTCACCCGCCTCGCCCCTGAATTGGCGCAGCTGCGTACTGAAGTGGCCGCCCATTTGGCCGCCAATCAGCTGGCGCTGGACTGAATTCCAATTTCTTGCAGCAGCCAGGCTTCGATCTTGGCCGGTTCATGCAACAAACGAATCGCGTCAAACGCCTGCTGCGCCTCGGGGTAGCTGCGGCGCAAATAATTGAGCCATTGCTTGAGCCGCCCAGCCCGGTGGCGGGCGGCCACATGCAAACCCACGCGGTGCCAAAACTGCAGCATCAAAGGCATCAAAGTCGGCCAGGGCGCCGCTCTGTCTTGACCCACGCTTGCTGCGCCCAAGGCATCGTGCGCTTGAATCGCCAAGCCCAAACCGGGGTCAGACACCATGCCGCGGCCGATCATCAAATCCGAACAACCGGTCACCTCGCGGCAACGTAGCGCGTCGGCGACGGTCCATATTTCGCCATTGGCAATCAAAGGCAATTTGACGATCGCCCGCAAATCGGCAATTCGGTCCCAGTAAGCGGGCGGCCTGTAGCCATGCGCTTTGGTCCGGGCGTGCACCACCAGCTCTGAGGCGCCCGCATCTTCGATGGCCAACGCGCACTCTTCTGCACGTGTGTCGTCGTTGTAGCCAAGCCGCATCTTGGCCGACACCGGCACATGCGCCGGCACTGCACGGCGCACAGCGGCCACAATCTGCGCTACCGTCTCAGGCTCTTCAAGCAACACAGCGCCGCCCCGATGCAGATTCACTGTTTTGGCGGGGCAGCCGAAATTCAGATCAATGCCGGCCGAACCCATCTCGGCCAATCGCGCCGCATTGTCTGCAAGGCAGGCGGCGTCAGAGCCCAGCAACTGGGCGCGCACCGGCACGCCCGCCGCGGTGCGGCTGCCATTGCGCAGTTCGGGCACGACACGCTCAAAGGCTCGGCACGGCAGCAAGGTGCCGGTGACACGGATGAATTCAGAGACGCAGCGATCGACCCCGCCGACCTTCGTGAGCGCATCGCGCAGCGAATGGTCCAGCAAGCCCTCCATCGGGGCCAGGATGAGTTTCAAGCTCAGCCCAAGGCGCGCTTCAAACGCACTTCTTCCACACGGGCTTCACCCATGGGCACCGTGCGGGCGGTGTTCATTTCGCGTTTGAAACCAGCCAGATCATGGAAACGCAAAGTGCGCTCGTTGCGCAGGGGCAACCACACAGTGACATCGGTGCAGCCTTCGTCCACCAAGCCTTCGCGCGCGGCGTCCCACAGCGCCAAGCCAATGCCTTGGCCGATGCGATCGGGGTCCACATAGAGGGCCCAGATTTCGCCGGTGGTGTTGGGTGTCTTGGCGTCGCGTGAGCGGTCAAAACCCACCATCCCGACGATGACACCGTCTTCTACCGCCACCATGACTTGAGGTTCAGCGAATTCAATGGCCTCTCTCCAATATGACTCGCGCTTGGGCATGGGTGTGGCCGCCCAATGTTCCAAGGGCACCTGGCCCTCGTACAAAGTCATGGCTGCTATCAGGTGCAACTGCGCCACATCGGCGGCGTCTTTCAGGGTGGCTAAACGGACTTGGATATCGGACATAAAAAAAGATGGAATGAATTCAAGGGTGAGTTAACCACTTCAGGTCTGAAGGTCAACGCCAGCACCGCCATTGTCGGTTATCTTTGGCGCATGTTCTCAATTGCACGATGTTTGACTTTGGGGCTGCAGCTTTTAACGCTGACGGCCTTTTTTTCTGCGGCCAACGGCCATGCCAAAAGCTTTGAAGACTCCATGGCCGAACGCACCCGCGCCTGTGCGGCCTGTCATGGGGACCAAGGCCGCGCAGGACCCGATGGTTACTACCCTCGACTGGCAGGCAAGCCGGCAGGTTATTTGTACAACCAGCTGACCAATTTTGCGCAAGGCCGCCGGCACTACGGGCTAATGACCCGCTTGGTTGATCCGCTTTCTGATGCCTATTTTCGGGAGATTGCAGTGTACTTTTCCGAATTGAAACTGCCCTACCCCGCAGCCACGCCATCGGCCACACGCATGCCACCTGCGGTTTTGAAACGCGGGAAAGAATTGGCCTTGCAGGGCGATGCTTCTCGCCGTGTTCCCGCTTGCACGCAGTGCCATGGCGAACGCCTGACGGGCTTGCAGCCCCATGTCCCCGGTTTGTTGGGTCTGCCACTTGACTACCTGAATGCCCAGCTCGGCGCCTGGCAAACCCACCAACGCCAAGCCTTGGCCCCAGACTGCATGGCCCAAGTGGTTGAACGCTTGAACAGCAGTGACCTGATCGCCGTGGCCACATGGCTGTCGACACAAAGCTTGCCGCAAGACACATCGCCCGCAGTCAATTTGCCTGCTCGCGGGACCGTCGCCCTGCCAGTGTGCGGCAGTGCCCCTGAATTGAAAGCGGCGCCATGAACCGCCAAGGGGCCGCAGTTTGGTTTGCAGGCATTGGCCTGATGGCGTGCGCCGCGCTGGTGATGGCTACTTTTTTCGATGGTGTCGATGTCAGGGCCCCTGCTTCAACCCAAGCCACACCCAGTGCCGAAACCCTCGACAAAGGCCGCTACCTGATTCAAGCGGGCAACTGCATAGCTTGCCACACAGCACGCGGAGGCGTCCCGATGGCGGGTGGTCGGGCCATCCAAACGCCCTTTGGCAGCGTCTACAGCAGCAACCTCACACCCGACCCCGCCACCGGCATTGGCCTGTGGAATGCCCAGCATTTCTGGCGTGCCATGCACCATGGCCGTTCGCGTGATGGCCGCTTGCTGGTGCCTGCTTTTCCGTACAACCACACCACCTTGATTGCCCGAGAAGATTCTGACGCCATGTTTGCGTGGTTGAGCCATCAGCCCGCGGTGGTCAAAACAACGCCACCGCACACACTGCAGTGGCCAGTGGGCACGCAAGCCGCATTGGCTGTCTGGCGTAGCTTGTACTTCAAGCCCGGCCTCTTTAAGCCAGATGCGACACGCGACGCCGAATGGAACCGGGGGGCTTACCTGGTGCAAGGTTTGGGGCACTGCGCGGCTTGTCACGGCCCGCGCAACGCGTTGGGCGCATCGGGCGCGGTCGACGACCTGTCGGGCGGCTGGATGTCCGGGGTCAACTGGACCGCACCCTCCTTGATGGACAACGCCCAAACGGGTTTGGCCGATACACCCTTGCAAGACATTCAGACATTGCTCCAAACCGGCAAATCAGGCCATCACCACACCAGCGGGCCCATGGGCGAAGTGGTGCAGTACAGCACCCAATACCTTCAGCCCGCAGACCTGCGCGCCATGGCGGTGTATTTAAAATCCCAAGTCCGCATGACGCCAGACACGTCAGAGTCGACAGCCTCCACAGAAAGGCGACGCGTTTTACCGGACGTACAAACACGCGGCGCGGCCCTGTACGACAAGCACTGCGCCCAATGCCATGGCGAGCAAGGCTTGGGCATAGCCGATGCCTACCCGGCGCTGGCCGGTCACCGCGCCGTATTGCAAAAAGACACCACCAACCTCGTTCAAACCGTGTTGTACGGCGGCTACCCTCCGGCCACGGCAGGCAACCCCAGGCCCTATGGCATGCCGCCTTACATCCTCATGCTGGATGACAAAGACATTGCCGCGGTGCTCACCCATCTGCGCACCCAGTGGGGTAACCATGCACCCGAAGTCACGCCGCTCGAAGTCAATCGCATCCGCGCCAGCCAAGGCGGTTGAACTAGCGCCCGATGACGACCCGCCAAGCCCCTGACTGAATCTGATCGATGTAAGGCTGCGGCAACTCCACACGCCAAGCGCCCGCATGCACCTCGGTGGCATAACGGCAAACCTCTTGACCGAGCTCGTTTCGAAGCGACCAAGCCACCGTCTGTCCATCGGGCAATGCACTGTCTGCTCCGATGCTGGCCCCCGAGAGGTTGCAGCCCACATGGAACTTGTCGCCCAACTGGTGCGGCGCATGCGGCGGAAAATCCTGCCCCTGCATGAAGCCAAATACACTGTCGTGGGACAGCACACTTTGGCGCACCGTCGGCCATATATGCGAGCGCAAATAATGCTGATCAACCACCCGCTGCCCCAAATACTGCCCCCGGGCCATGTAATCCAACATGCTTTGGCGCAGATCACCCATCTCCCCACCGAACACACCCCCACAGCCACCCCACATGCCGGCGAGCAACAACTCGGTATGGCTGAAATAATCGCGCATGACATGGAACCAGAGGCCACTGTCCAGCCAGGCCTGCACCGCAGCGACCTCGCGGGTGGAAATCAAAGAGTCCGCATCGCGCACCAAAAACCGGTCCACCTGCGGGTCTTGTAACACCCCAAAACGCCACATCAAACCACTCAGTTGCGCACGCTCTTCGGGCGTCACCGTGACCACCTGAGCGCCCACATGCGCCAAGCGCACACGCACCGACTCAGGCACTGTGTCGTCCAGATAAAAACGACATGTCCACTGCGGCATCAACTGCCCAGCCACCAAGACATTGAGCATGGCGGTCTCGCAGTAACGCGGCTTGCCACCAAATAAGCTGAATGCAATCACATTGCGCAAAGGATCACTCGACAAGGGCGGCGGCCGGCCCTGCAAGGCCAGCGCCGCTTGCTGACTGGGTTGCGCGTCTTTGAGTGCCAAGGCCTTCAAGCCGTATTGCCGCACCTCGTCAAATCGACCCAAATGGCCACAGGCTTCGGTCAGGCCATCCCATAAATTGGTTTCTTCGGGTGCCAACGCGCAAGCTTGCAAATAAGTCTCGCGGGCCAACGCATGATCCCCGAGGCGCAAATGGCACAAACCTGCATCCCCCAGGATTTGCGGATGATTCGGTGCCAAAACGCGGGCCTTCGCATTGACCTGCTGCGCCTTCTCGTAATCGCCCACCGCAGTGAGCGCCACAAACTGCTGACCCAACGCCTGCAAACGGGTATTGAGTTGCGCCAGATCAGCCGCCGAGACAGGCCTCTTAAACGCAGCGCGTTGGGTCGACTTCAAGTTTGTTCGGGCAGGGGTGGGTAATCGAATTGCCATGTGCGTGACGTCAAAAGAGGGCTTTAAGGTGATACAAATAGGCCGTAGTGTCTCAAAATTCAAGCCTCGCCTTTGTGACAGACAGTATTCAGGCGTCCTATTAACATCAGTGAATGAACGAACATCTTTACATCCTCACCGGCGCCTCAAGGGGCATGGGCTTGGCCATGGCGCAGCAATTGCTGCAAGCCGGTCACAGCCTGCTGTGCATTTCGCGCAAAACCAATGACACGCTGGACAGCCTCGCGCAGGCCAGCGGTGCCACCTTACTTCAATGGTCGCAAGACCTGGCCGATGGCGTGGCCGCCAGTGCACGCTTGCGTGCTTGGCTGCACACCCAACCCCCTGGCACTTGGGCCAGCGTGAGCTTGATTAACAACGCCGGCGTCATTCCGCGCATTGGCCCCATGAGCCAGGCTGATGCAGCGGACTTGGGCAATGCTTTGCGCGTCGGGCTGGAAACGCCCATGCAATTGACGGGTGCATTTTTAGGTGCCACCGAACCCTGGTCGGTGCCGCGCAAGGTGCTGAACATTTCATCGGGACTGGGCCGCAGAGCCATGGCCTCGCAAGCGGGTTACTGCGCTGCCAAGGCGGGCATGGACCATTTCACCCGCTGCCTGGCGTTGGAAGAAGCGCTCAAGCCCATGGGGGCCAAGGTCTGTTCCCTGGCCCCGGGTGTGATCGACACCGACATGCAAATCCAGTTGCGCGGTGCTGATGCCAGTGATTTTCCTGACCAAAACGGATTCATTCAACTCAAGGCCAGCGGGCAATTGACAACGCCTGCAGAGGCGGGCTCACGTGTTCTGGCGTTTTTGAACCGCCCTGACTTTGGGGCAAATGCCGTGGCCGACATCCGCGACTGAAACTCCGCCTGCGCTGTCAGCAAGATGTAGCCATTTGGCCGGACAATATTTTTTTATTTTGGAGATCAACATGCCTCGTGAAGTCGTCGTCGTCAGCGGTGTGCGCACCGCCATTGGTACCTATGGCGGAAGCCTGAAAGACACCCCCCCTACCGAGCTGGCGGCCCTGGTGGTGCGCGAGTCACTCGCCCGAGCGGGCATAGAAGGCAAGGATGTGGGCCATGTGGTGTTTGGCCATGTGTTGAACACCGAACCCAAAGACATGTACCTGTCCAGGGTGGCTGCGATCAACGGGGGTTGCGCCGAGGGGACACCCGCTTTCAACGTGAACCGTTTGTGCGGCTCGGGTTTGCAAGCCATTGTCTCGGCCAGCCAAGCCATCATGCTGGGCGACTGCGACATCGCCATTGGCGGCGGTGCTGAAAACATGAGCCGTGGCCCCTACGCTTCATTGAGCGCCCGCTGGGGTGCCCGCATGGGCGACACCAAGATGGTCGACATGGTGCTGGGTGCGTTGCACGACCCCTTTCACACCATTCACATGGGTGTCACAGCGGAGAACATTGCGGCGCAATTTGGCATCACCCGCGAAATGCAGGATGCGCTGGCCGTTGAAAGCCACAACCGCGCTGAACGCGCTGCGGCTGCCGGTTACTTCAATGACCAGATCGTGCCCGTCATGCTCAAGAGCAAAAAAGGCGTGGTGGCTTACACCACGGACGAGCACTTCCGTGCCGGCTGCAAGCTCGAAGACATGGCCAAGCTCAAACCCGTTTTCATCCAAGAAAACGGCACTGTGACCGCTGGCAACGCCTCCGGCATCAATGACGCCGCCGCGGCCGTGGTACTGATGGAAGCTGGCGCTGCCAAAGCCCGTGGCGCGCAAGCCATGGCGCGTTTGGTGTCCTACGCCCACACGGGTCTGGACCCCAAGATCATGGGCATGGGCCCGGTATCGGCTTCACGCTTGGCTTTGCAAAAAGCCGGTTTGACCACGAATGCCATGGACGTGATCGAAGCCAACGAAGCTTTTGCCGCTCAGGCCTGCGCCGTGAGCAAAGAGCTGGGCCTGGACCCCGCCAAAGTCAACCCCAACGGCTCGGGTATTTCGTTGGGTCACCCGATTGGTGCGACCGGCGCCTTGATCACTGTCAAGGCCTTGCATGAACTGCAGCGCATTGAGGGCAAATACGCTTTGGTGACCATGTGCATTGGCGGCGGCCAAGGGATTGCCGCCATTTTCGAGCGCATGTAAAACCTATTGGGGAGGCGCATCCAAAAAGCTGTTTGATCGCAAGGTGATCACCAGCGTGTCCCGCCATCCGCCTGATTGCGCAGGCTGGATGGGCGTGGATTCATGAATCACACGGGTATCGTCGAGCAGCAACACCGACCATGGCTCTGTCAAGGTGAAGCGTTGACCCTGGGGGCTGCTGATATCGAACACGCGCGTTTCGCCCCCCTTGATGGCATGGCGACCAATCAAAAAGACGGCTACCCAGTTCACACCATCGCGGTGCGCACCTTCGGGGGTCGGCCGGCCAATGCCGTCTGTGGTGTCAATGCGGAACTGATGGGCTTCGGTATACCAAGTCTGCTGACCTTGTGCATCAGAGGCCACGCGGCCAAGCCAAATGAGCACTTGTTGCCAAACCTCCTGCTGCACAATGTCTTCAGATACCGGCGCGAACCAGCGCTGCATGCCGCCATGCAAAGCGTTGTAAGACAGCGGCTGCCAATGCGCCCGATGGGGGATGGCCTTGACTTGGTCACCGGTCACCTCGAAACTTGCGTGCCGCCGGTGCCTGTAGCGTCCACCGTCTTTGAGGTACTGGTCTGCAGGCAAATCGTTCCAACTCGCCTCAAGCGCCTGCAGCAAAGGCAGCGACACACCAGCCAATGTGCACACGCTGGCAGCACTCAACACGGCGTAGCCCTGCGCGGCGAGGGTGGTGTTGAGTTGATCGTTGGCGCACAAGGGTGGCGGCAATAAGATCTCAGGCATAACGTTGACTTGCCAATTTCGCACCCTCAGCCAAGGCTTTGAGCTTGGCCTCGGCCACAGCGCGGCTCATCGGGGCCAAGCCGCAGTTGGTGCAGGCGATCAGGCGGTTCTTGGGCACGAACTGCAAGGCGCGGCCAATGGTGTCGGCGATTTCTTCGGGCGTCTCAATGGCCGGGTTGGCCACGTCGATCACGCCCACCATCACGTCTTTGCCTTCGAGCAGCTTCATCATCTCCATCGGCACATGCGAGTGCATGCACTCGAGGCTGACTTGATGGATGCTGCTCTTGGCCAAGGCCGGGAACACCTTTTCGTACTGACGCCATTCTTGGCCCAGGGTTTCTTTCCATTTGTTGTTGGCTTCGATGCCGTAGCCGTAGCAAATGTGCACGGCCGTGGTGCAGGTCAAGCCGCGCGCGGCCACCTCCAGCGCCTTGACGCCCCAGTCGGCCGCGTCGTCCATGTAGACGTTGAAAGCAGGCTCGTCGAACTGGATGATGTCCACGCCGTCGGCTTGCAGCGCCAGCGCTTCTTGGTTCAACAATTCGGCAAAGGCCATGGCCATCTTGACCTTGTCCCCGTAAAAACGGTCGGCCACCGTGTCGACAATTGTCATCGGGCCAGGCAAAGTGAATTTGAGTTTTTTCTGGGTGTGGGCGCGGGCCAGCTGGGCTTCGAAGGCGTGCACGCGGCCCTTCAGGCGCAGCGGCGCGATGACTTGCGGGACCTGCGCGTCGTAGCGGTTGTTGCGGATGCCCATGGTGACCTTGTTCACAAAGTCGATACCCTCGACCTGCTCGACAAAGCCGTGCACAAAGTGCTGACGGGCCTGTTCGCCGTCACCGATCACGTCCAGGCCTGCATCTTCCTGCGCCTTGATCCACAGCAGCGTGGCGTCGGCCTTGGCTTGTTGCAGCTCAGGGCCCTGGGTGGTCCACTGGGGCCAGAGTTTTTCGGTTTCGGCCAGCCAAGAGGGCTTGGGCAAGCTGCCGGCAATGGCGGTTTTAAACATGGGGGTTTCCTCAATTTCAGGGTTGTCGGGTCAGGGCAAATTCTTGCGCCAGCAGCTCGTAAGAGCGGCGCTGGGCTTGGGGGTCATGGGTCCAGGTGATGACGACCACCTCTTGGATTTGCAGCCGCTCAGCCAATTGCTTTAATTTTTCGGCCACCACAGAGGCGGTGCCTACAATGGCTTTGGCTTTCATGTCTGCCAAGGCCAATTGTTCACTCACCGAGTAGTCGCGCACGGCCTGCTCGGGCGGCAGCATGGGGCCAATCCGCCCTGAATTGCGGTCCATGCGCCAGCGGGCACGGCTGTCAAATAATCGCCATGCTTCTTCTTCGGTGTCAGCTGCCAACGCCCAAAGACACACCGTGGCTTGGGGCTGGGCCAGGCGCTCACTGGGCCGAAAGGTTTCGCGGTACAGCCGCAGAGCATGGTCTGCACCTTGCCCGTCCGTGATGAACCATGCAAAAGCATAAGGCAAACCCAAATGCGCGGCCAGTTGGGCGCCGTAATCAGAACTGCCCAGCATCCAGACATCGGGCGAGGTATCGCTGGCGGGATATGCAAACACGTTGTGACCGGGGTGGCCCGGTGGCAATGCTTGCCCCGTCACCCAGGCCTGCAGTTCAAGGACTTGTTGCGGAAAGTTGTCACTGGCATGTCGATCAGGGTTGAGCAGTTGCGCGGTACGTCCGTCGCTGCCAGGGGCACGCCCGACGCCCAAATCAATCCGGCCAGGCGCCAAGGCATCGAGCACTCTGAATTGTTCGGCCACTTTCAAAGGGGCATAGTGCGGCAACATGACGCCTGCACTGCCCAGTCGAATGCGGTCAGTGCGGGCCGCGATCGCCGCCATCAACACCTCGGGCGCAGTGCCCACAATGCTCGGATGGCTGTGGTGCTCGCTGACCCAAAATCGGTCATAGCCCAGACTTTCTGCATGCTGCGCCAAAGACAACGTTTGCCGTATGGCCTCATCTTGGCCGCGACCGGCGACCGCAACAGATTGGTCGAGAACCGACAAACGCAAACGAGGCAGAGATGGATTCATGGGGTAGTTGATTGTTCGGCTTCTTGCAATGCCCGCCACATCACTTTACCACTGCCGCTCTTGGGCAAAACATCGACAAACGAAACCACCCGCGGCACTTTGTAAACCGCCATATTGGCACGGCACCAATCGATGATTTCTTGTTCAGTCACTTGCCCTTGGTGGCTGCCACGCAACACCACGACCGCCTTCACGGATTCACCCCGGTAGGCGTCGCGGGTGGCAATGATGCAAGCCTCTTGCACGGCGGGGTGGCGGAACATCAGGGCCTCGACTTCTGCGGGCCAGACTTTGAATCCACTGGCATTGATCATCCGCTTCAAGCGGTCGGTCATGAAAAAGTAACCTTCTTCGTCCACCCGGCCCAAATCGCCTGATCGGAAAAAGCGTTTACCATCCCGCTCAAAAAAGACCTCGGCGCTGGCGTCTGGTCGCTTCCAATAACCATCAAAAATTTGAGGGCCGCTAATCACGATTTCTCCCGACTCGCCTTGCGGCAACTCTTTCAAAGTGTCTGGGTCCACCACGCGGGCGTCCACACTCATGAAAGGGATGCCCAAACACTGTTTTTTAGGCGCATCAGGCGGGTTGCTGTGCGAAGGTGCTGCGGTTTCGGTCAAGCCGTAACCCTCGACGAAGCGCAAACCAAATTGATCCATCAAGCGCTGCGCTACAGCTTCGGGCATGGCGGCCCCGCCGCCGCCGATGTAAGTCAGGCTCGAGAGATCAAAGCTTTCTATGCGCGGGCTGCCCAACAAATCAATCACCATGGTTGGAATATTCGTCCAATGGGTCACTCTCCATTTGGAAATTTGGTGCCCGGCAACGTCCCTGTCCCAGCGCGGCATCAAGACCAGACAGGCTCCTAAAAAAATACTGGTGTGCATCACACTGACCAGCCCGGTGATATGGAACAGTGGCACAACCGCCAGGGTGACATTTTCAGGCGTACCGTTGCCCCACAAGGCGCCCGCCATGGCGTTGTGCATGATGGTGCCGTGGGGGTGCATACAGCCTTTGGGCAGGCCCGTGGTGCCGCTGGTGTAGGGCAAGATGGCCAGATCCTTGCTCGTGGCAGTGACCTCGGGCAATGGCAAATCCTTGGACACAGCATCAAGCCAAGCGTGAACTTCGCCATGTGCCAGTGTGGTCATGGCGCGCACAGGTACAAGCCAATCTTGCCACTGCGCAGGCACATTCTCAGGGCCTGCAACAACAGGGTCAAACACATCTGTGAATTGCGTGACCACCATATGCAGCAGTTGCTGGTCGACAGGCAATGAGTTGCTTGCAGCGGCCAATTCGGGGGCCAAATCGGCCGTGGTAATGGCCACGCGGGCATCGGGATCGGTGATGTAATGCTTGAGTTCTTCCATCCGGTTCATCGGATTGACCGGCACCACCACCGCATCGAGCCGCAAAATCGCAAAGT
>Ga0136644_10001282_pt1 | contig 20098 bp, 17 predicted proteins | sample C_130820_EF_Meta_FD_94780 | JGI IMG/M metagenome (GOLD analysis project Ga0136644, IMG submission 94780) | Freshwater microbial communities from Lake Croche, Canada to study carbon cycling - C_130820_EF_MetaG (v2) (version 2) | ecosystem: Environmental > Aquatic > Freshwater > Lake | place... | reverse complement strand
TAATTTTTTTATAAAAAAATAAAAATAATAAATTAAAAATGAATAAAAAAATAAAAGATAAATGAAGATTCATTTTGATTTAAAATACTCATTTAAAAAAAATCCAATCGGAATATAAAAAATTATAGACATCCAATTATTAAATAAATTTCCGGTTGGGGCTATAGGGAATAAAGACAATGAAATAGTTACTAATAAAATATGAATATGAAAATTATTATTTGATAATTTTTGATTATAGTTACTTAAAATATTTTTAATAATGTTAAAGTAAACAAAAATAAAACAAAAAGATAAAAAAGAAAATCCAACTAGACCAATTTCTGCTAATGATTGAATATATATATTATGCGGGTGCGTAGTACATCCTAAATTATTTTCTAATTTAAATTTATCTTTAGAGCACATATGCCTAAAAGAAGTTGGCCCCTGCCCAAACAAAATATTATCTTGAAACATTTTGTAAGCTATTAAATAATGATTTTGATGATCATTTGAAAAAATTTTTATTTTTTCACCTGATATATTCAACTGTGATTTGGTATGAACAACCATTCTTTGATTTAAATCAGAATCAAACTTAGTAAATATAAAAAAAATTAAAACAAAGGTTGCAAAATATAAGAATATATTTTTTAAAAAGTTTTTATTTATAATAAAGATTAATAAAATAGATAACAAAAATAAGAATAAGGCTGTACGTTCACCGGTAATAAGTATTCCTAAAAAAACAAGAATTAAAAATAGAAAATATTTAGCATCAAATATGTTATTTTTTTTATTATTGTATAAAAAAAAATAAACCAATGATATAGGAAAAAGTCTACTAATATAACTTCCTAGTTTAGCGTCACTACCAAAGACTCCGCTAATTCTATCAACTGAATATTTTTTAATTCCTATTATATCGTAACCAAAATGATATTGAATAAATGCATCAAATATTAAAAATATAATTAGACAAAATATTACCCTTGTAAAATTTTTAGTAAATTCTTTATTAAGATTACAAAGAAAATAAATAAAAATAGAAAAAACTCCGAATCGAATATAAAATATAATTGATTTGATCTCAGAAAAATCAAGACTGTAAAATAAAGATCTTACAAGAAGATAACAATAAAAAATTATAAACACTTTAAAAAATATATTATTGAAATATCTCCAGTCATTTCGAACAAAACAAATTATTAAAAAAATAACAGAACTAATTGAAATTAAAAGATCAGGAAGAAACGGTCCTGTAACCAATAGAATTGGTAATAAATACATACAATACGATAATAAATTTATTAATATAAAAAATAACTTATTGCTCATATTTTAAATCCAGAAAGCTTATAATAGAGTGACATATATTTTTTAGCTATTAATTTTGGTGAGTAATGCTTTGAATTCTTGATACCATTATTAATTAATTTCTCTCTATATTTTTTATTGTTTATAATATTTAAGATGGCATTAGAGATTTCCTTAACTTTATAGGGGTTTACTAAACAGGCTCCATTTACACCAGCAATATCCTTCATGGGAGAAATGTTGCTTGTAATAACTGCCTTGCCGCATACCTGACCTTCAATTATAGGAAGTCCAAATCCTTCATAAGTTGATGGAAATAAAATTATATCAGATTTTTTATACTGAATATTTATCTTTTCATTAGATAAATTTATATAATTTAAATAATCCAAATCTGTTTTCTCTAAAAATTTTAGCATGCTATCATTGAGCTTGCCTATTATAATAACTTTGCACTGAATATTTTTTAAAGATTTTAAACTATTAATTATATTTTTATTCTTTGCGGTCCCAATAATCAAAATACTTGGTTTTTTAAAATTAAAGCTATAATTGCTTTTCTTCAAAGATCGATGATAACAAACAGGTATTTCAAGAATTTTATCTTCGAAAGACTTACAGCAATTTATAAGCTCTTTTTTTGTTTGATTAGATATAGCCACGGAATAAAATGATTTTTTTATTGGTAAAATTACCCAAAATTTTTTAAAAAAAAATAATTTTATAGGCTTTAGTTTTTTTAACAAAAAACAGTCAAGAAATGTTGTGATTGTTTTTTTTGTAAAAAAAAAACTTATAAAATTAATATCTCCAGTAACGTGATTGATATCACCCTGTTTAAAAAATGCCCAAATAATTATAAATATTCTATTTATAATTCCATTGCTTACAAATGGACAAATAATTTTCTTAATTTTAAAGTGTTTTTTATTAATGTATGGAATAAAACTATCGAATGTTCTTTCTATGCTAAAATTTCCTGCAAGTCTTGGCTTTCTAAAAAAAAAATGAATATTAATTTTTTTATTTATTCTCATAAATATTATTTAAATATCTTAAGATAAATATAAAATACGATTATTAAAAAAATATATTGAGGAATAATTCCGCCTGCCATTAAAGCAAAGTTTGACTCTGGTAAAATTAATGGAGCAACTACCACTAATCCAGAGATATATTGGATATAATTGTTCTTAGGCACAGAAACTAATTTAGTCAAAATGGCAATAAAAATACCTATTAGAAACATTCCAAAAAATAATCCAAAAAAAGAAAAATTTAGATACAATTCCGCTACCCAAGGAAGATTAATACTTGTTGTATTGCCCATAGAATTAAATTCATATTTTATACTAAATTCTCTACCTACCTCACTGCTCGGTTTACTTTTCCACAATATTCTTGGGATTAAACTAGCAAGTAAATAAGAATAGGTTGATTCTTTAATATATGGATATTTTTCTGGAACTTTTAACAAGACAAAATGATAAATAAAATAAGTATTAAGTGCCCTTGGCGCACCCATATAAGGATTTGATTCATCAATGCTTTTTTTTACTTCTTTTAATTGAATGCTTTCTTTTGCTTCTTTTAATTGTTGAATATTATTAATTTTATAATGATATAAATTTCCGTGTCTAAGAATATTCTTTAATGGACTAATAATAATTATGAATATAAAAAAAATTAGAAGTAGCAAGGGTATTTTTCTTTTAAAAATATAATAAATAATCATAATAATCATAAGGCAATTTAATGAATACATCAGTGAATTCGAGGAAATTATTTCTCCAAAAAAGATCAAAAACATACAAACAATAATTAATAATTTTAGTATAAATATTGAATTTTCTTTAATTAAATAAAAATAAAAAAAGGCAAACGAAAAATATCCTAATGGAATTAAAATCTGATTAATCGAAGGCAAACTTTTTAAAATTGGGAAAAAAAAAGAAAAAAATTTTATAAAAAAAAACACAAATGCTAAAAATAATATTTTTTTTAATTTAATTTTTTTTAAGAATTGTAACTCAAATAAAAATTTTTTTTGGAGAAAAGAGTTTACGAGAAAGTATCCAAAAAAATAAAAAAATAAGAAAACTAATACAAATAATATATTTCTAAAAAAAAAATCTTGATTAATATTAAATATTGATTCTTTAAAATATAAAGCAGTATAAAATTTGGACAGATATTCGACTGACAAGAAAGATGGCAAAGAAAACATTACTCCGTAAAATAATATACTTAAATGAAATAACGGGATTGTTTCTTTATTATTATCTAAATAGTGAAATAATATTGGAATACAACAAATAGAAAATATTATTAAACTAATAAATTTTACTGATAAATTTGATGTAGTAATAACGCTATTACTGAATAAAAATAATAATAATAATAATAATAGAATCAAAACGACTTTTAAATCAAAACTATTTTTAATCTTTTTTAGTATCATAAAATACTATTCAAAAACTGCGCTCTTTTTATATAGGTATGTTCTTTTGCAATTTTAATACCCTCCCCTCTAATCTTTTTTATTTTTTGATCAGAAGATAAAGCATGATCAATTTTTTCCAACATTTCATCTATATGCGAGTACATAAGGCAAGCTTCATCTTCCGGAAAAAAATAATTCTGCTCATGTGTTCTTGTGGTGAGCATGAGACCTTTGTAACCAGGAATTTCAAAAGTTCTCATATTATGAGCATCGCCCACTTGTTCTCTTGTATTATTTAGCACTAACTTTGATCTAAATATCGCCGCACTCAATTCATCTTGATAAATATCTTTATAATATATATTAAAATTTTTCTTATTCTTTAATTTATTATTCTTCCAATTATTACCGTAAATATCCACTGAATAATTTGTAATATGCTTTAACATCTCTGCTCTAGTAAGATCATAAGTTCCGTAAAATAAAATATTAACTTGATCCAAATAAAAATTTTTTTTAAATTTTACTAAACTATCAAACGCAAACGGTAAATAAATTGCTTTACTTCCAATAATTTTGTCTATTTTTCTTTTTATATTTTTAGACCAAATACAATAAAAGTCATAAAAAGAAATGCAGTCTAATATATTTTTATTTGATGAACTTTTTGAATTAATATTAAATGGGTCATCAGTATAAATATTTAACCATTTTGATGATGGTGATACAGTCTTTAGTTTAAATAAAGTTTCTTTATCTAATTCCATACCTTTAAAAACAATCACTAAATCAAAATAATTTTGATAATTGTTAAAAAAATTTATTATATTTTTTCTGTATAAATTTTTATCTAAAGACAAAGAAATTAAGACTCTTTTCAAAGAAAGATTTGAAGTTATATTGAAATCTTTTAAAATAACATTTTCAAATTCTAAATGTTTAAAAGCTTTATAATACATCGTTTCCAAAGAGGAAGGGTGAGAAGAGCCTATAATTAAAATTTTATTTTTTTTGTTCATGAATTATTTTATTAAGTGCAGAAAAAATTTTAAATGCTGTCTTTTGCAAGCTAAATTCACGAATAGTGTTTAATGCGTTTTTTTTTAATCTTTTGTAATTAGAATTATTAGAGATTTTTAACATGTTAATTGCTAGTTGTTCAACAGATCCAGAATTATAAATATAACCATTACTACCATGCCTAATTAAATCGTGAACAGCGCCAGAAGATTTAGTAGCAATACAGGGCAATCCAGAAGACATCGCTTCATTTAATACAAGTCCCCAAGTTTCATATTTAGATGAAAGCACTAAACAGTTTGAGATACTATAAAATTTTTTAAGTTGATTTTGATTTTTAAAACCAACTAGATGAATATTGTTGATAGAATGATCTTTAATATATTGGTAACAACTATTAAGCAGAGGACCCGATCCAATCATAAAAAGATGAAAATTATTATTATTTAAAAATTGAATAGCCTTAATAACCTCAATTGGATTTTTTCTCTCGATAAATTTTCCTACCCATATAAAAATAAAATTTTTTTTTTTTATGAAAAAATTTTTTTTTTTTTTTGAAAAAGCAAAATTAGAATTAAAATTTTTAAAGAAATTTGTATCTACTGTATAAAATATTTGATAGATTTTTTTATTTTTTACACCATGATAAAGATAATAATTTTTATTATTTGTTCCAATTGATAAAAAATAATCAAAAAATTTAAGAAAAAAATAAATAATAATTCTTTTAATTTTTTTTATTAAAAAGTTTTGTTTTTTTAAAAGATTATTCTCTGCAAGTAAAATTAATATTTTAGAAGATATATATGTATATAATATTATAGAGAGATAATAAAAATTATTCCATCCAAATACTAAAACCGCATCGCTATTTTTTATATATTGCTTAATCTTAGATAAAAAATGTAAAATATTACTAATTTTATTATTTGATTTTTGCTCCACTATAAATTCGTATTTATAATATTTTAATAACGAACCATCCCATTTAAATGATTTTTGAAAATTATCATCATAACTTTTGACTGAGCCATTTTTATAAAAATAATATACGTTAATAATTAAATCTTTATTTTTAGATAATTCTCTAAAAATTGGAGCGTGATATTGAGTGGGATGACTGGCAAATATTGAAATAACTTTACTCATTATAATCAACAAATACTCTATCTATAAAAACTCTCTTAAATTGATAATTAAAATTAATTCTGTCTTGAAATGCGATTCTAGATTTTTTTGATAAAAATTTATAATAATTTTTATTAATCAAAACTGAATTAATGGCTTTAGCGATTAATATTGGACTGGACGTGTCTGCTAAAATATTACATTTATAAATCATATTAAATTTTTTAAATTCTGAATTATTATTGGTTATCATTGGTATATTAGCCAATAAATAATTATTTAATTTTTGAGAAGTGCCTTCCATATGTTTATGGCTTAGAACTTTTTCCTCATACAAACATACCCCTAAATCTCCGCTAAATAATATATCGTACCAAAATTTATATGTTACTGATCTAAATATAATAATTTTATCTTGAAGATCTAAATCCTTAATTAATTTATTTAATTGCTGAACATACTCAAAACTTCCATGCCCTGCTAATATTAATATAAATTTATCTTTCCAGTATAACGCAGATCTAATTAAATTCTCTATAGCGTGATGTGGTCCAAAATGACCAAGTCTTATGATTATTTTTTTATAATTAATTTTCTTCTTTAATAAATATTTTTTTAAAATTGTACTTTTTTTTTTTTTGAAATTAATAGGATAACTATTTAACATATAGTTAATTTTAGACTTTTTAATTTTTCCAAGCCTAGAATAAATATTTGCTCTACTTATGTTGGGTAATATAACTAGATCAGATTTACCTGAAGAAAAAAGTTCTAACTTAAACAAAACTTTTCTTAAATTGCCTTTGTAAGACTCTGATTTTTCAAAATCAAAATTATGACTTATTAAAAATGGTTTGTTAAATAATTTTGATAAAATGTATGAAATAATAATTCCATGGGAATTATAACCTATTAATATATCGGGTCTAAATTTAACATAATGCAAAAAGCATTTAAAAAAGAATAATAATAAATTAAAATAATAAAATTTTGCAAAAAAATTACTATCTAAGAAAAAAACTTTACTTTTGCCAAAATCTACTTTGCCATAAAATTTCTTTTTATCCTCAAAACATAGAATATGATTCTGAGTATAATTACTAGATAATTCTCTGGCAGTAAAAATAATATTTAAATAGTCTTTTGGATTTGCAAAAATAATCATTAGAGATTTTTTTTTTAACATTAATTTTTCCCAGTATTAAAAATAAAGATATCAAAAGTTTTATCTTGAACATTTTTTAAATATGATTTTAATTCTGTAGCTGTAATATTATTATCGTAAACAAATTTATATTTATCCCAAATTCTAAGATTAAAAAAATTCTTATAAAATAGATTAATAATCATTAATGTTTCTTTCAAAAACAGAGGAATATTTGCTTCAAAACAAATAATACTGATATCTCTTTTATATTTTGTTTTCAAACTTTTTAATATTTCAAGCTCTAGTCCCTCTACATCAATTTTTACAAAATTGGGAATACCATATTTTTGAATATAAAAGTTTATAGTTTGAGTTTTAACATAACTTTTTTTTACTAATGTAGTAAATTTATTTTCTAAAAATTTTTGTCTTTTGTAGTTTAAAGTATTATAAGCATTATTATTCTTAAAAACTAAAAAATATCTTTTGTTTTCCCTTTTTTTAGCAATAGCAAGATTTTCAATAATAACTTTATTATTATTTTTAAATCTATAATTTAAAAATTGATAATCTTCTTTATTAGGTTCAAATAGTACTACTTTTCTAGCTAATTTACTAAAAACATAAGCCTTATCTCCTTGATTTGAACCAATATCAAAAATTATATCTTTTTTAATTAAAATTTTTTTAAAAAAAATATAATCTTCGTCTAAAGATCTTACATATTCTGGGTTTTTAATTCTTAATATTAAATAATATAAAAAACTATGCCTAAGAAAATTATATAGTTTAAATTTTACTAATATTTTTTTGATCAAATTAACTAAATTTTATTAATAAAATTTTTATTATAATTAATTGAGCTTCTGCAAATCTGTAAAATTGAATAATTAGGCTTCCATTTTAAAAGTTTATTTGCTTTTTTATAAGAAGCTACGCTTTTATCAGGATCCCCAATTCTTTTAGGATAAATCAAATACGGAATATTTTTTTTCAAAATTTTTTTAAATATATTTATTATTGAAAGCACTGAAGATCCTTTATTTGTTCCTAAATTAAATACATAAAAACCTTTATTTTTCTCTAGAAAATTAATAGCGTTTAAATGTGCCTTAGCAATATCCATAACATGCACATAATCTCTAATTGCAGTTCCATCTCGTGTTACATAATTATTACCAAAGATTTTTAGTGGTTTAGATTTTAATGACTTAAAAATTGATGGAAATAAATTATCAGTATTATTAATTGGGTTTTCACCAATAATTCTTGATGGATGCGCTCCAGCAACATTAAAATATCTAAACACAATAATTCTAAAAGAATTATCATTTTTTGATAAATTATATAAATATTTTTCAATTTGATATTTTGAGTTAGCGTATGGATTAAGTTTTTTAGAAATGGGATGCCTTTCATCAATTGGAAAATATTTAGGATTCCCATAAACGCTCGCTGTTGAACTAAATACTAATTTTTTACAACCTGTCTCCTGCATGGCTTTTGCAATGCTAATAGAGCCGTTTATATTGTTATCAAAATAAATGTTAGTTTTTTTAAAAGATTCTTTTACAGACTTTAAAGCAGCCAAATGAATTACGGCTTCTATATTATATTTTTTTATTATTTTAATTAATAATTTTGTATCTCTAATATCTGCCTTTATAATTTTAATATTTCTTAAATTTAACTTTTTGAAATTATTAATGATATTTTTTCTAGAATTTGAAAAATTATCAATTATTATAACCTTATTTCTTACACTTGATAGAGTTGTAATATGTGAGCCTATATAACCGGCACCTCCTGTTATCAAAATATTCATTTTTTTATCTAGTCACAACCCAATTTCCCAAAACTAAAATATCCATCTTAGTTCTTAGAAAACAATCTAAAGCCTGTTCAGGTTTGAACACTATAGGTTCATTTTCGTTAAATGAAGTATTTAAAAGAATAGGAATACCAGTGATGAATTTAAAATTTTTGATAAGATTATAATATCTTTTGTTATCTTCTTGTTTTACAGTCTGTAGTCTGCCGGTACCATCAACATGAACAACGCCTGGGACAAGTTTTATCTTATCTTTTTTAAATTTTAAGACTCTGGACATATATAATTCCTCGTCATTAAAATCTTCAAACCAATATGCAGCTTCTTCTAATAAAATTGATGGTGCAAATGGTCTAAAAGATTCTCTTCGTTTAATTTTAGTATTCAATAAGTCTCTAATATCAGGATTTCTGGGATCGGAAATTATAGATCTATTTCCCAATGCTCTTGGACCCCATTCCATTCCTCCTTGAAACCAACCAATAACTTTTTTTTTAGATATTTCTTCTGCAACATATTTACATAAATCATCTTCATCTGAAATATAAAAAAATCTACAATTTTCAAAATCTAATATTGATTTATTTTGCAAAATAACTTCTTCAATGTAACTATTTGTATAAGAGCTACCAAGATAAGCCGTTTTATTTTTACTTGGTCTTAATTTAGTAATTTGATACCAGGCACAATATGCAGCTCCCACTGCTCCTCCCGCGTCTCCTGGGTTAGATGGAACAAACAAAGATTTAAATGATGTGTTGTTTATTATTTTTCCGTTGGCCAACGAATTTTGAGCACAGCCACCTGATAAGGTTAATCTGTCTATTCTAAATTTTTTATAAATATAATTTAGAATATCAAAAAGAATATTTTCATAACATACCTGAACTGAAGCTGCAATATTTCTATGAACTTCATTAATTTCTGAATTTTTTTCTCTTGGTTTACCAAATAATTCTGTAATTTTTTTTAAATCAAATAAACTTTCTTGTTTTGGCGAAGAGTCATCCCATGAATATGAAATTTTTTTTTTGTGATGATTGAAGTAATCTAGATTTAATAAAAATTTACCATTTTTTTTCTGTGAAATAATATTCTCTATTTTTTTTAGCTCCGTTGGCTTTCCTAAAGAAGAAAGGCCCATTACTTTATATTCGTCTCCATAATTATCAAAACCAAGAAACTGAGTAAACGCCTCATAAAATATTCCAAGAGAATGGGGGAATAATATTTTATCATGAATTTTTATATTACTTTTTTCTGAAATACCCCATGTAAGACTTGCAAAATCTCCAAATCCATCTACCGATAAATTGACTGATTTTTCATAGTCAGAATCAAAAACTGCAGAAGCAACATGACAAAGGTGATGTTCAACATTAATTAATTTACATCTTTTATTAGGAGATCCAATCTCTTTTTCAATAATATTTAAAATATTTAATCTTTTTTTTTTTTTAAAAAAATTATTAATTAGAAAATCTAACTTCGGTCTTTGAGAAATTAAATAGCTTATTCTATAAAAAAAATTAGAGAAGAATTCTTGATTAATAGCTATGAAATCCACATCTTTTATAGAAATATTTTCTCTAAACAAACATTCTTTAATAGATAAAACAGGAAATCCAGACCAATGTTTAATTCGATTAATTCTTTCTTCTTCAATTGCTAATTTAATTTTTCCATCTACTAAAATACAAGCGGAAGAATCTGGATGATAAGCATTAATCCCTAATATGATCATGAGTAATAATTATCAAATGTTTTTTTTAAAGAAAAAAATGTTTTTTCTCTTATTAATTTTTGATTGAAACTCTGTAACAATACCCTATTATTATTACGAATAAATAATTTCTTTTTATTCAATGGTAAATTTATAATTTTAATTAATTTAAATTTTAAATCTTCTAAATTGTTTATATCAAAATAAATAGCATTAGATTTTACTACCTCTTTAAAAACTGGAGAATTAGAGATAAGCATCGGCTTTTGGCTTGCCATTCCTTCTAGGATGGAAACTGAAAAACTTTCACAGTAAGAAGAATAAAAAAAAATGTCAGAATTTTTTAAATAATTCATTGTTTTCTTATAAGGCATGAGTCCTTTATAAAAAATAAATTCATTTTTAGGATCTAACTGATTTTTTAATTTGATAAAATTATCAAAACATCTCGCTTCGTAAGCACCAATTAATGTTAACTGAATATTATAACTCCTTCTAAGAGAAGAAATTGCTAATAAAATATTAGTATGATTTTTATAAAAAGTTATATCTGAGATAAATATAATTTTTATAGTCTTTCTAGAAAACTTTCTTTGATTTCTTCTGAAATAACTAATAATTTTATTATCTAAACAATGCGGAATTTGATCTAAAATTAAATTCTTTTTTAAAAATTTTATTGTAAATCTTTCTGCATATTTACTTAAGAAAATTACTTTATTAGATCTATTAAAAGAAACAATTAATAGTAATTTCAAAATGATTAATTTTATATAAAAAAAACTTGGGAAATATTTATTAACTTCTTTTTTATAAAATGGTAAAATATTCTGTGATAATGATACTATAGGCTTAAATTTAACAAAAAAATAACCACTCGTGATAAAAGCTATATTGCAATTGAATTTTTTTAAAGCAGTTGAAAAAAAAAATAACTGCCAAAATATCTTAAATAAAAAATTATATTTAAATAAAAAATGATCCTTATAAATAATATTCTTATGTTTAGGCAATAATTTAATCGTTTTTTTAGGAGCCCATACATAAATATATTTGATAGAATATTTATTAAAATTAATGTTAGTTAATAAATTTTTTAAATGACTTATAGCTCCACCAACAATTGTATGACTTGCATCAATCCCGATTATCATATTTATTCAAATACTCTGAGAATAATTTTGATGAATTTTTAACATTGTAAATAGAATTAATAATCAAATTTTTGTTAACGGATCCAAATTCTTTTATACAACTTTTGTTTTTTATGCATTTAATGATCGCACCAGTTAAATCTTTTGTATTACTATCAATTATAATATTGCCTTTGTTCTTTTTTATAAGTTCATTCACACCGCAATTGTTACTTGAAATAACGAGCATACCATTAGACATCGCTTCCATAGGTACAACTCCCCAACCATCAAATCTAGATGGAAATAACAACACATCATTACATAAATAAAATTTTTTTAACTTATTAATACTTTGAAATGAATAATATTTTACATTGTCGTTTGTGTTTTCTAAAATTTTAATTTCTTTACTTAACTCTCCATTTCCAATTATTGTAAAAAAAATTTTATTTTGCATTTCAGGATTTAAATTATTTATAACATTTATTACTAAATCCAGTCCTTTTCTTTTGATAAGCTGACCAACGAATAAAAAATTTATTTTATTATTATTAAAATATTTTTTTTTATTTAATTTATTAATTTCTATTGAATATGGCAAATTGAAGGTATTTTTATTATATTGTTTATAAAAACTTTTAGCTTCTTTTCCTACTGACAATATACCGTCGGCTTTAAATAAAATATTTCTAATAAATAATTGTATTATTTTTAATTTTATTTTTTTACCTTTATCAAATCTTTCCAACCAGTATAAATATTTAATTCTTAAATTTTTTAAAAATTTTATTATAATAGAATTATATTTCAGTTTATAACCTCCTAAAATTAAAAATTTTGGTTTGAAATCCTTAATGATTTTTTTAATAAAAAGATTTTTATTTTTATAATCTTCAATAAAATATATAAAATTTTTTCTTTGATAAGAAAATTCATAGTTTTTATGATTTTTGCTGTGAAACAAAACTCTAAGATCTAAAAATCTTTTCAAAAAATTAAAAAACTGCAACTGATAATGCGTGATAGTATTAATAACAAAAACTACTTTAATTTTATTTCTCATTATTAGAAATTATTTATTTTATAATTTGTGAAACGTTATGATTATTAATTTTGAAAACTCTATCAAAAGACTCATTTAATAAAGATGTATCATGAGTAACAACAACAATAGTTACTCTGTTTTTTAATTTAAGAAATAAATCTTTTAAATTTAAAGTATAATAACTATCTAAAAATGAGTCAGCCTCATCAAACAATATAATCTCACTATTTTTATACAAGGCTCTTGCTATTGAAATCAATTGTTTTTGACCGCCAGATAAAAAAAGTCCATCATCCCCTACCACTGTTTCTAATTTAGAACTAAATTTGTTAAATGCTCTATCTAAAGAAAGTATTTGTTTTATTTCATAGAATTTTTTTTCATTAAATAAGTCATCTCTCTCTAATGTTATATTTTTTTTAATACTCTCATTTAGTAAAAAAATATTTTGTTGAATATAACTTATCTTTTTAATCCAGTATTTATTAGAATATATTTCTTGTTCGACATTATCTAATAAAACTGAACCAGAACTTGGCTTTAATAACCCAGATATCAAATTGAGTAAGGTACTTTTACCAGTTCCATTTTCTCCTAATATTGCAATGCACTCACCCTTTTCTAATCTAAAGTCTATACTTTTTATAATAGGATCTCTGGCATTATCATAAACAAAACTTACATTTTTAAATTCAATTGATTTATTAAAAACAACATGAGTATCGCTAATCCTAAAATCCTTTTTTAAAAGAGAAAACTCATTAAAAATAAGATTAGATGAAATTTTATAATATTTAAGTGACTGATAACTATTTAATAATCTATTAATTGAAGGCATTGCTTTAAAAATAGATACTGCAAATAAAGCAAACAAAGGTAGCAATTTACTAAGCTCTCTTTCTGTTAGTAAAAAGAAAATCATTGGAGAAACAATTGCAAAAATTGCCAACAATTCCATCCAAAATCTTAATATTGTGTTAATAAAATCTTGTTTAAAACTGGGTAAATAAGAATTCTTACTAAAATTTAAAAACTTTTTTACAAAATCTTCTTGTAAATTATAAACAAAAATATCTTTTATACCTTTGATAGCCGAACCAACTAAAGTCTGTAAATTTCCTGTGTTTAGCTGAAATAAAGTTGACCATCCTATGATCTTTTTTCTAACAATTTTAAGATATATATAAAAAATAGATATAAAAAATATTGCAATAAAAATAAATATTTTCTGATTAGTATAAAATAATAATATAGAAAGAAAAAAAATAAAAAAAAATTCAACAAGCAAAACTTGTAAACTTACTAAAAAGTTTTTTATACCATTTATATCAGTTGTTACTTTTCTTAAAATATTGCTTGAGTCTGAACATAAAAAAAAATTATAACCTTGTTTTAAATATAAAGAAAACAAATCTTTAGATAATCTTATGCAAAGTAAATTTATAAATTTTAGATTAAAATAACTAAAAATTATTAATAAAAAATTTTTTAGACAAAATAATAAAATAAATAATGATAAAATTATAAATTTAAAATTTAAATTAAGTTCTGAACTTAATTGATATAAGTAATTAGTTAAAAAAAAATTAGGAAATACATCATCAAAAAAAATAATCCTAAATATTGGAATAATTAGAGATAATGCAAGCATCTCTAAAAATATACCTATAAAATTAAATAGAGTATTTATACCTAATCTAAGTTTTTCGTTTGAATTTAATAATGAAATAACTTGAATTATATCTTTATTCATAATGATAATATTAACTAATTAATTATATAATTATAATATTAATTAATAATACCAAAAAATATTAATTAAAATTAATTTATAAATAATTCTAAAGAATTTTAAATCGCTTTTCTGCAAAATAATGATAAATAAATTTTAAACCAAATCTTTCTAAAATTAATATTATCTTACTTTTCCATTCTAAAGTTTCATTCATAAATTTTCCATTATAAAAATCAGAAGGAGTATAATATTTAAATTTTATTCCGTATGTTTTAAAATAATATCCAAATAAAAGGCATTTTGACAAATATGTTTTTTTAAAATTATATTTTTCTTTTAGCATATTTAGAATTTTAGATTTAGAATCTAGCAATCTTATAGATTTTGAGTATTGGAAAATATTTTTAGAATCTAAAGTGTAAACATTTTTTTTCCAATATAAAGCTTCTAATAAAATTGAGCTAGTATAACCAATAACTACATCTGCTTTTTTTAATAATTTAAAACTATCAGTCATATCATCGGATTCTAGGACTGTACAAAAACTTGAATTGTATTTTTTCCATTGTAAATCTTCCACTATATTTTTTGTTTTCACATCCGGATGAACTCTAACAACAAGATGAACTTCATGGTAAAATTTTGAAATTATAGAATGTAATAATTTAAATTTTTCTTCTTGATTGCGATCATCATTTACGGCGGCCATTTCGTAGTCTGATGATGTATAAAAAACAATCAATTTTTTTTTATTTAAATTAAGATTTAAGAAATTTTTTTTTTGCTTATGTAAAAAATATACCCCAAATTCTGATCCTATTTTCTTTTTATTAAGTCTATCTACAAAATAAGATTGTCCAATCTTTTTTTTATTTTCCTTTGAAAGTCTCCAGTAACGTTTAACCATATAATATCTATATTTAATATCGTGGACGCTTCTTTTGAATATTTCATACTTATCAAAATTACTTCCTCTTTCATGTCTCAATACTTTTACTCCATGTTTTTCTGCTACTGCAACTATTGGATAAGATATCGAAAATCTTCCATTAAATGTTACGATTTGATCTGGATTTTCTGATTTTATTAATAACTCTGATCTTTCTAAAATTAGAGCTGAACTATAAATTAACTGTTGAATTTTCTCACGACTTTCATTTATATTTATATTAAAATTACGGTAAAAAGAAATTAAAGAAGATAAAATTGATTTTCCAATTAAAATATCTTTGTATTTTAAGAGCTTTAAATCATTTAAATCTCCTTTAAATCTTTTTGACCAATTTAAAATCATATCTTTACTAAAATTATCAAATTTATCTTCATTTAATATTTCAACTTTATTTTTGATTAAAATCTCATTAAAAGCGGAAATTCTTTTATTATAAGAAAAACCTAGACACTTAAGAAATGGAGGAAATTGCCAATCATTCCATAATAAATTTCTACCTAAATAGGCAAATTTAACAATATTATTTTTATTTTCTTTAAATCTTAAGGCAATTTCACCTGAAGTTTCCAAATGAGGTTTAGATATTACTGTTTCTGTGCAAATTATTTTCATAACTTATTTTGCTAAATTTAGTGTTTATTAAATTTAAAATCGAAAAATATCTATCTCAAATCTTTAAACAACAAACAGTCATCTTGCTTAAGGTCTTTTTTTAATATTTTACCTAACACTTTTTTATATAAAAAAGGATCTAAACCAAGACCTGGTGATTTAAAATCCAAGTGATCCATTTTAATGACGGTACCTTTTTTAATATTTTTTTTAGCTACTATTGATTTTTTCATTTTGAACAAAGGTTTTTTTTCCGAAATTAATAATTTTTTTTGGTTTGAACCTAACATTAATTCTATTCTGTTTAAATTTCTCACAAATTTAGCTAGACCTTGCGGCTCTAAAGAGAATTTATTGTCTGTTCCTTTGTTACTTCTATCAAGTGTAAAATGTTTCTCAAAAACTCTTGCTCCCAACATATAGGCTATAGGGCCAGCATCAATTCCATTTTCATGATCTGACAAACCTATAACACAGTCTGAAAAATTTCTTTTTAATACTGTAATAACATTTAAATTAAGTTGATCTATATTGGCTGGATAAGAAGCGGTGCAATGCATGATTGTTAGTTTTTTATTATATTTAAAAATGAATTTTTTAGCATTCTTTATATCTTCAAGCGTTCCTCCTCCTGTGCTAAGAAAAATAGGTTTTTTAGTTTTTGCAATTTTTTCCTGTAATATTGGATTTCGTAAATCAGCTGAGGCGATTTTATAATATGGCATATTTATACTTTCTAAAAACTCTAAACTGCTAACATCAAAAGGCGTTGCAAAAAAATCTATATTTAAAATTTGCGCATATTTTTTTAACTTTACATATTGCTCCTTATTAAACTCTAAATGCTCCCGATGTTCTCCATAGGTTTTGCCATAGCTATTATCATTGTCATAAATTTGGTTATAAAATTCTTTGGTATATAATTTTCTATTGTTTCTTTTCTGTAACTTTACTGCACTTGCTCCAGCTAACTTTGCCTGTTCAAATAGTTTAAATGCGGTTTCAAGCTTACCTTGATGATTATGACCAATCTCAGCAATAATATAAATTTTATTTTTTTTAATCATGATTAGTTCAGTTTTAATTTTTTTTTAAGGTCATTAAGTTCTTTAAGATAATGAATTTCTTTTGCATTAGCAGAAATCATGCCCAGATGACTTGAAATTTGAAATTGAGTATCAAAAACCTTTGACTTAAAAGCAAACAACCCAGTTTCATTTCCATGGTTATCAAATGATCTCACCTCATCATATTTATCAGTTTTAATTAAACTAATTAAGTCCAAAATATTTTTATCAGTATGAAATGGTGAATTTGCTAACACAGACAAAATGTATTTAGGTTTAAAAGTTAAAGTAGAATAAGCATATTTTAATACATCAAAAAGCTGTTCCTCATGATAGCTTTTATTGGGACCTCTCCAAACAATATTGATTTTTTTTTTATCACAGAATTTTTTCACATTCATAGAATTTGTGGCTACATATATATTTTTTGAATTTAAAAATTTAGTAAAACATTTTATACTTTGCCAAAATAAAGGATATTTTCCTAGAGTTCTTAAATTTTTTTTAAAAAGACGTTTTGAATTTTTTTTTACTCCTATAATTGCTATAATATTATTATTTCTCATTTTTTTCTATACAAATAAAAAGAGAATTCATGTGAGTGTCCTGTAAAGATTCATAAGATAAAATTTTTATAGAAGAATATTCAAAATGTTCTAAAAAATTTATTCTGTTATAAATTCTCAAGTGCTTAGTTCCAAAATTTTTTATATCTACATCGCCCTCTGGTACAACGTGTATAATTCTTTTTTTTGACACTCTTATACTTTCACTAATAGCTAGTTGGGGGTCATCTAAATGCTCTAAAACATGCGATGAAAAAACAGTATCAAATTGACGATCTTCAAAAGGCAACTTGTAAATATTACCTGTAACAACTTTAATATCTCTTTTTTTCCAAAATGGTCTTAAATCTTCTGAACCTTCAAAACCAAATGTTTTTAATTCTGGATTGAATAATTTGCACAGTGATATAGCTAATCCTCCACCACAACCTACGTCTAATATTTTGTTACCAGTTAAAGAATTAAAAATTTTTCTCCATATTTTTAGATTGGTATCATAAAAAATCCAACCCGCTTCATTTTTAATAATGTCATGATGATTATAATAAGTTTTTTTCATTAAATAATAATTCCTTATAATTTTAATTTATAAATTTTAATCATGCTATTTTTAAATATAATTGAAAAATTTATAAAAGGCTTCATATAATAATTAAAAAGTCCATAAAGATATATTTGTAAAAATTTTTCATATTGATAAATTAACTTATAAAAAAGACTATAACTTATTTTTCTATTATTAAATCTAAACCCGTCTATTAAATTACCAGCAAAAAACTTCTGTTTTATACCTGATTCTATCCAATAACTTACGAAAGTTATAACTCCCCCTTTTTTTTTTGGAAATAATTTATTTTTAAAAATTAATTTAGTTAAATGATGATGACTTTTAGGAATATAAAAACAGCCTAATTTTTCAAAATAAGTTCTGCCTAATAATATTGTCGGCTTATTCATATAAACCGCCTCTAAAGCTGTTGTAGAATTATAAGTTATAAATTTTTCGCTTAGACTAATTATTTTATAACTACTTATTTCTGATGCAGGTTTTATTATATGGATATTTGAATGTAAATTTTCTAATTTAATAAGATCAGAATTGAAATTCCATTTTACATTGGACAAATTAGGATGCATTCTAATCCATAAATGATAATCCATATTTTTTTTAAGAGTAAAACTATTTATAATTTTAAATATTGCATCAGCTTGATTTTTATATATTTGATTTTTATATTTATCAGCTAAAACTGCATATTCATCATCAGAACTTGTAAAAAAAACTATATTTTTCTTATTAAAGTTCCATTGCGATGGAAAAGAATCTATTTTTTGAGCTTTAACATAGGAAGCTTTATCGTTAATGACGACACCAACTTGCTTTAATTTAAAATATTTATCAGCATTGTACTTATTTATTCTCTTTGAAAATACGCTAACATGATTATTGATTTTTTTAGAAAAATAGCTAATATCATTTGGTAAGTTATTTTCGAAATCTCTTACATTTTTATTTTTAGGATTATTAAATACAATTGTATGTTCTAAAATATTAACTTTAATTTTAAGAATATTTGCAATTCTAAATAATGGCCTATTTTGATTCTGTCTGCCATTATAAATAAATATTTCGTGTATATTATTTTTAATTAAGAAATTAAAAAAAAAATTGATTAAAATAATAGTACATCTAAGAATTTTTTCTAATGATTTAGAGGAAAAAAAACCGTCTAAATTTAAATCTCGTGAAATATTTAAGTAACTTGAATATGATGCTAAACCTAAATCTATGTTCTTATAATATTTATTTATCAAGTCGTTTTTATCTTTAATTTTATAGTTAGAGACCTTAATTGATTTTAGCGTTTCATTGGTAATTAAGGGCGTTTCTAACAAATTATAATTTCCTTTTAAATTTTTTAAACCATTTTTTAAACGATTTTTACAAGCAAAACATATATTTTTTTGCGAATATATATTAAACGAACATGCATAATTATCACCCCCCGCGCATACAATAATATTTAAATTTTTTTTTGAATTAATTATTTCCTGACATTTTGCTAGGAGAATTTCCAGCTCAGGACTTGGTATACCGCTTGGAATATAAACGAGACTATTTAATATTTGCATTTTTATTTAATTTTATAAAATTTATTTAAAATTAAATATTTTTAGTTTTTTTTAAATTTTATTTTATTTACCTTTAAATTAATATTATTTTAAAATTTGCTCTAGTTAATTTTTTTATTTATAAATAAAATATACTTGTAATTAAGTTAATTAGTTAATGGTATATTATTCAACTATATAACTTTGTTATTTGTACCAATAAAATTTTTTCAGTGCATAAATCAAGCCAATTGAGCTATTAGTAACGGTAAGCTTAAC
>Ga0136644_10001280_pt1 | contig 20121 bp, 20 predicted proteins | sample C_130820_EF_Meta_FD_94780 | JGI IMG/M metagenome (GOLD analysis project Ga0136644, IMG submission 94780) | Freshwater microbial communities from Lake Croche, Canada to study carbon cycling - C_130820_EF_MetaG (v2) (version 2) | ecosystem: Environmental > Aquatic > Freshwater > Lake | place... | reverse complement strand
GTCCCAACAGGATTTTATAATAGTTTAAATAGTCGTCATCATTCGGTTACTAGCTCTAAACCAGGAACTCAGTCGCCTGGTGGAATAGGCTGTGATATAAAACATAATTCATACGATAGATACTTGAATAGATTAAAAGGAAAAGGACCATTAAGACAACAAACAGTTCCACCTCTTTTACCTTATATTCCATTTAATCCTGCATTTCCAGTATATGGAGGAAAGGTATTTAAAACCGGTATTATTGCACAATGTAACTATAAAAATGCCTGTTAAAATATTAAATTTATATATATATAATGACACATCAAACTTATAAAGGTTTTGCAAAGGTAAATGTAGGATTAAATGCTAAAAATGGATTATTAGTAACTGCTTCTGCTTCTGCAACTGCATTATCTAGCGAATCATTAGAAAATGCGAATAAACTAGCAAAAAAAGAAGCAAAAAAAGAAGCGTATAAAAATTTAAAAAGACAAATTATGTTTGCAAATCAAATAATTGATTATACATGCAATAATACATCTAATAATTTAATAAATGACATAAAATGTAATCATTATATAAAATTTTCCACACCAGAGATAACTCCAAGTATTAATATTTCTTATAATCCAAAACAAATAAGAACAGCTTATAATTATCCTTCATCATTACCAATATCATTAAAAACAACTCGTAAACCAGTTATTACAATTGTAATTGCTTATCATTATGCTAATTTACAAAAAGATTTTAATACTTTTTGTCAAAATAATAATCTACCTTCTTATACATTACAAATAGAAGATTTAGGTAAAGGTAATACGAACCAAACGAGTATAAATACTGGTTGGGCACAGGAAGAATGTTTAGATGTGCAATGGGCATATGCCATGAATCCAAATGCAATTATTAGAGTAGTTGCTGCAAAATCATCAAGTCCTGCACATTTATTTTATGCAGTACAATATGCTAGCACAAGTTCTACATATGGGCAAGTACCGGATATAATTTCCATGTCATGGGGTGCACCAGAATTTAAAGGTCAAAATAATTATGATAGTGTTTTTTCCAACCCAAATATTTGTTATTTAGCTGCAAGTGGAGATTCAAATTATGTTGGTTATCCATCTAGTTCACCAAATGTATTATCTTGTGGTGGAACTAGCTTACATTTAAATAATGATAATACAAGATCTAGAGAAACTACTTGGCCAAGTGCTGGTTGTGGTGCATCACTCTATACTTCAAAACCATTATATCAAAAAAGTATTAATAATATTACTAAATATGCAAAAAGATGTATACCTGATATAGCATGTGTTGCTAATCCTAATACAGGTGTTGCAGTTGTATATAATAGTATTACATATATTTTTGGCGGTACATCTGTGTCTACACCTATGTTTGCAGGTATATTATCGCTTGGTATTCAGAATAGATTGAATAAAAATAAACAACCAATTACTACTGTTTTAACTAATACAAACCAAAAAAATCTTTTACAAAATTTATTATATACAAAAATTTATAATAATGGATCAAATCTAACATATACAAATAATTTTTATGATGTAACTTCAGGTCAAGATGGGAATTATCTAGGTGGTAGTAATTTCGATGTGCCGACAGGATTAGGTGTACCAAAAGTAAGTGCGTTAATTCAATCTATAGGCGATTATTAAATAATATTTTTGATTGAACTTACATAAATTTAATCAAAAATGTTTGTTTTTAATTTATAATTTTATACAGTCGGAAAACTAGGATCCATGGCAATTCCACAAATACCAGGATCATTTATAGAATCTGAACGTGCAATCTTCACATAACCCTTATCACCCCATGTTGTTCCCCATGAATTCTTAACAAGCCAATAATCTTGACCATTTTCATTACCGTATCCTACAATCAAAACACCATGATCCAAATTTGTTCCACAACTAGAAGAAGTTAAAATACCACTTGAATATGATTGAAAATAACGAGTGTCTGCTTCGATAGCAATAGAAACAGGTTGTAATGCTACTGCAGCTTTTAAAGATAATTGATCATTTGGTTTAACATCTGAACATGAAGAAATATGAGCTACAGGAGAACAAGTTTCGCAAGATCCAGATTGTCCATTACTAGAAGTATATGGATATGAAGATAATGCACATTGACCATTTTGAATAACATATTTAAATGCACCTTCCATTTGACCACCATTGCAACCATGAGAACCATATGAAATACCTGTTGCACATTCAACTAATTGTTCTTCAGATAAATCTACTAATTGTCCTTTAGAAATAGCCCAAGCGCCTTCAATAGCTCCAGTAGAAGAGAAAGTCCAGCAACTACCACACTGTCCTTGATCTTTAACAGAAGTAACAGCACCGTTATTTCTCCAATCAATAGAGGACGGGCTGCCTGTAGCACCGCTAGAAAATGTTTTACAGCCATAACTCCCCACTTCTGACTTTAATTTATATCCACCAAGATATGTTTCCTTAAACTCTTGAGGAGTCAAATCTGTAAATTGATTAATACCCATAGTAAAGTTTTGATTGTTATCTAAGTTATGAAGAATAATAGTACGAAGATTTGATCTGAATATTTGAAAACGTTTCTCAAGTTCTTGAATACTCTCATATTTCTTGTGAAATTTTTCTTGAAAATTAGAAAAGTGTTTCCATTCATCGTTATTCTCTAGTAAAAATGTATTTGTACCACGAAGATTTACATCAGCAAAAACAGAATTACTTACAGTAAAGAAAGATGCTATCAAAAAAAATATTTTCAACATCGCTTATATACATAATTATATACTTTATCCTTTATTATCTTTTAGAGAAATATTTATCATTCTAAATTTCTAAATATTTACCTGATTTTAAATTTATAAATATTTTTCTTTAAATTCTTCTGGTGTCATAAGAGGAATACCTAGTTTTTTTGCCTCAAGTACCTTTCCAGTATCATCATTTATATCTTTTACTAGAACTAAGAATGTATTTTTAGATACACTTGATCCTAATTTAGCTCCAATATTCTTTAAAGCATCTTGGATAAAAGTATCACGAAAACCTGTTAAAACAATAGTTTTTCCAAATAGGGGATTCCCTTCATCATATGCATTTTTTTTAATAGAAGATAATTTATTAATGACTCCTGCTTCCTTTAAGAATTGAATAAAATCAGGTATTCTCTCTACAAATGCTAGAGCAGTTTTTTCAGCCATGCCTTTAATTTCAGCTACTCTTTTTATTTTTTGTTCCAATGTTTCCTTAGATATCAAAACATCTGGATAGGAATCCATAATTAGTTCTAATCGTTTTTCGCTAAAACCTCTTCCAAATATATTTGATGCGGACATAATTGTTATTAATGTTACTGAATCAATCTTCTCTCTAATACCATTGTATAATTTTGTTGCGGTTTTTTCTTTGAAACCTTCAACAGTTAAAAAGTCATTTACTGACATATTTAGAATTTTTGGTACTGTATCAAACCCTGCTTGAATAATTCGTGCAACATTACCTGAGCTTAAGCCTTCTACTCCTAAACCTCTAAAGAAACCAGTAATTACTTTTTCCTTTACAGTTTCGTCTGTTTCTAAATCTTCTAACATTATATCAACATGTGTATTGTTCCATTTATACGGAACTGAAGGCATTTTGGCTTGTTCTGCAGGTACAGTAACCTTGCGAATATGTGGAATTACATCTCCACTACGAATTAATTCAATAATAGCTCCTATTCCCACTTTATTATTTTCAATAAAGGCAGCATTAAAACCTGTAGCATATTCAATTTTAACACCACCTAGATGAATAGGTTCTATTTGAACACGAGGTTTTAAATAGCCATCTTTACTCGCATTCCAAATAACATCTACTACTTTTGCTTCCGCAATTTGATCAGATAAAACCATTTTAAAAGCAAAGGCATGATCAGGATTTCCAACTTTTCTTTCATAGACTGCATCATTTGCTACTATTACACCATCAATTTCATATGTATACGTTTTTCTCCATTCAATGAGAATCGATGATAGAAAACCATTTGTTATAGTATTTGTTGTAGTATAAAGTACCCTTTCTACATCAAGAGTTCCTAATAAAGCCATTTGTTCTGAAGGTTTTAAAATAGGTTTTATCACCTCATAAGCAACAAAATTTATATCTTTAATAGATTCATTAATTGTTTTATGATTTATAATTCCTGAAACCATATTTCTAGGATTTGCAAATTTTTCTTTATATTTTGATTCAAATACTATTTTTGGTATGATAAATTCACCTCGAATAACGATACCTTTTTTCTTAGGAAGCCTTAGATAAGGAATTAAATGACTTATATCTTGACCTACTTTACCATCACCTCTTGTGTATAATTTAGGTTCTTTCCCCTCAGTTGTATAAAGTCCACTTACACCATCTAGCTTGCATGATAAAACATATGGACCTTTGAATTTATTAATCCAATTAGAAAGAGCCTCTGTATCTGGTTTTATTTTATTCATAGAACCCATTGAATATGGTAGAGTAACTTTATTTTTTTCAATTGGAGCACCAATTTCAGTAATAGCTATATTTGAAGGATACTTTTCTTCTATGTATTCTTTAACAATATCATATTCATTATCAGTCATTAATGGATCCTCGTTATAATATGATTTATTTGCTTCTCTCAATATATCAGATAATTGTTTTTCATTTAATTGCTCTAATACTTTGATTCCATTTTTCTTAAAATCATTTATTAAATTTTTTATTATAGAATCTTTAGATATATTTTCATTGTTATCTTCTTCAATTATTATTTTCTTTTTAGGTTTTAATATTTTTTTTTCTTCTGATTTTTTTTTCTCATCTGGCTTCTTTTCTTCTATAATAGGTACTTGATTTTTTATTACTACTGCACGACCATCAATACGTTCAGTAGGAGACTTATATTCTAAACCTAAATAATCAAATATATTTTTTTCAGTAACAAATTTATGATCTACTTTATCACCTTTCTTTTTATCTTTAAAATGATAAAGTCCGTGCTCGTTCATTGTGAAATCTTTTTGTACAGCATAAGATCTCATAACAGTGTTAAAAATTTTGCTTCCAGTAAAATAAAGTACTGAAAATGGATATTCATTTTGACTTGTATAGAGAAAATCAACACGACGAGCAGAGTCAGATGAGGGTATTTTTGCAATGACAAGACATTTTGTAGGCCCTCTGGATAAAACTTCTATAATAACCTTTTGTTTTATTAAAAGATCAATAAATTTTGTAAAAACACCTGTATTATCTGATGTAATAATGACATCAATATCCCCAGAATTCTGAGCTCCACGACGATAAGAGCCAACAATTTCAAAATGTGAATTTGGTGTAGCTATTTGAGTAAAGTCATTTGTAAATATAGTTTTATATTGTTCTATTTCAGAACGAGGAATTCTTTTTAAGATATCTTCGTGATATTTTAATCCAACTTTTTGAATATCATTTAATAAAATATTTTGTTTTTCTTTTAACTGAGAAATAGTAGTGATTCCTTTATCAACTAATTCCTTAGCTTTTTTAGGTCCAATACCGTAAATTTCTCCTAAAATATTAACTGGATTATTTTTTTCTCTTTCTAAAATTTTTAAAGTACCTGTTTTTACATATTCATTTAATTTTTCCATTATAGTTACACCAATATTAGGTTTACCTTTTAAATCATCCGGTGATATTATATCATCTGGATATGACATGATCGTTTCTTGTGCTTTTTGATAAGCACGAGCACGAAAAGTTTCACCTTGCTTCAACATAATATCTGCAAGCTTTTCCATAAGCTCAATAAATTGTTCGTTTAAACGGCCTGTAACATTCATTTCTTTTACTTCTTGAGTTGGCTTTAAATCTATTTTAACTCCTGTTTTTTCAGGAAAAAAAGATTCAATTTTATCTTTTGGTAAATCAGAGGAAGAAGATTCAATTATTAATAATTTTCTTTTCTTTTTTGTATTCTTGTTTTTATTATTATTATGAGGTTTCAATATCTTTGTTTGTTTCTTAGTTACTACTTTATTTTTTTTATTTTTTACTGATTCAGATGATTTTTTTGAAGATGAAGATGATGATTCGATTATTAATAATTTTTTATTCTTTTTTGTTATTTTTTTTGTTTTTGTCATTTTATTTATAGAGAGAAAAGAAAAAAGTTATTGACTATATAAGTCTCACTTTTTATTTAATTAAATTAATTACATCTAATAATTGATATTTTTATTTATATTTTAAACATGAATTCTAAAACTACTTTGAGGATTTACATATCTACTTACCTTTGGTTGAGCGGAGGAGTCAAGTTGTTGTGACGGAGCTGCAACTGGCCTAGGTGGCGTAGGTTGCTGCTGTTGTAATGCTTGTTCAGGGTGATAGTTGCTAATGATAATGCGTAATTTTCCAAAAATCTCACACTCAACACGGTGAAATTCCTCATTTTCTGAATATTCCTCATGATCTAATAGCAATACTTTTACCATTTGCTCCATAGTAATGCCTTGCGAAACTAATTTTTGAGTGATGAACTCAGGTGTTGGTTTGGGTTCTTCTTCCTCCTCCTCTTCTTCATCTTCATCCTCTTCCTCTTCCTCTTCCGCAAGGTCATCGGCATCATGCGCTACACCATTCAAGTTATCGGTAAATAGACGCAATCCTCTGAGAGCAAAGTCGCTATATGGCTCATCATCTTCATCAATAGTACCCCAATCATCCTCTTCTTCCTCTTCCTCCTCAGGAGTCTCTGCCATAGCTGTACGGCAGTATGGACAGGCTAAACCATTATGGGCCACGCTGGTCATAAGACAGCTTGTGTGGAAGCAATGACCGCACTCTGTAGTAACACGATTATTAATACTAACAATACTATCCATACAAATAGGACAATCCATAGTCTCGCAATATTGAGCTGACATTTTTCAGTTATGAGTTTGCTTTGTGCAAATTGATGATAATTTAGTTACCTTTATCATTTAAATAAGAAAGTATTTCAATTTTTTATTTATATAATAGAAAAATAAGTTAAAAATGAAAATAACTAAAAATTTATATTTTACATTTAGGAAATATAGAGATGAATCTAAATATATAAAGCTAACTAAAAAATATTTAATAAAATCTTTTATTCGAATTTATTAAATGAAGTGGTTGAAAATGCAAATGCGTAATGGACAAATATATGAACAACAAAAAATATATAGAACGATCCAGCAGGGACCATTGAAAACTATTACTCTTTTTAGTCAACCCTATTTAGATACCTATAATCAATGTTACAAAAATATAATTACATTAAGTTCTATGCCCCAAGGTCCCCTTGCCTCTATTGTTAGAAGAGTACAATTTCCTATATTAAGTGAATTTAAAAGTTATGGATATAGTTCTTGTAATACTAGTAAAACATGTGGTCTTGCATTAATATCTATAGCAAATTGTGCGAAAAACGATTTAATGGATGTTGACGAAGTGCCTATTTTAATGTCTTTTTTACTTTCTAATGGGTATTCCATAGATACAAGTATTACAAAAATGTTTAATCAAAGTGATATACGATTTCAAACGAATAATAGTAATACATTAATATGTTTTATTGCTTATAATGGTTCTTCTCTAGAGATATAAATTATTTATCTAAATCAAAAAAGAATAATTGAAATAATCTACTATTTTCTAAAGTATTACCAAAATATGTTGAAGCTGCATGAAACATACGTGAATCAAATAATACAAGACGATTATATACATTACCAACAACATCAACTACTTCAAATTCAGTAGAATCTAAAAATCCATTATTAAAAACGATTTGAAATTCATTATTATTTTTTATTTTCATATTTTTTGTATGTTTTGAACGATAGAAAGTCGTTCCAGATTGTGGTGGAGCATCTGGTGTTAAAAATAATATTCCTGCATATTCTTGACCATCTATATGATAAACTAACTGATCTCCACCAATACAATATTGAAAACATCCATTTACTCCATATTTTGTCCAGTTTTTAATTTTACAATTTAAAATATTTTCAAAACTTTCTTTTAATCCATCAAATCTATAAACATGATCTGTTCTTTTGCCTTTATGATAATCAGGATGAGATACAAAATTTTGTTGTAATGCAAAACTACGTACAGAATTTACATCTTCATAAAAATTATCAACAACTACAAAAGAAGGAACAAACCCAGATATCTTTTTTAATGCAAAATTATTATTTGATAATTCACTCATATAAAATAATATTACAATATTATTTTATATTATTTAAAAAATAATATTATTTTTTTATTTTTTCAAGATAACATAATTCTAATGTATTTTTAAAATGTACATCTTTATGAAATGCAATATTGCGCTTAGTTTTTATAAAATTTATAGCTTTTATGGGGTTAAAATTGTAATATTTAATTAAATAACATGCTACTACAGAACAAGAACGTTGAACACCTTTATGACAATGAACTAAAACAATATTATTATTTTGTAGACTATTATGTATTTGTTCTAATATCATATTTTTTTTTAAAATATTATATAAACTTTTATATTCATTTGGAGTGTCTTTAATAGGAACACGAATTTTATTTTGTGTATTTGGATGGAAAGGAATATTTGTAGAGCAATTTACAACCATAGAAAATTTATCTCCATGTTTTTTGGATGTTTGCCAATTACCAATATATAAATTTTTTATTATTTTATTAAAACTTATATTATTTTCATAATCTAACATTTTATTATTAAATTTTCTTATATTATAATTTTATTATTTTTAAATTATAAGTTTATTTGCTTTATATTTTTATTTATAGAATAATTTAAAAAAATTGATTTTAAATTATTAAAATAAATTAAATACATTAAAATAATATTTATATTTAAAATGGATCAAACTATTAATAATAATACTCTAGATAAAATAAATTATGTTAATTTTGGAGATATTGATTTACCAATACCATTATCAGTTACTTTATATTCTTATCAAAAACAAAAAGAAATTCACGATTACTTATTAGAAATGGATAATCATCATAGAAAAGCTTATTTAATTGCGTATAATCATTTAGGAACATCTTTTAATATACTTAAAAGTAATGGTTTTAAAGAATGGAAAAATAAAAATGATTAATTAATTAATCAAACTCTTTTGGTTTTATTTTTATATTTTCTAGATCTTTTTTTACTTTTACCCCCTACTATTTTTGTAAACTGTGAATTATTTAAAGATTCTTTTTGTTCCAAACCTTTCATAAGATTTGGTTTTGTGAAATCGCTAATAGATCTTTTAGTTCTTTCTAATAAATCTCCTTTTTCTTTTATTAATTTATTAAAATTTTTTGTAGATGCATTAATAGTGTCTGAAGCTGTTGTAGCGATTTCACTTGCTGCATTTGCAGTTGCCATAATAGCTTCTCCTGCATTACTTGCAGATCTAATAGTACCAATTAATACTCCTACACCAGGTATTTCTTCTGCTGTATTTAATAAAATTTTAACACCATTTTCTCCTATTTTACTAGCGGCTTCACTTCCTTTACTAATAGTCTCATCTATAAGTGGATCAATGAAGGGTTTTGATGCTTCTAAAGCTACACTTCCTACTTCTGCAATATTTCCTGCTATTTCTTTTATTTTTTCAACATTTTCTGGATTTGTTATATTTGCCTTTATTTGATCCAGTTTTTGTTTTGTTTCTTCAGGATTTGTTATATCCACACCAACAAGATCTCCTACTTTTTCAAATGTATTTACTGCAACACCTTCGGCTAAATTTTCTGCTTTTTCTAATAATTCAGATGTTTTTTGATTTGATAATAAATTACGTTTTTCTCTAATTTCTTCTAATATATTTTGAGAAGGTATATTATTTTCTTCAATAGCTCCTCCATATGATTTTATTTTTTGCGTTTTTTTTATTAAAACCCTTCTATTTTTTTTTGTTTTATATTTATTTTTCATATAATTCTTATATATTAATCAAATTTTTATTTTTTATTTTCTGTTTGCATTTTCTTAAATTCTGCAAATGATATGCTATATTTTTTATCTACTATTTTTCTATCTACTTTCTTTAAAAAATTAAAATTAGCAAATTTTCCCTCGTATGTATAACGATTTGCTCTTTCTTTTAATAATATTTTTTCATTTGTATTTGAAGAATCACTTGATATATTTATATTTGGAATGCTATTTTTAGGAGGAGGAGCCGTATTAACTCTTCCTGATCCGGCTTCTTTATTATAGCTTTTAAATTTTGCAAATACATTTTTCTTTTTTTCTGTATTATTATTATTTTGACTCTGATTTTCTTCTGTTTTTTTATCATTTTCTTCCTTTTCTCTCTCTTCTTTTTCCAAAATTTCTTTCTCAATCTTTTCTTCATATAATCTTAGTTCTTCCTCCATATCAACATAAATTGGACGACAATCAAAACATTTTACATATTTTCTAGCTACTATTTCTAAATATCTGTAAGGGATTGTATTATCACTATAATATACAAATGATTCTCTTTTATTATTATAAACCATCAATACATTTCCAAGTGGCGTTTTTTCCATAATATAGTTATTTTTCATTTTATCTAATTTAATATCTATAACATATTGTTTTGCTTGTTCGTTTGCCATTTTTTCTATATTATTTTCATCATTTAATAATAATTTTTGTACTTCTTCTATTTTTGTTTTATAACTTTCAATACTTTCTAAATAAGACTCTTTTTTAGTTTCATTTGCAGCTGTACCATATATTACATCTTCTTCATTATAATATACTTCATCTTCAATATCTAAAATTTCCTTTTCTTTTTCCTCTATTTGTTGTTTATATTTAATAATGCTATTAATATAATCATTTTTAATGCTGCTATAAAATTCATAAAAATTTTCTTTTTCTAAATCTTTTTCTTCCTCTGTAAATTCAAATTCTTTATTCATTTTTCTAATTTCATCTAAATATTTATCTTCATATTTTACTTCTTTTTTAGATTGCTTTTCATCATCATTATTTTCTAATTGGTCTTTAAAAATATCTTCTAATAATTTTCCATTTGTCCCATGATCTAAACTCATTTTTATTATTTCTTTTATAAATTTAAAAGAAGCTGTAAAAAAATTATAATATTCCCAGATTTTTCTATTAATACCGATAAAAAATAGAGTTTCATCATAGTCATTAAATACGTATTTAAACAAAATATATGCTAAAAAACATTTTATATATATTGATTCTGGATCTAATATAGACATAATATTATATTATTTATTATTATATTATTTTTAAGCATTTTCTTTAGTAATTTCTTTTTTTCGTGCTTCAAATAAGTCTTTCATTTCTGTTGATAAATCTGGAAGTTTTATGAGTTCATAATTTTTTTCTTCCGATTCTGGATGCAATCTTACTAGGTATAAATCTTTTACCTTTTTATCATATTTTGCTTCTAAAATAGCCTTATATGTATTTAATTGAAGTGCATAATGCCAAAAGTTTGCATCTGGTAAATGACAAACTTCTTGTTTTATGGCAAATTTATTCCAACCATTAATTCTTGTAATATTTTTAGAACGCTTCCAATCATAAATAGACAATGTACCATCTTCATTTTCGTAAACCATGTCAATTGAACCTGCTATTTTTAAATCTTCATGGTAAATAGTCCATTCTGTTCTATATGGTTTTAAATTTGGATAATCATGAACAAAATTTAAGAAATATTTCCATTCAATATTTTTTGAATCATATGTAAGTTCATTTTTTAAGATATAAATTTCATATAATTCTTTATGTGTATAGTTAGTTCCAAGTATTTCATTATTCATAAAACATTCAATTTCAAAATGAAGATTTGTTCCTTCAGATGATCCATTATTTGACCATTTTGACTTTATTTGTTCCGCAGATAATCCCCAGTATTTATGACCTTCTTTCCATCCTTTACTTTTTATCATATTTTTAATAATTTCATCTGCATCAAATTTTGGAAAATGTGAGTGATTCCATGTTGTTACTGAAGTATATTTTGTTTCTGGGTCAGATAATATAATATATTTATGATCTTCTTCGAAAAATTGAATATTTTTATCTCTTTCATGATAATTACGTAATGATAATATATTATATAATGTAGGTTTCATTTTGTATTAAATATATATATACTTTAATACAAATAATTAAGAATCAATTTTATTTATTTTTATTATTTAATTCTTGTTTTATTTTTATTATTTCTTTTTTAAGATTCTGAATCTCTTTAATTAAAATACCTATAATTCCTGAATAGTTTACACTTTGAAAATTTTCACCATCTTTTTCCCCATTCACAAGAAATGGATATATTTCTTGTAATTCATGTGCAATTATACCAATATCTTGTTTTCCTAATTGAATATTTGTATAGGTAACAGGTCTTAAATCATTAACATTAAATGTTCTATCTAATTCATGTATATTTTCTTTTATACGATAATCTGATGTTGCATTAAATGTATTCGCTTGAATTGTAAGATAAGGAGCAACTGGGATTAAGGTGTTAGTACCAACAGTACTCCAATATGCATCTCCATTATTACCTTGATTACCTTGATTACCTTGATCGCCATTATTACCTTGAGGTCCTGTAAATCCTTGAGATCCAACACCGCCTTGAAAACCTTGTGGTCCTGTTGCACCTATACCAGAGTTACCACCACCAGATGGTCCTGTAGGTCCCGTAATACCTTGATTTAAAAAATTACCACTTAAATCACTAAAACAATTAATAAAACTTTCTGGTTGTCCAATTCCATCTGTTACATATAAATCATTTGAAATATTTACATTACTTTTAACATAATTATGTGATGCTGCATAGTTTGTTCCACCATATTTTCTAAAAGACATTTATATAATTATATTATAATACTTTTCCATAATAATTTTCATAAATTTATAATTATAATAAAAATTATATAATATTAAAAAGTATGTAAAATAAAAATATACTACATAACTAAAAAATATGTAAAATAGAAAATATTTAGTTTATATAAATGGGGTATAATATTGAAGTGTCTTTTAACATCTTAAAAAATAGTAGGGTAACAAATATAAAAAATAATTTGGAATCACTTGCTACAAATTGTGGTTGCACTAATATATATGATGATTATGAGTTTGAAAATAATATATATTATAAAAGAGAACACTGTGTAACATCTATTTATTTTGAAAATAAAAATATATATAATTTAAAAAAATTTTTAGAGATAATTAAAGATACAAAAGAATTATATATTGAAACCATTTATGATGATGATTTGAATTATTTATTATATGCATCTAAATATTATTTAATACAAAAAATGGATAAAAGATGTGCAAATGCTTATAAAATAAATAAAAGAGAACGTAGTTATTCAGAAGATGAAATCTCTATATTAAATATTGTAGAGAGAAAATTAAAATTTTAATTTTTAAAAAAAAGTAGATAGATAATTTTTACTTCTTTTGGTTGATGCTCTGCTTTTTAATTTACTACTTTTAGATTTTTTTTTATTATGATATTTATTCTTGTGTTTTGAAGATATACTGTGTTTATAAATTTTATGGGTTTTGTGTGTTCTAGGATGTTTATGCCTTTTTTTTTGAGTTAATTCATAAGAATTAGATGCAGAATTTCTATCAATTGTTAATGGTATAATAATTTCTTCATTTGATAATGGACTTGAAATATGTGTTTTATGATTATTCTGTTTTGTTTCATTTATTAAATTTTCACTTAATTCTTTTTTAAATGGTAAATTATAATTAGAATCTTTGAATGGCATAAGAGAATTATTATCGATTTCAATAATTTGAGGTTCTTTATAATTGTATATTTTTTTCTTTTTAAAGTCTTGTATTAATCTTTTATCTATAAGTAAATCAATACTTGAAACATTTAGAATATTATCTAAATCATCATTGTCTACTTTAAAGTTATAATGTTTATTTTGACCATTCGTATTTATATCTAAATCAATATTTGCAATATCACCATCATATTCTGCATCCCATTTAATTTCATTTATATCAGTTATATTATCATTATTTAAGTTATCATGAATGATAGTTTTAGTAATTCCTTTATTTTTAATATATGTATCAAGCATATTTATAATAAAAGCATATTATAATTTATAAAAATAAGTAAAATAAAGAAAGTAAAAAAAAATTATAATATAAAATGGAAATAAAATTTACAGAAATAGATGATTTAAATTTAGAATCAAATAATTATATTAATGTAAAAAAATATAATCAAAATAATGATACCGATTTAAAAAATATTAATACGGGATATAATAGTGAAAAATATTGGGAACAGAATACAGTTAATAATAGCAATAATACTTTAGAAACCAAAAAAAAGAAAGTAACATTTGATGATATATTATTATCGATGAATTTAGTAGTAAATCAAAATGGTGTATTACAATATATGGTTCCTCGAAACTCAAATAATATTAATGAACAAAATAATTATAAAGTTCAAAATGAACAAACACAAAATCAAATAGTTAATAATTATAAAAAGAATATTGTTAATCCTACACCATTAGATCCCCAGGTTAAAAATAGTTTTATTTATAATAAATATTTTAAAAATTATAAAGAGGAAAATACATCATCTATACAAGAACTAAGAAAACCTAAAACACTAGAAGAATATAATAGAATGGTATTAGAGGATAAAATAAAAAGAATTCAGGAAAAAATAAGAATATCTAATATTAAATCTACTAAATTATTATTTACAAATACAGGAAATATACAAGCTAGTAAAAATAATTTACGTAAGATGAAATTTTAAAATATTTAAATATATTAAAATAGAATAATATTATTTATAAAAAAACTTAAAGATATAATATATTTATATATTGGAGTACTAGGTTATTAAAATCTAGTATTATTCTAACCGACTTTAGCTCATTTGGTAGAGCATTTGACTGTAGTAGTATATTTATTTTATATTTTAAAATAAATTATGTTATCAAAGGGTAGCTGGTTCGATTCCAGCAAGTCGGAATATTTAATATGTATTATTTAGAATACTTATTAAACAATATTTTTATCATTATCATATACATCTACATCCATTTGTGACATTGATGAATCAGATTTTTTTCTTTGAAAAGAAATATTTTCATGTTCAAAATCATCATAACTTATATCTATATTATCAGAATTTTTATTTTTTTTAGGACCATGTAATTTAACTATTTTTGATGATGGTAAAATATTTTGAAAAAAACTTTTTTTAATAATTTGATCTTTTTTTAAAAACCCCAATCTTCCATGTTCCATATTATCATAAATATTATTAGTATCTATATCTTTTCTATTAAAATCAATAAAATTATTTGATTCTTTACTAATACCATTACCATAAGGATTCATAATATCTTTAATGAATGAGTTTAATTTTCTAGGATCAATTGTTTTTGATTTTAAACCATATCCAAATAAAAATATTCTTCGAAACCAATATTTTTTAATTATTTCTGCATTTTCCATTTCTTTAACAAACATTTCATCAATAATAGAAAAGGCAGATTTTAGTACTAATATTTCTTTTACATATTTATTTTTTTCCTCATATAATTTCATAATTTTATTTTGTAAACTCTTAACAGATGATTGTTTGTTTTTTTTATTTTTTGCCTCCATTACTGCAGTTAGATAACTTTTTCTGTTTTTAATTTCTTTTAAATTATTAATTTTACGTTTTCTTACATCATCTATTTTTTTTATAATAAGAAAAATATTTGTATTATAAATGATTGGATATCTTGTTCTTATTGTTTTTGGAATTATAAATTGATTGGTTTCTTTTATTTCGCCAATTTTTTTTTCAATATCTGATAATTTTTCACTCATTATTGTTTCTATATCATTAATAATAATATTTCCTTTTAAATCTCGTTCTTCCATTGAATTTAAAAATAATAATGTTTTCCCAGAGAGAAATTCTACAGAAGTTTGTAATTTATCATATTGATGTGCAGATATTTTATGGGCTTCTGATGCAGCATCTAATTTAAGAAAATTTACAACTGCTAGTAAAAAAGCAATAATACCATTTACGCCAGCTATCATATAAGATCCCCAATAATAATCCTTTACAACTGCGGATAATACAGTTGCTGCGGTTGATAATAATATAGAAGGCATCATTAAAAAATTTAAATAATTTTCACAATATGATTTTGATTCCATATAAATTAATTTTTGACCTCTTAAATAACTTGCTATTATGTCTAAAGAACTTGAATATTTGTGGTTTTTTTCAAAATAATTTTCTTCTACAATTTTTTCCATTTCTTTGTATTTGTATTTTTTGAAATTTATCTTTTGATTATTAATTATATTACCTGATACATCCATAGTACTATTACTTCCAGAAGCTACTATTTCATCATCATTATCATAAATATCTTCACTATATATTATCTTATTTTCATTATTATTTTCTAAATTTATTTCTTTGTTAATATTTATTATATTATCTTCTAAAATATCTTCTGATTCATTTGGTATATCATATAATTCATGAAGTTGAGTATTATATAATTCTTGAGATTTATTGAATTTAACCTTTTGTTTATTATCTATTTTTATATTATTTTTATGATTTTTATTCATATAATATTTATATTTATTTATTTTCTTTTTATAAATTATATGACTAAAACACGTAGAAATATAGGTCGTGGTTCTACAACAAGAGGTTGGAAAAGTGAACAACCAGGTTATCATCAGAAAACTATTATGATAAAAAAGTGTGGAAAAAAATGTTTTTTAGGATCTAAAAAATCATTTCCTATTTGTAAAAAAAATACTTGTAAAATAAGTTCTAAGGGTGTTTATGCTGCTTATATTCGTTCTAGACAATATAGAACAAGAGGTAAAAAATATAGAAATATATCAAAAAAGGCAAAAAAAATGTTAGTTCATATGGGATGGAAACGTTAAATTATAAATTATAGTTAATATTTTATTAAAATAAGTATTTTATAAAAAAATGATTTAATTTTATAAAATATAAATATAAATATATATAATTATCAATTTAAAATGCATGATTTATTAATAAAGTCATATGAAACTTGTAATTTTGGTAATGATTGGGGACTTTATGTAGATATTGAGAATATTAAAAATATGAATAGTAATTTTTATAATGATATAAATAAGGAAAAGAATAATATTAATAATTTTAGAATTATTGACTGTTTGAAATTTAATAACATATCTTGTTGTAATTACGAAAATTATAATTATAATGAATATTTTGAAGAAAGATTTGATGATTATCATTATTATTTAAATAAAAATGATGATTCCATGGATAAACAACAAAAAATAAATATAACTGATAATAAATATAAAATACATAATAGACTTAAAACATATTATTTACTTAAATATGCACCAACTGCAATTATGTCATCATTATTAACATATATTATTTTCTGTTTGTTATAGAATGTATTATCAGAATTCATATTATATAGTTATATATGATAAGGAACATTATAAACTAAATAATTTTCATAATTATTTATACCACATGTTGTATTGCCAAATAAATTACCAGATGGATCAATTGTATAATTTAAATATGGTACAACAGTTGGGCTTATTGTAGTTGGAGAATTAATTGTAATAGGAGGACCTATTAAATTTTCTTGTATAACTGGAACATTTTTTAAATCTAATTTGGTTATTAAATTTATATTTAAATTTGCATGGTTAAAGTTATCTAGAGGTGATATATAATTTAGTTGTTTTGATTTTGTTAAAAGTAAATAGTTGCCTTGTGTATTAACTGGTTTAGTAGGATAACATAAATTAGGTTTACAAAAAACAGTATTAGCTATTTTATTTTTTATATAATCGCCTGCATCTTGTGATTCTTTAAATACTCCAAATGTATTTTTTCCTGAATTTATTTTGAATGAATGAGCCATTTATAAGTTATTCAAATATTATTTAATATGTAAATAATATTTTTTACAATAATAGATTTAAATTCATTTTACATGAGGCTATAAATCATATGTTGTAGTTAGTAAAAGACAAAAACTATAATCCATATTATTTAAATCAACAATTCGTCCATATTCATCTAATAACTGTATATTTAAGTTTGATATAGTTACAGGGCCAAAATAATCACGTGGTGTTGAAACAAAATTAAGATTATTTTGTTCTAAAACATTAAATGTACTTGCTTGTAATGATATACGTGCTAATATATTTTTGTTTAACATAGATGAATTAAAAGCACTATAAAAATTATTATTTACATTGTTATTATAATCATCAATTACTAAGAAAAAATATCTGGGACCTGTTGTATCAACACAACCTTCTGATACATAATTTTGATTATTTACATATACACCATTTCTAAATCCAATTATCCAACCAAATTTGAGAGGTAATGGGGTACCACGGTCTTCTACGCCAAATCTATCTGCTTGAAAATCAAGTTCAATACTAGTTGCAAAAGTTAAATCATCTAATCCAACCATCATTTGTCCACTTCCAGTTGTTCCATTTGTTAGATTGATAGCAAATACTACATGAGCAAAATCTGTACCAAGTAATGCTAATTGATTATTAATTGCATCTACAATAGTTGTTTGTGTATAATTTCCATCTGGAATATTTACAACAGATGATACTGTTGTATTATCTGCCTTATTTATAGTTATATTAAAGAAATTATTACCATATTGTTTAGATATTACATAATAAGTAGTAGGTAATTCAATTGCACTTAATTGTATTCGTATTATATTATCTAAAAATATTGGTAAAATTACATTATAATTTGTTGATGGACTAGAATAATAATTATCTCTAAATTTTGAGTCAATATTTAAGATTTTTTGAATGGTTCTTTTTGCAAGAGGGTTTATTTTTCCAGAAAAAAATTCACTTGGATAGGAATTGACATAATTAGATTCTTCTCGAACTTGTAACATATGTTCATTTTTTTCGGTTATTTCAATTGGTTGAAGCTCATAATTTGTATGATATATATTTTCAAAATCTCTTTTAAGTTTAGGATCTAACCTTTGTCTATTATTTTTATTTAAAATAATATTTTTGGCTTTTATTAAAAATTGTAAGGTTCTTTTTTGGGTGTCTTTTGAAATTTCTTTATTATTAATGATATTTTCTCTTAACTTAGCTTCATTTATTTCTAAAATATTATTATCATAATTTGGTGGTAAATTGAACATTTCAATTAGTTCAGATATCGTATAATTATCAATATTTAAATCAAAGTTCATATAATATAATAAAGTAAATTTATTTAAGATAATATAATCTTAAATAATTTTATATTAAATAATTATATAATATAAATATTATGTCATATGCAAGGCAAATATATTTTAATAATCAATCTGGTGGTATAGGACCTCAGGGACCTACAGGTTCTCAAGGCCCTGCAGGAATATCATCAAATACTGGTGCAACAGGATCTCAAGGTTTTACAGGATATCAAGGTTTTACAGGATATCAAGGTTTTACTGGATCTCCAGGATTAGCATCAAATACTGGTGCAACAGGATCTCAAGGTTTCACAGGAGAACAAGGATCCCAAGGTTTCACAGGAGAACAAGGATCTCAAGGTTTCACAGGTGAACAAGGTTCTCAAGGTTTCACAGGAGAACAAGGTTCTCAAGGTTTCACAGGAGAACAAGGTTCTCAAGGTTTCACAGGAGAACAAGGATCTCAAGGTTTCACAGGTGAACAAGGTTCTCAAGGTTTCACAGGAGAACAAGGATCTCAAGGTTTCACAGGAGAACAAGGTTCTCAAGGTTTCACAGGAGAACAAGGATCTCAAGGTTTCACAGGAGAACAAGGATCTCAAGGTTTCACAGGTGAACAAGGTTCTCAAGGTTTCACAGGAGAACAAGGATCTCAAGGTTTCACAGGAGAACAAGGATCTCAAGGTTTCACAGGAGAACAAGGATCTCAAGGTTTCACAGGAGAACAAGGATCTCAAGGTTTCACAGGTGAACAAGGATCTCAAGGTTTCACAGGTGAACAAGGATC
>Ga0136644_10001279_pt1 | contig 20125 bp, 7 predicted proteins | sample C_130820_EF_Meta_FD_94780 | JGI IMG/M metagenome (GOLD analysis project Ga0136644, IMG submission 94780) | Freshwater microbial communities from Lake Croche, Canada to study carbon cycling - C_130820_EF_MetaG (v2) (version 2) | ecosystem: Environmental > Aquatic > Freshwater > Lake | place: Lake... | reverse complement strand
ATTATCAGATTCTTCATCAACTAAAATATTTTTTAATTCTGGATATTCATTTTTTAAATTTGATAATTTATCAATAGTTTGTTGTAATTTTAATTTTAATGATACAGTTTTAGATTTAGTTGATTTCCAAACGAATTTACCATTATTCATAGCTGGTATTCCTCTTATTTCAATATAGAAAAAATCACCATGATTACCGTTTGGTTTACCATAATATATATTTTTTGGTATATCATTTACTGATAATCCTGAATTTTCCGGCAATTCTGTTTTACGTTCTCTTTTTTGTTGATTTAAATTTTGCGCTGATTGTGAATTAGCTTCTCTAAGATTAACTTTTCTATTATCAGTTCCTATACGATTAATATGATCAATTGTGTGTTGTTGCCCTTTACCATCAAAAGTTAATTTATTCATTACGAAATTATGAAGATAAAGTTCTTTTTTATTATTTATTTCATCATCTGTAATATATGTAGATGCGATATAATGACCATCGATTCTATAATGCCATGATCTTTTAATAAATTCATCATATTTATCTATATCACATACAAACATTTTAAAATCATCGTTAAATGGAATACAACAAACAATATAATTTATATCATTATAATTAACTATTTCGTGATTAATTTCTTTTGTTGTTTTTGTTTCAGTAACTTTTGTTATACTTTTTACTTTAACAACTTTCTTTTTATTAATATGTCTAGATAATGAATTTACATTATCAGAATCATTTATTTTTGATTCAATTTCATCTAAATTTTCATTTAAATCATTTAATGTTTTTAATGTTTCTTCTTTTAATTTCTTTAATTCAGTAATATGATTTACTTTTTTAATTTTATTTTGAGTTGAGTTTTTTGATTTTGCGACGGCAATAACTCCAGTATCTGACATTTTCAATATATAATATTATATATTGAAATATCTTTAAGTAATTTAAATTTCAATTTTTCAATGATTATACATTCCTAATTACTATAGGCAAGTCCACCCATTCCACTCATGATACGTAATACGTTGTAATTAGTAGCATAAATACTTAAATTAGAATTTTCTGCTAAGTAATTAGATTTGAAATCATTATCAGATGCAAATCTTCCAAATACTAAGTTAAGAGTAGCATTATCAATACGAGACATGTTACATGTTCCAGATGGTTGATGTTCTTCTGGGTTTAGTGAGAAAGAATACATGTTAAGACCATCAGTTGGGGTGTTGCTGTGGTGTTGGTATGGTTGGACATAGTTAAAGTAGTTTCCGTCACGTTGAGAAAAGCGATCATGTCCGTTTAATTGTAAAAGAACTTGATTGACTGGGTTTCCAACTTTATTGATGTAAACACCATAGTTATCCCATTGTCTAAGAACAACATCATATCCAGCATATCCATCAGAGTATACATATGTATTTGCAACTGTTGGGTTAGCAGATGGAACTGGAAGATTTGGATTTCTTGTAAATACAGTTACATCAGTTGTATCGTGTAATATAGTATTGTAAAGTTTTAGACTTGCAACAGGTGATGAAATTTCTTCTAAAGTTAAAAGATCACCAAGAATTGTAATATTGTCAATATCTGCAACATTACTGATTGCAATTGGGTTAACACGGGCAAAGAAATTTGTATATGTTGATAAGTATGGAATTAGTGATCCTGCAAATTCAGCACTTGCTCCAGATTGTAAAGAAAGTAATCCATTACTGTATGTTGCTAAAGCTAAAACGGCACGTTTGGTTGCGATTAATCTAGTATTATCAACATTTTTAGCATCATAAGCTAAGAATGTTTGTCCAGATGTATAACGACCAAGTTGTAAGCACCAGTATAGAGCTTTGCATGGATGATTGAAGTTAAGTCTGAATTTTTGGTTAAGGGAATTGACAGATTCAGCACCAGTGAATTGAACTTGTTCAATTAAATATTCGTGTTGAGCTTGGGCAAATCTTTTACGTTCTTCAGTATCAAGGTAAACATAATCTACAAAAAGAGAGCATGATTGAAATGATAATTTAGAAAGTTCAGATGAATTTAAAGATGCAACACTGTTAACACATGTGTTAAGTTGTGAGAATTCGAAGTTAAGTTTAACTTCGTGATATTGTAATGCGATTAAAGGAATAGCAAGTCCATCATTTCTGTTGTTAAAGAATTTAAGAGGAATATATAAAGTTGCTTCATTGTGAGTACGTTGTAAAGTTGTAAGATCTGTGGTGTTTCCGATCATTTGATCATATCCACGATCGTGTGCCCAGTTACGAGCAAGTTCGTACCAGATATTTAACCAAGTTCCGTATTGTTTATCGATACGAGTTCCACCGATTTCAAGTTCGATGTTATCAATTAAAGCATGTCCTACACGACTTACCCATGCCCAGTTTTTGGTTGCTGTGTAAGCTGGTAAAATAACTCTAAGATACATTTTTGTAATTAAATCACCATTTCTACTAATTTGGCAAGTTACTTTACGACCGAAATCAGCTGCGCCATTGAAAACTTGTTCAATATTTTCGACTGCGAAGTTAGTATGACGTCTGTAAACGACTTTGAAGAATGTAATTTGAGGATTACCAGTAAGGTAAACATCTTGTGCGCCATAGGCTACTAGTTGCATTAAACCACCTCCCATTTTGTTATATATATATTATACCCAAAGAAAAAAATTTTTTCTAAAAACGCATAATTATAAATTAAATTCTAGATTAAAATAATTTTAAATATTGAATCTATTTTTTTTTGAATTAAACGCATAATTATTTTAATTAAAACTGATCATTAATGTATTTAAAAAGAGTTAATTTATATATTTTATATAAAAATGTCTCAAAATAATAAATCAATTCAAAATAACTCGAGTAATTTATTATTAAAACCTACTACTAATCCGTTTAGAGAAAAACATACTAAATATTCAACTTATATTAATTCTAATAAAAATAATATAAGTACAACATTAGATAATAAACATCAAGAAAAATTATTAGAATTTAATTCCCATGATGATAATTTATATAAAAAAAAGAAAAAATATAAAAAATATATAAGAGAATTAAAAGAATTAAATAATTATGATTTAACAAAGCTTACACCTGAAATTATTAATTTAAAATCTGATATTAAAGCTGAAATTGAACAACTTGAATTAGATATTTTTCAAATGGAAAATAGATTACAAGAAATGGAATATTATGAAAATACAATGGATATTCTTATTGATTATTATGCAAATGATAAACAAAAAATTACCCCCGATACCAGTGTTATTAATATAAATGAATTATTTAAAAAAAAAGATGTTAATAGTATTGGTATGGATAAATCAAAATTATATGATAAATATATGAAAAAAGTACATAATATTAATACTAGAAAAGTTAAAAATTCTCATATTCCTAAACTTTGTAATTCTTGTAAAATAGAAAAAACTGTACATTTGAATGATGGTTATTTAATTTGTACTCAATGTGGAGACTCTGAACCAATATTATTAGAAAATGATAAACCAAGTTTTAAAGAATCTAATATTGAATCTAAAGCTTGTGCTTATAAACGTGCAAATCATTTATCAGAAATATTAAATCAATTTCAGGCTAAAGAATCTACTGAAATTGATGATATTATTTATAAAAAAATCAAAGATGAATTAAATATTCAACGTATTTATGATTATAAATTATTAGATCATAAATTAATGAAAAAAATTCTTAAAAAATTAAAATTAAATAAATATTATGAACATACTCATCATATAATTAATAATTTAAATGGTATGCCACCACCTACTATGACTAGAGAACAAGAAGAAAATATTAAAAGATATTTTAAGGAAATTCAAAAACCTTTTACATTATATCGCCCTAAGAAAAGAAAGAATTTTTTAAATTATAATTATATAATTCATAAAATTTGTGAATTATTAGAATATGACGAATTTTTACCATTTTTCCCATTATTAAAATCTAGAGTTAATTTAGAAGAACAAGATTTAGTATGGGAGAAAATTTGTAAATACAAAGGATATGAATTTTATCCATCTATATAGAACAGAAAATATATTTTTATATTTTCTGTTTTATATAGATGGATAAATTTATATACTTTATATGAGTTGATGAAATACAAAGGATATGAATTTTATCCATCTATATAGAACAGAAAATTTATATACTTTATATGAGTTGATAAAATACAAGGGATATGAATTTTATCCGTCTATATAAAAAACTGAAAAATATAATATATATAAATAATATCTATATTATATCTTATTAAAGATAATGGAGATAAATAATATAACATCCTATGTTGAATACGATTTATTCGGTTCAACATCAAAAAATAAAACAATGTTCAAATCATCAAAATTACTAACTGGTTATTGTGATTCTGATTCGGATTCTGATTCTGATGCAGAATCAGAATCGGAAAATGAAAAAGAAGAATGTATAACAGTTCTAAAAAACAGTAATATAAAAGAAAAACGTTTTAGAACAAAAAAAGGAGAACAATCTAAAGCAAAAAACGATGCTAAAAAAACTAATATTACTGAAGATTTTGATCATGATGATGAATTAACATTAGATGAATCATTATATGATATTAATATTAGAGTTACTAATCGTAATGGGAGAAAAGCTATTACATCAGTGGAAGGAGCCCCTTTAAAATTTGTCAAAAGTAACCAATTTGACCAATTTATGAAACATTTAAAGAGTGCATTAGCATCTCGTGCAACTTTACAAGGAACAGATGACAACCCAATTATTGAAGTTTCAGGAAAAAATGTTGATAAAATTAAAGAGTTATTAATAAAATATATTAATTGTAGAGAAGATCAAATAAAAATTCATGGTATCTGATCATTTTTATTTATAACAATTATAGGTCTATATATATCTAATAATGTTTGTACTAATACAGCAGAGGAACAAATCATAATAATTTCGTTATATGGTATTTTACCAATAGTAAAGTATTTTGTAATAAAATAAATTGTTATAAATAAAATAATAGCTCTAATAATTTTTATTAATGCAACATTATCAAAATTCATTATATGTATATATATGTTTAAGATTTAAAAAATAATTATTACTTATAATTATTAAGTAATAATTATGGCAGGTGGTTTAATACAAATAGCTTCATACGGCATACATGATATTTTTTTAATTGGTAATCCACAGATAACTTTTTTTAAAATTGTTTATAGAAGACATTCAAATTTTTCTATGGAATATATTGAAGAACAATTTAATGGAACTCAAAATTTTGGAGGATATTTAAGTTGTAATTTATCTAAAGCAGGTGATCTTTTACATAAATTATATTTAAAAATAGCAGTTCCACAAGTATTAATAAATAAATCTATATATTCTAATCAAGAACAAAATATTACAAATCCATATAATACTTATTTGTCAAATTATAATCAAATACAAATATTTATAAATTCTGTAAATTTTAATTTAATTCAACCATTGTATAAATTATTACAAATATCAAATCTTAAATATACAGAAATTAATTCTAAATATACTATTTCATTAAATAGAATGAATTATAATGGTTTATTAGATAAAATTAAAAATATTAAAATAGTTTTTAATAAAACATTTAATGTTTTATTATTTAATGGTACAGCTTCAATTATTTATATTAATGATCAAACAAATATAAGTTCATTTTTAGATTTTAATAATTATTATACAAGATATATCTCTCAATCAAGCACAACAATTAATAATGATTTAAAATCATTATTAGATAATTATTCATTACAATTACAAATTATTAAAAAAAATATGTATGATATGTTGTTATTTTATCAAAATATTAATAATATTATGTTAAGACAAAATATTGATTTTGCATGGGTTGAATATCTTGGACAACAAATAATTAATAGAGCTGAAGTTGAAATTGGAGGTAAGGTAATTGATTTTACTGATGCTGTTAGAATGAATATAAATTATCAATTAACAAATAAAATAATGCATGATATGACTTATAATAAAATTATTGGAAATATACCAGAAATGACAACATTTAATGATGTTGCTAAACCAGCATATATTATGTATATTCCATTAGATTTTTGGTTTAGTAAATATTCTGGTTTATCTTTGCCATTAATTTATTTAAGATTTCATGATGTAAAAATAAATATACAATTAAATGATTTAGTGAATTGTTGTTATTATGAATCATTAAATTCAAATTATTTAATTGAAGATATAATAAAATTAGATTCTGCAACATTAATTGTTAATTATATATATTTAGATACAGATGAACGTAATAAATTTGCACAATTAAGTCAAGAATATTTAATTGATCAAACACAAATAGCACAATTTACAGATATTAATATTACAAAATTAAATATTGAATTACCTTTTTTTAACCCAGTTAAACAATTATTTTGGGTTATTCAAGATATTAATAATATTGGTCGTTTAAAATATTTTGAATATAGTTCTAATTTTTATGTAGATATATATGATTTTGAATCTTCAATGGATTCATCATTAATAGATAAAAATTCATTAACAGCAAGAAATTTAATAAAAATAAAAACTGTTGAACCACAATTAATTAATTATATTAATGTTGGCGACATAATAACAATATATAATAGTATTTATTATAGTGGTACATATTCAGTTATTAAAATAGATAATGAATATTTATATATACAATTTGATTATTTTATGAAAGAAGATTATTTAAATAATTATAATTTAACAATAATAAATGGTTATTCAACATATTCAAAATCATCGTTATATTCTGGTAATTCTCAAGCATATATTTGTAAAATTAATAATATAAATCCAGTACAATTATCATCAATGCAGATAAATGGTGTTGATAGATTTTATAAAATAGATGATATTTATACAAATTTTGTTCAACCATATCAAAATAATAATAGAACACCTGCATATGGTTTAAATACATATTCATTTGCATTATATCCAGAAGAATATCAACCATCTGGATTTTGTAATTGTAATAAATTAGATTTAAAAACAATGACATTCGAATTTAATCCAATTTATATAAATAATAATTCTAATAAAACATTAAATGTACTGATATATGCACATAGTTATAATATATTAAAATTATCTTACGGTAAAGCAGGAATTATATTAAATATATAATTTAAAGATCAATATTATATTTATTAAATAATAATAAATATAATATGCCTGGGGGTTTATTACAATTAGTTGCATATGGTATAGAAGATGAAATATTAATTTCTAATCCCGAAATTACTTTTTTTAAAACTGTTCATCGTAAATACACTAATTTTACAATTGATACATTATCTACTATTCATGATGTCAAATATGATACTACATATAATATTTTAATTCCAAAAACAGGAGAATTATTATATAAAATATTTATTAAATTAGATTTACCAAAAATAACAGCAGAATTTATATCAAATTTATTTGATGAAATTTTTGAATTAATATCAGTTCCTTTATATAATTACACAATTAATAATTATAATACAAATGAATCTACAATAAGTAATTTAATTGAATTATTAAATAATGAAATAAATTCATTAAATAATTCAAAAATAACAACTGAGTATTTATCTGTTATTGATCAAAATAATAGTATTGTAAAAATATATAATACATATGAAACATGTAATTTAATGTGTGTTGATTTAAATTTAAATAATTCCAAATTAATTAATGATTCTAAATATTATAATAGTAGAAATATATTAAATACATTTTTACAATCAAATATTGATAAGTGTTATAATTTCAAGGTTATTAATTTTTTAAATGAAAAAAATTATTTTATTAATACTGATTATACTTATACATTAAATTATATTAAATTAATTAAATCAATTATTGGAATAATATATCTCAATAAAAATTTTGATAGATATCTTAATTCAATGTTATTATATTTATCATTAGAATCATCATTTAATAATATATTATATCAAATTACTAATTCATATAGTTATTATAATAATTTTAAAAATCAATTGTTTATTTTAACTATGCCAAATGAATTTTTTAGACAAGATTATAGTATGAATAAATATGGTTATAAGCATATTGATGATATAATGATTAATTTGCGTATAAATGGTCAAATTATGACATATGATAATAATTTTATATCTATACCTAATTATTTGATTTTTACAGATAAAACTGATCAAAATATATTAATTCCTATTATAATTACAGATATACATAGTTACACACCATCAAATTATAGTACAATTTCAAATTATTATTATAATTATACTGGTTATATTGCAAATATTGATTATTTTAATAATCTTATTTCATATAGTAGCACATTCTATTCAGATGTTTTATTAAATACACTCAAATTTGAAAAAGTTACTTTAAGTAATGATGATGGATTATTTAGACAAATTGATATCATGTTAACTATATCTAGTGTATCAATATCAAAATCTAGTGATAATTTATCTTATTTATATCAAATAGAAATAAATACATCTAATATAAATTATACTGGTTCTACTTTAGATGCAGTTATTAATAATATAATTAAAACAATTATACCTATTAGATATGCGATATATATATATAATTATTTTGGAAGAAATGATTACAAATATACTACAGACAATAAATTACATAAATTACCACCAATGGCTATATTACTATTAGATAATAATAATCCTCCTACATATTCAGAAGAACACGGATTTATTATTAATTTTAAAAATACTTATAAGGAATATGATATTAATAATATTATATTATTGAGTCCTTATATTCCTATTATTACTTCAAATAATACATTATTTTATACAAATTCAACAGATACAGATTATAAATATCAAGTTGAATATTTAATAAAAAATAATAAAAATACAGATTCAGCAATGGATACAGTTTCATCATATCCAAAAGTAATTTTCAGTATAAATAATCAATATTACAATACATCAGCACTAACTATAAAAAATACAATTAATTCAGATTATAGTATAAATATGGATACATTATTTAATAATGTACAATTAAATCAATATCTAAATTATTTAAATTTGAATTCTACAATAAATAATACAATATTAACAAAATTAAATAATAAATTTACATTATACAAAAATAATTTATTAAATGCATATCAATATATTATTGGATCTTCTAATAATAAAACTGTATTTACCGAAGTTATTAATATTTATAAAATAATTAATTCATACATGAGTAAAATAAGTATTACTGATGTACCATTTAAACAATCATTTGATTCTACTTCATTAATTACACTTATTATTAAAAATAATATAACATCTGATATTAGTCAATTTACATATAATGATATTGTATTAAAACAATTACCAGAAACATTATTAGAAGAACTTGATATATTTAAAATTAGATTATATCCTTATCGTGTTGCATCAAATAAAACTCCAATTAATGAATCAACAATATTATTCAATAATGATCAAGTTGCATATGTAATACCAGGAAATGAAGTTTATTTTAATAAAAATATTCCTTATAATAATCATAGTTATCTTATTAGATATTATTATAAATTTATTCATTTAATTGAATCTAATACAAAATATATTGATATTTATGTAAAAACAAGATATATATTATTTGAAGATGGTATTCAAATAGAACCTACTGATGAAACAAAATTATTTATTGATCAACAATTTTCTTATATTCCTACTAAATATGATACTAGATATGGTATTCAATCAGAAACAAATCCTAATATTCTATTTGTTATGTTTTATTCTGATATGTGGCCTAGTATTACCGGTGATACTACAATAAATGCTCCATATATGATGTACACATATTTTTTATATAAACCTATGGTTGAATCAAGTTTTGAAGATATTTTTTTTCTACAACAATATTATTCGAATATTATATATGATATAATTTCATTTCCATCATATTATTATCAAAAATTTAATTATGATTTATATTATCAAAAAAATCCAATAATAAATATTGTTGATAATAGTATTCATAATATTTATTTTAATGAAATTTATAATTTAATTTTATATAATGCATATAAATCTTTTTTAGATGGTAATAATAATAATATTGCTAATATAACATCATTAATTATTCAAGATACTGTTTATATTTTATCTAGTTTTTTTAAAGATCCTAATATCATATTTCAAAATTTTATAACTTATATTCCACAAACTACATCATTAGAACAAGACGCAATTAATCCATCATCTTATACAACTTTTAATACACCAACAAACGGATATAATTTATTAAATATTTTTTCAAATAATTTATTATTATCATCGGAACATATTTTAAATACATCATATGAACTAGTATCACGTTATGATAACAATTTATTAAATTATTATAATAATAAATTAATATTTAATGCAACTAATTTACCAAAAATTGTTTCATCAGTTTTGTTAAACAATCCTGAAAAATTTATAACTACGGAACAGTTTATGGCATTTTTAGATACTGATTTATCATCAACAAATGTATTAAATATTATAACATTAATGTCTCAACAAATACCGACTGATTCTACAGGTGTTCCATTATCATACCCAATACCAATAACTAAATCAACATCAATATTGACATATAATTTACTAAATGTATCTACTGCTAATAATATAATATCAAATTTAATATTATATGATATTTTAAATGGGATCAATATAACAAACAAAGAATATTTATTAAATGTATTAAATATTTTCAAAAATAATTTAAATATTCAAATTATTGAAAATTATTATGAAGTTGATACATTACTTATTGATCCTATTCTCAATGGTAATTATCAAAATTCTCTCATTTATAGTAGTATATTTAATATTATTAATAATTCTATTAAGATGTATTTTGAAATATATTTATTACGTTCTAATGTATTAGATGCAATGATTGACCCTGTTTCGTATCCAAATTCATCTAAACAAAATATAATAACAATGTTTACTAATCAAATAACTAATTATACAGATAGTAATCAAATTAATAATTCTTTACTTAGTTTAGTATCAAGTAATATTATAACAACTCAAATCAATGATACAATTGTTTCAGCTACGATTGGTCCTAATATTCAATCGTATTCTAACATTACAGCATTAATTAACGACCCATCTGTTAGCGACGGGTATTATAAAAATCAAGCAATAAGTTATTATAGGGGAGTTGAATTAATAGGAAATATATTATCAACATTAAATATATCAATTAATTCATTTACTACAGTTGTAACAAATACATTAACAGATACTGATTTTATTAAAAATAATATATCAACATTTGCTATTGAAGTATATCGAACTAATACAAATATTTCAATTAATACAATTCAAACACAATTAAATGCAATAACTTATTATACAGTTATGCAATATACAATTGGACAATTATTAATAAATAACTTAAATATATTTAATTATAATGTATTAAGTTCATCATTATTAATAAATAAAAATATTAAACTTATTTATTATAATACTTCCGGAAAATTAACAAATGATTTTGTGTATATTTGTGATACTATAAATTCTGTTACTAATGTTATTAATAACAATACATCTGATTTATGTTCATATAATTTTATTGATGAATTAACAAACACTATAACTATGAATAAACAATCTAATCTTGTCAATCAAATGATTAATCTTTATAATATTGCATCTAAAAATAATATTCAATCTGAAATATTTACACCTAAATTAATGGAATCAATTGTTAATCTATATAATACATATGCAGAATCAGCGATAATTTCAGTAATAGAAAAATTGACAGTTACAATAAATAATACAATTGATTCATTACCAATAACTACAATAAAAATATTAAAAAAAATAACAAATCCATTAATATATAATCAATTGATTTATAAAGATGATATGCATTATTATGATACTATTTTTTATTTATTTAATTATATAATTAGTCAATTTTATGATGTTAATAATATAGATTTATCATCTCAATATGATAATAATACTACATATACAAATTATACTATATTTTTTAATGATATTGATTTAACATATAATTTAACAGATCCAAAAAGTGGTCAAACTTTAGTATCATGGTTTAATAATTATGATCAAACAACAAATAGTAATAAATATTATAAAATTGATTTTCTTGTAGATTCAGCATTAATAAATATATATTCGTTATTTAATTATTTATCTAAAATAATAGATGATCCAATCAATACAACAGGACCATTTAATGTTGATAATACATTAGATGGTATATTTATGAATTATGTTGACAATAGAGAGTATTTTTATCCAATTGCTAGTATATTAAATTATATTAATAAATATTCACCAACATTTAACCCATCGTTAAATCAATCAATAATTAATAATATTTTAGCAAATCCTATATCAGCAATCATATATAATAATATCAATAATTTTATATTTTTATTAATAAATATTGCCAATATATATAATTTATCTGATTTAATTGATAATTCTATTTCGATTGTTGATCAACAATTATATAAATTATCAACAACAATTACAAGTGATCCAATTTATCAAATATTTTCATTACCAAATCTTAATGTATATCATGCTAATTCATATCAAAATTCTAATTATTTAATATATAATTATTTATTAGGTGTATTACAATATAATATTAATCAAAGTTCTTATACTAACTTTAATCAAACTATAACTGATCAACGTAATGCATATGTAACTTTATATAATAATATAATTAATGTAAATGATATTGGTATAAATACAGAAGCATATGTTAATTATTATGGACATTTTGGATCATTTTTAATTGATGTAGAAAATAATGCATCTAGTTATTTATCAAAAAAATCATTATTGAATACACTTCAGGTAACACCAACAGGTTATAAAACCATTAGTACATTTATGAATATAACAGGAACTAATGATTTATATAAAGCATTTACAAATATTTTAATATATTTTAAGACAAATTTATCAACATATCAAAATAATATATCAAATATAGACTTTATAAATGCAAATTTAAATTATGATAAATATTATTCTGATATTAATAGTTTTTATAATTATTTAGTTAATGATGTTCAAATTTCTTCTTATAATAAAACAATATTTACAAATAATTTAATTACATATAGATGTAGTGATGCAACTATATTAAATAATATTTTTACAAATATTATTACAACAGAGTATTCATTTAATACATTATATAATTTAGGTATTAAAAAAAGTTTAATTACATTAAATTTAGTACAAACAATTGATTTATTTAATTTTAATAATTATTATAAAAAAATTCAAAATAATTATCCTGGTGCAACTATTGATAAATTACAAAGTGATTTTATAAATATTAGTAATTACGACGGAATAAATGGTAAAAATATATTTAAAATATATACAACAATTATAAAAAATTCATCATTAGTTATAAATGATTATATAGGTAATTTTTTTACAACAAATTTAATGAATATTAATGAACAAAATAAAGTATTATTGACTATGCAAAATACTAAAGTTTCTGATAAATTAACAGATGTTATATTTGCATTTACAACACTTTCTAAATATGAACAATATAATGTCATTAAATTATATACAAACATTAAATATATTAATGCTTATTTAATTTATATTTATGAAAGTAATGATACGATTACTTCAATTGATTCACTGTCATTATTTCCAATAACATCTGATATTAGTAATATAATTGAATCAACTACATATACATTTTATGATATTATAATGAGTCAACAAGAATATAATTTAATCTTTAATTCTATCCTAAAATATAATTTTAATAGTGGTTCTATAGGTATTTTGATATTTAATTCAATTACACATCTAAAATATGATATAAATAATATATATTTAAAAACAAAATTAGATCCAAATTCAACAATATATAAATTTACATTATATCGTAAAACAGATTTACCATCTGAATATAAACATTTATTTGATTTAAATACATTACAATTATTAGGAATTGACATTAAAAATACATATGATGATAATTATAAAAGAATGTATAATCAATTTTCTATATTTGGTGATTTATATCATACTAAAAATCTAATTCAATCATTTTATCTAACATCGTTAGGAGAAGCAAATAATATATTAATTAATACAAATAATATTTTATCAAGGTTAGATACAATAAATATAGCAAATTTAATTAATTATTTTATATTATATGATTCATTGTTTTTAATTAACGAATTAGGTATCGTATGTAATAATATTAATTCATATATTATTAATCTACCCAACTATTTAGATATTATTAAAAATATAATTGAGCCATTTAAATATTTTAATTATTTGTATTATGGAACCTATTTAGAATCTAATACACTTTTAAATTATAATATAAACTATTCATCTAATTTAGTAATATTATTATATAATTATTTTCCTATACAAATGCAAAATTTATTTTTATCAGTTTATACAATTAATAAACCTCACATATCATCATTAATTGAATATATTAAATATATAGAAACTAATCATAATTCAAAATCAGATACTGACAATATTGGTAATATTTTAGAATCTGTTATACAAAAATATAATGTTTATACACCAGTTACTATTATAACAAGTTATGTTAAACAATTATATATTATTATTGAATCTGATATATCAGTTCAATCTGCATCAATATTTAAAATGTTTTATGATATGCAGGATTATACTGTTAATTTTATTTATAATTTATATAATTATAATAGTACAATTGAAAATACTGTTTTATATCTTATGAATGATATATGGTCTTCTTATGAACAATTATATATTGATATCATGAATAAATTACTTTATTTAGATATAACTGTATTTAACTCTATTGATATATATGTAAAAACAAATACAACATCATCAACAACCTATCCAACATTTAATCCTATTATAACTCAAACTATACAAATTGGTTATATAAATACATCATATTATTATTCTAATATTGTAAATTCAGATGAACAAAAATTAAATCTTACAAAAGATAAATTTATATTATCAAGTTCAAAAAATGTAAATAATAGTTTTGATACAATAACAATTAATAGTTTATTAATATCTGAATCACATCAATTTATTAGAATTAATAAAACATCAAATTTATCTATATATAAAATAAATAATATAGAAAATCATGTAAATAAATTATATGTAAATTATCCATATGATTTAATATTTGTACCAGATATTATTAATATTATAAATAATAGAGTAACTAATAATATAATTGTCAATGATTATTCAGGAACATATATAATATATGATAATAATACTCCAATAACTTATGAAAAAAAATATATTGATTTTTTAAATGATTTTTTAGTATCATTTGTTTATATTAATGGTATCCAATATGATATTTCTAAAAATATATTTTTTAAACCATATGATAATTCACTCATAAATATTCCATTGTCATATAATATTTCTAATATTACAGAATTAACATCAGATAATCCGTTTATTATTATTAAAAATTATATAACATCTGAATCTGTTTATTTTTATATTAATAATCTTAATAAATTATATATTTCTGATCATTATTATATTAATGATAATCAAACAACAATTAAACCTAAAATAGTTGGTATAATAGATTATATGTCTATTATTTCAATAGATGAAGTATCTAATCAAGATCAAGTAAATTCAATAGATTTTGGTTTAAGACATATATTATCAATAGTAAATGATAAAGATACTATAATTGATCCATCATTAATACAGATATATAATACAACAAATACATTATTAGATTTATTTGATATATTTGATACAAATGAATTAATTAATATGATTTTAAATTTTTATACAAATAAAAATAATATGTTAACTAAAATTGGATCATATAATAGTGATTATTATAAAAGTTTAAATAAAAATTTAATAAATTTTAATTACATTTATTCTATAATGGATTCTATTATAATTAATAATATTAATGATACATCTACTGTATTAAATTTATCATTTTTGAGTATATATCCAAATTTAAAAAATTCAAAAAATTATAAATTAAATATATACAATTTAACAGATAATGTAAATTTAAATGATGAAATTACTAATATATTAACATCAATAATTAATGATAATCTAATTTTATATAACTTTCAAGAACTTATATATTTATATGAACGAAACAATTATTATACAACTATTATTCAATATATTAATAAACCAAATATTGCTACATTTTCATATATTCCTTGGTTAGCTGATTTTATATTTGATAGTATTGATTTACAAATTGATGGTATAAGCGTTGATGAATTAAAATATGCATATATGTATATTTATCATAATATATTAACAACTGATAGTAAAAGGGTTGGTTATTCTACTATTAACAATAATAATGAAAATCTTCTAATTGAATCTAATACAAAAGATAATATTACTCTATATATCGATGTACCATTATATTTTTCTCAAATACCAGGATTAGCATTACCGTTAATATCTAGTATATATTCTAAAATTGAATTAGTATTGAAAATTAAAAATATTAATGATATAACTATCACAAGTAATTTATGTAAACTTAAATATAAAAATAATATTAAAATGACTGTTATTTATTCAGTCATTTATTTAGATGATTATGAACGGGATTTATTTAGTACAATGCGACATGAATATTTATATGAAAGAAAAATATACAATTCACCAATACAAAATAATATTAACACATTAGAACAAACTAGATATCATGTTCCGTTTGACTATCCAATAAAAGACTTTTTTTATTATGTTCAATCAAATAATATGATAAATGCAAAACAATATTATAATTTTACATTTAATTATTTATTACCAGAATTATATATGACAACACGTTATAAATTAATTTATTTAGATCAAGTTATAAAACATGGATATTATGATGATGATATATATTTATTATATACAAAATGTAAATCATTGATGATTAATAAAATTACTCAATTAAATATATATTTAAGTTTAACAATAAATACAACTACTTTACAATTTTTATATAATAATTTAACTGAAGAAGAAACATCACATATAGAAACTTTATTTAATACATATTATGAATTAAAATTGGGACAATTAACTATAACTAATAGTATATTATATCTAAATAGTGTTGAAAGATTTAATGTTGATGGTAATAATTCTAAATTATCATTATTTCAATCTTATAATAATATGATTCCTGGTATATATAATTATAATTTTTCATTACACGCTTTAGAATATCAACCATCTGGATATGCTAATTTTTCAAATTTAAAACCAGAATTTAAAATAACATTAGCTCCAAATACATTACAAAGTAATGATATATTAGTATCATATATTGTTGCAAGAAGTTATAATATATTAAGATTTATAAGTGGTATAGTTGGTAAATCTTGGTAAGATTTTAAGAAAATATCAGAAAATATCAATTAAGTTTATTTTTTTATATTTATTTAAACTCATTAATTAAGATAATTTAAATAAATATGGCAGGTGGATTAATGCAATTAGTAGCTTATGGAATTGAAAATTTATATTTAACTGAAGATCCTCAAATTACTTTTTTTAAAATAGTATATAGAAGACATACTAATTTTTCTATTGAATCAATTCCACAATATTTTAATATTAAAGCTAATTTCTCAAACCGTGTATCGTGTACCATTGCTAAAAATGGAGACATGGTTAATAGAATTTACGTCGTTGTTGTTTTGCCTAATATTCCAAAATTACCTAATGGTGCAGTAGTCAAATGGGTTGATAATATTGGTTATGTTCTAATGAAAACTATTGAATTAGAAATTGGAGGGAAAATTATTGATACTCATTATGGTGAATGGTTATATATATGGAATGAATTAAATAAAAATAATACTATTAGAGGTATGGATCATATGATTGGTAATATTCCAGAATTAATTAATTATTCATCATCAAAAGATTCATATCAATTATATATACCATTACAATTTTGGTTTTGTAGAAATGTATCATTAAGTTTACCAATAATTGCATTAGAATATTCTGAAGTTAAAATTAATATTGAATTTTCTGATATTAATAGTTGTATTATTACTGGTCCAACACATTATATATATCTTAATGATACAATTTGTTTATTTAAAAAATATGAATTATTACAGATAAATTCATCTAATTCATATATTAAATTTGTTAATTTTGATAAATCAACTTTAAAAATGGGTTATATTAAATGCGATATTAATGCATCGTTAACTCCTAATACTATTTTAACTGGTATAGAATCAAAATATGTTGCAACAATATATGATCCATCAACTAATGTATTTAATTCAATAACAACAAATAATGAAGTAGTTAATTTAACAAAATCAAATACTACATTTAGAAATATATATAATTTAACATTAGTTGATGCATTTTTATATATTGATTATGTATATTTGGATAATATGGAACGATTAAAATTTTATAAATCAAATCATGAATATTTAATAGATATTTGTCAATATGATAATGAAAAAATAATATTCAATTCAAATAATAAAATAAAAATTGGCTATTCTCAACCAACTAAAGAAATTATTATTAGAGCTCAATTTAATTATATGCTTAATGAATATTACAAAGATGTATTTAATTATACTACTAGTTTAAATAAATCTATTGGTAAAAGTTTAATTAAAAAAATTCTTCTTAAATTAAATGGGTTTAATCGTGAAAGTGATTATGATAAAAATTTTTATACATATGTTCAAGCTTTACAACATCATAAATCTGTTCCTCCTTCAGGTTTATTTTTATATTCTTTTGCTTTATTTCCAATGGATTCTCAACCATCTGGATCTTGTAATTTTTCTAAAATTGATGATATTTCTATTGATATTACAGTTGAACCAATTTCTTATGATAAACCTGTTACTATAAAAATTTTTGCTATTTCTTATAATGTATTACGTATTATGAATGGAATTGGTGGATTGGCTTTTGAAAATTAAGGCATAACTGCAACTAATTTATATCCAAGACGATCTATTTTTGCACTTTTCTTAATAAAAGCTTCATTATCTTTTGCAAGTTTATCAGAAATTAATAATGCTTCTTGTTCAGTTAATACTAAATCATCAGCATTAACAACTGATTTTGCTATTAAATATTTATCTAATACAATTCTTTGTATATCAATATCTTTTGCTAATCTATAATAGTTATCTAATTTTTCATTTATTTCTTTTATTTTATTTGGTGCCATTGTTTTATTAAGTCTACCTAATATTCCTCTAATGTTAGTTATATCATTTAGTGCATGTTGTGCAACTCCGTATCCAGGATTACCACCAATTAAAGCTCCACCAGCTAAACCAGAGTATAATGGTGAATATACTAAAACTGGATTAAATGAGTTTACTAATGGTGTATCATTATATACGTGTAATGGTAATGCTGATTGTGTTTTAGTAACATTTAATTGTATATCACCAACAAGATTAATTAAATTTCTGATATAACTAACTTTTTCTTTATCTACTTGATTATTTAAATCTAAACCTAATCTAGTATATATTTCGTTATCATCTAAATTACTAAATGTCAATAATCCACCACGTTTATTTAATGCTGTAAATCCTAATCCATTTAATACATTATATGCTAACATTTGTTTTTGTTTTGGTGTTTTTCCTTGCCATGCTCTTAAACTTTTAGATACTCCTGTTAAATTTTTAAATTCTTTTTTACATTGGTCTTTATCAGTATTATCCCCTCTTAAACATACATCAAATAATCCAGCACAAGTACCAATACCACTACCATTAATATCATTAGCACCAAATGCTGAACAAAAATTGTCATTTGATATAATATTATCATAATTATATTCTTCAGTATCACTAATCTTTAATACAAGTCCACCAGATGGAGTTTTCATAAAATAATGTTTTGGATTCTCTTTGGGCTCTAAACTGGTTTTGTACATTTGAAATGAAGTTAAATATGGTAATGATACACTATCACCAATGAAATTTGCACCATTTGATAAGTTATAATTTAATAAATCATCTAAACTT
>Ga0136644_10001275_pt1 | contig 20138 bp, 20 predicted proteins | sample C_130820_EF_Meta_FD_94780 | JGI IMG/M metagenome (GOLD analysis project Ga0136644, IMG submission 94780) | Freshwater microbial communities from Lake Croche, Canada to study carbon cycling - C_130820_EF_MetaG (v2) (version 2) | ecosystem: Environmental > Aquatic > Freshwater > Lake | place... | reverse complement strand
GACATCGCGTTTGATGTGCTCACCGGTTCGGGCGATCAGGCGATGAGCGCTGGACTGGCGAGCTTCGCGCCGGCCTGAGGACGCCGTCTGCGTCCTCAGTCTGGATCGTCAGGCGGGCCTAGGCCGGATGCTAAGCTGATCGTTCAAACAAGAGACGATCAGAGGAGACACCATGCCGGTTCGGATCATTGGAATGATCGGTGTCGATCCGCCCAAGGGCAACACGCTGCATGTGATTTCGGGCGGCATCTCGCCCGGGTTCCTGGCCGAGTTTTCCCGGGCCCATGAGGATGCCGGATTCGACCTGGTGCTGGTGGGCTACTACTCGAGCTCTGCCGAGGGCTTTGGTGTGGCCTCCTATGCCGCTGCCCATACCCGCCGACTGGGATTCCTGATTGCTCATCGACCGGGCGTGCTGGTGCCCACACTTGCGGCTCGCACCGTGGCAACTTTCGATGCCCTGTGGGGAGGGCGCCTGGCCCTGCACATCATTGCCGGCGTGACCGATGAAGACATGCAGCGCGATGGCGATTTCACCGCCAAGGAGGAGCGTTACCAGCGTGCCGCCGAATACCTTGAAGTGATGCGCAAGGTCTGGACGCAAATCCAGCCCTTCGATCACGAAGGCCGCTTCTACCGCTTTACCGATGTGCGCACCGATGCGCGGCCGATCCAGAAGCCCTATCCGCCGCTCTTTTTTGGAGGCTCCTCGGAAGGGGCGCTGATGATGGGTGCGGCGCACTGCGATGTGTTTGCGATGTACGGAGAGCCGCTGGCCGATACCCATGAGCGCATGAACGACTTTCGCGCTCGGGTGGCCGCGCAGCACCGCCCGCCACCGGGTTTCAACATGTCGTTTCGTCCGATCATTGCCGAGACCGAAGGCGCGGCCTGGGATCGCGCAGCCCGGGTGCTCAAGGACCTGAAAGACGGTGGCGCGATGCCCACGCGCGCGCTCGATGCCTCGGCCGAGCGCCTGGTCGAGATTGCCTCGCGCGGCGATGTGCACGATGAGCGCCTGTGGATGCCGGTGGCAGCACTGGCCGGTGGCCGGGGCAATTCATCGTGTCTGGTGGGCACACCGCAGCAGGTGGCCGAGGCCATGCTCAAGTACTACCGGATGGGCATCCACTCGTTTCTGATTCGCGGCTTCGATCCGGTCAATGACGTGACCGAGTACGGGCGCGAACTCATTCCCAGGCTCAAGCTTGGGGCACAGGAGATTGACGCAGGCTAGCCTGCGGGCCGATACGGTATGCTCCAGCGGGTCTTCGCTGCTGGCACTTTCTGCACCCTCGATGCTCCTATCTCCCGCTGACGAGCCTGTGCTTCGTGCCGCGACGGGATCCGCGCGCGCCACTGATCGGACCATCGTCCTTCTGCTGATCGCAGCGCTTTTTGGCGTACTGCTGATTCGCCTCGGGCTCAATGCGCTGTTGCCGTTGGCTGATACCACCGAAGCCCGCTACGGCGAGATCGCGCGCGTCGGCGTCGCCCATGGCTACTGGCTGATGCCTCACTCCTCGCCGGAACTGCCCTTTTTTGCCAAGCCACCGGCATCGACCTGGCTGGCGATGATCTCGGCGACCCTGCTGGGTGTGAGTGAGTTTTCCCTGCGGCTGCCGTCGCTGCTGACCATGGCGATCGTCATCCTGATCACCATGCGGCTTGCCGCGCGTGGCGGGTCGATTACGCAGGTTTCACCGCTGTTTGCCGCGCTGATCGTGGCGAGCGCGCCGCTGGGCTTCATTGCCGCCGGGGCAGTCATGACCGACGCGGTGCAATGCCTGGCGGTCACGGTCGCGATGGCCTGCGCCACCAGGCTGATCACCGCGAGTCCCGACCGCCGCGCCAGATGGCGCAACGGTTTCTGGGCGGCAGTTGGTCTGGGTACGCTCGCCAAGGGCTTGGCCACGGTGGCGCTGATCGCATTTCCGATCTTTCTTTATGGTCTCGCCCTGCGGGCACCCTGGCAGACCTGGCGGGTGTTTTTCTCGATTCCTGCGCTTGGGCTGGCGCTGGTGCTGGCGCTGCCCTGGTACCTGCTCGCCGAGGTCTATTACCCCGGGTTTTTGAGCTATTTCATTGTCGGCGAGCATTTCATGCGCTTTATCGAACCCGGCTGGAAGGGCGATCGCTATGGCTCGGCCCATATCGAGCCGATCGGCATGATCTGGGCGTTCACGGTGATGTCGCTCGGCCCCTGGTTGCTGGCCTGGCTGATGCCCCGTGGCGCAGGTGTCCCCGACGATGCCGGACAAGCTGCCGTCGCACCGCCGGGTCGGTTATGGTGGTGGTGTTGGACGCTTGCGCCCCTGCTCATGTTCACTGCTGCCCGAAACATCATCTGGACCTACTGCCTGACTGCGATCCCGCCATTCGCGCTGCTGCTGGCGCCGCGTCTGGCGACGCTGTCGAACTCACGCCTGCGTATCGCGGCTGTCGCCGGGCTGATCTGGGTCGCCATTTTGGCCGTGATTGCGCCGATAATGTTCAGCCGGCTGAACGCCGGTTCAGCCCGCTATCTGATGGCGCAGGTCGATCGCATCGACCCTGAAGGCAGGCTGCCCCTGAGCGTTCCCGGCAGCCTGCGGTTTTCCGGGGCGTTTTATTCGCGTGGCCGGACCTGTATCGGTATTGATCCGGTGTCGCAGGCCGCTTGCTATGCACGAGGCGACGGCCTGCGCATCATTTCCAACGAGCAGGTCGCGCCGCAACTGGCGGCCGGCCAGATCGAGGTCCTGATGGCCCATGACAACTACACGCTGGTGCGCCCGATCGCGCCCGTTCAGGGGGCGCGTTGAAGCCGGGCGTCACTCATCCGACAACATCGGGCACATCGCTTGCCGCGTCCGGGCGTGACCTGACCGTGTCTGATGCGCCGCGTCTGCCGATCCTGGCGCGGGGCCCGGATGCGCTGCTGTCGGTGATCGTGCCGGTCTACAACGAGGCGCAGGTGATTGGCGATTTTCTCGGCGCGCTGCAGCAGTTTCTGGGCAGTCTCGATCTGCGCTGGGAAGTCGTGGTGGTCGATGACGGCAGCAGCGACGGCAGCCCGGCGCTGGCTCTGGCCGCCTCACGCAGCCCGGCAGTGAGGGTGGTTCGTCTGTCGCGCAATTTCGGCAAGGAAGCGGCGATGACCGCCGGCCTGCAGATCGCCTCAGGCGATGCTGTCGTGATCATGGATGCCGACTTTCAGCATCCGCTCGAAACCTTGCCGATTTTCATTGCCCGCTGGCGCGAGGGCTATGACATGGTCTATGGGGTGCGGCATGACCCCGAGCCCGAGACCCTGGGCAAACGGCTGCTGCGCTGGGCCTTTCACCGGTTCGTCGGACGCGAAGACCGGATCGTTCTGCCCCGCGGCGCGGGTGATTTCCGGCTGCTCGATCGCAAGGTGGTCGACGCGCTCAATCGATTCCCCGAACGCGAACGCATGATGAAGGGGCTGTTCGCCCTGCTCGGTTTCAGGCAGATCGGTGAATTTTTTGAAGTGGCACCGCGCGCCGCCGGCACCTCGCAGTTCGGGGCGCGCAAGCTGGTCAAGCTCGCCGCCACCGGGGTGACCTCGTTTTCGGCGCTCCCGCTGCAGATCTTTGGGTGGGCCGGCATCATCGTGTCGCTCTTTGCCTTCGGCTATGCCGGCTGGATCATTTTCGAGGCGCTGTTTCTCGGGCAGACGATCGGTGGCTTTGCCACGCTCGCAGCCGGCATCATGATTTTTGGTGGTCTGCAGATGCTGTCGGTCGCGGCAATGGGTGCCTACATCAGCCGCATCTATCGCGAGGTCAAGGGGCGTCCGCTGTACCTCATCGACCGCATCGACGAAGGACTCGCGCCGCCGACTCGGGACGAGGCCTGATCGGATCCGCCATGCGAGTTCGGCGATTGGCGATCTGCGCAGACGATTTCGCGCTCTCCGAGCCGGTGAGCCGGGGCATCCTCGATCTGGCCGGCCGCGGGCGACTGACCGCGATCGCGGCGATGACAGCCGGCGCGCGCTGGCCGCAAGCCTGGCAACACCTGCGCGAGATTCCCGAGGGCGTGGCACTCGGCTTGCATCTGAACTTCGTCGAGGGCGTCGGTCTGGCCGATGGCAGGCCCCTGCCCGGCGCGGCCTGGCTTGCCGCACGCACGGCCACCTTGTCGATGCCGCGCAAGGCGCTGGCGCGAGAAATCGCGGCCCAATGGCAGGCTTTCGAGGATCTGGCCGGACGCGCGCCGGATTTTGTCGACAGCCACCGGCATGTCCACGTCCTGCCGCCCTTGCGCGAACTGGTTCTCGATGCGGTGGCGCGACACGGCGGCGGCATCGTCGTGCGCAATCTGTTTCCGGCCTTTGGTCCTCGCAACTCGGCGGCAAAGCGACTGGCCTTGCGTCTGCTGGGTGCGCCGGCACTGGCCCGACGACTCGACGAGGCCGGGCTGACAGCCAATACCGCGTTCGGCGGCCTGCAGCACCTCACCGATGCCAAGGGCATCGAGGCGCATTGGCGCAGCATGCTTGACGAGTTGCCCGATGGTGCACTGATCGCCTGCCATCCGGCCAATGGCCTCGATCAGGGCGATCCGATCGGTGTCTTCAGACAGGCTGAGTTCCGCTGGCTGGCGTCGTCGGCGTTTGCGCAGGCCTGCCGTGATGGCGGTTTTGTTCTGACTCGACCCGGCGCGCTGCTGACGGCGTCCTGACCTGCTGACTCACGGTGACCTAAGTCAAGATGACCTAAGTCAAGGTGAACTAAGTCAAGGTGAACTGAGCCGACCTCATTCGACCCGTGTCGATCAGTGGTCGAGGCTGCGTCTGACCGCCCGGTGATGATCACCGCGCCCGGCCCGCCCGACCAGCACCAGCGTCGGTGGCTGCGACAGCAGGTCGCGTGCGGCCTGCTGCAGTTCGGTCTCGCCGATCGCCATCGTGGTGGTAATCCGCTCGATCGGCGAGAGTACTCGGCCATGCACCAGCAGGTCACGGGCCACGGTCTCGGCCAGCTCCATCGGTCGCTCGAGGCTGCGGGCCAGATGCGTGGCCTGCTGATTGCGGGTGCGTTCGAGATCTTCCGGCGTGATGCGACGGGTCAGTTCGCTGATCTCGCCGCAGACCACATCGAAAAAGAGCCGCAGATTGCGCGGTGCAACGCCGGCGGTCACCTGCAGCAGACCGCAGTCATCATGGCCTTCGGTCCAGGCGTCGATCTGGTAGGCCAGGCCATGCCGTTCACGGACCGCCTGAAAGAGCGGCGACGACATGCCGCCGCCCAGCAGCTCGCCCAGCAGTTCATACACCGGGAATGCCGGGTCGCTGCGTGCCGGGGCCGGCCAGCCGAGCGCGACCGAGGTCTGCTCGTAGTCGTCATCGACATGCCGGAAGCCGCCGACATAGCGCGCGGCCTCGCGCTGCGATCGGACGCCCTGTGGCATCGCACCGAAGCGTTGTTCGACCTCGTCGGCGAAGCGTTCGTGATCGATGTCGCCGACCGCCGAGACCACGGTGTTGCTGCCGAAATAATGCGTGCCCAGGTAGTCGCGAAAATCGTCGCGTCCAACGCGCTTGACGAAACGGGCATTGCCCAGGATCGGTCGGCCAAAGGCCTGTTTGGGATAGGCGCGCAGATCAAATTCATCCTGTGCGATCGATTCGGGGTCGTCGCCGGCTTCACCGATCTCCTGCAGGATGACCTGTCGTTCGCGCTCGATCTCATCGGGCGGGAAGGTCGAGCGCAGCACCACATCGGCCAGGACATCGAGCGCCACCGGCATATGTTCAGCCAGCAGCACGGTATGAAAGGCGGTGTGGTCCTTGGCGGTATAGGCATTCATCATCGCGCCGACCCGCTCGATTTCGAGCGAGATGCGGCGGGCATCGCGCGTGGCCGTGCCCTTGAACGCCATGTGCTCGAGAAAGTGCGAGATGCCGTTGAGTGCGGCAGGCTCGTCGCGCGATCCGACCCTGACAAAGGTGCCGACCGCCGCGGTGCGGAACCCGGGCAGCCTCACCGAGGCGATCGTCAGGCCGTTAGGCAGAACACGGGTGCGAAGATCCATCATTGGCGGCGAGTCTACACGCCGCCACAGTCCTAAGTGTCTTGCGCCCCGTCACCGGCCTCGGGCGAGCGCCGAGCGGCTATGATTCGACGATGCCAAGCTCACGATCCCTTTTTATCGACCGCCGCGACAGCCGATCCGTCATTCTGCTGGTGGCGATCGGCGTGCTCAGCCTGGGCGCGCTGCTGATTGCACTGGTCTCGCAGCATGGCTTCGGCATCGAGCCGTGTGCCTGGTGTGTGATGCAGCGGGTGGTGGTCATGGCGATCGTCGTGGTCGCCTTCGTCGGTGCGCTGATTGCCCGCAGCCTGCCCCGGCCTGGTCCCATTGTCGCGGCGCTCCTGCTATTGGCCCTGTCGATCGGTGGCGTGCTGGCCGCCTGGTATCAGCACACTGTCGCGGCCAAGACCCTGTCGTGCGCCTTTACCTGGGCCGATCGCACCCTCATGGCTTGGCAGCTCGACGCGATCTGGCCCGCGATGTTTCGGGTGGGCGCGACCTGCGCGGATGCGGCCTCGGCGCGCCTGGCGGGTCTGGCGTTTGAAGTCTGGAGCGGCGCACTCTTCGTGATCGTGGCGGTGGCAGCGCTTGCAGTGATCGTCAGGGTTTTGCGGTCTGCGCGTCGTTGAAGTCGGTCAATACACCGCAGGAAACCCGCGGGATGTGGTTGGGCCTGCTTGGGGTGGCGGTGTTTGCGGTCACCTTGCCGATGACCCGGCTGGCCACCGGCACCGCTGAAGCCCCTCAGCTCTCGCCCTGGTTCGTCACTTTTGGCCGCGCCACACTCGCCGGCGCGCTGTCGATCATTTTCCTGCTGCTCACCCGATCGCCCTGGCCGACGGCCCATCAGCGCCGGCCGCTCGCGCTGGCGGTCCTCGGCAATGCCCTGGGTTTTCCGCTGCTGCTCGGCTTTGCGCTGCGCCATGTCAGTTCCGGCCATGCCGCGGTGGTGATCGCGCTGCTGCCACTGGTGACGGCGGCGGTCGCGGCCTGGGTGATGCATCAGCGAGCCCGGCTGGGATTCTGGCTGTGTGCTGCCGCAGGCGCTGCGCTGGTGGTGGCGTATTCGCTGGTTCGTGCGCAGCAGCACGGCGGCGGCTTTTCAGTGCAATGGGCTGATCTGCTGCTCTTGGGCGCGGTGCTGGCAGCGGCGCTCGGCTATGTTTTCGGCGCCGTGGTGACACCGGCGCTGGGCGCCGAACGGGTCATCTGCTGGATCTGCGTGATGGCGCTGCCGATCACGCTGCCGGGTGCGCTGCTGACCTGGCCCGAGCACAGTGTCGCGCCGCAGGCCTGGTTGGGTCTGCTCTATGTCGGCATCTTCTCGATGTGGGCCGGCTTTTTTGCCTGGTACCGCGGACTGGCGATCGGCGGCGCGCTCAAGGTGAGCCAGACCCAGTTGCTGCAGCCTTTCCTGAGCATCCTGGCCGCGGTGCCGATCCTGGGCGAGCCGCTGCAGGCGATGACTGTCGGTTTTGCGCTGGCGGTGGTGGCCACGGTCTTCATCGGCAAACGACTTGCCTGAGTCGGACGAGCTTTCAGGTCGATTTAAAAATAATTTTTCTGAGAGGACCTGAGATGACTCTGGATCAACGACTCGAAGCACTCGGCATCGTTTTGCCACCCGCACCGCGCCCGATTGGCAACTATGTGCCGGGCGTTGTTGCCGGCGGGCTGCTCTTCATGTCGGGCGTCGGTCCGCGTCATCCCGATGGCACGCCGATCACCGGCAAGCTCGGCGTCGATCTCGATGTCGAGCAGGGGCGGGCGGCTGCGCGCCTGGTGGCAATCAACATGCTTGCCAATATCCGCGCGGTGCTAGGCTCGCTCGAGCGCGTCGATCGGGTGGTCAAAACGCTTGGCATGGTCAATTGCGCCCCTGACTTTGGCCTGCAGCCCAAGGTCATCGACGGCTTTTCGAATGTGTTCGTCGAACTCTTTGGTGAGGAGCGCGGGCGCGGTGCGCGCTCGGCGGTCGGCATGCCGGCGCTGCCATCGCAGATTGCGGTCGAGGTCGAGATGGTGTTGCAGGTCAGGGACTGATTCGGGCGTCTCAGGCCGGGCGTTTGAGACGACGCTTGCGCGCAGGGGTCGCCAAGGGCTCGAGTGACCTGGCGATGTCGGCGATGGCATCGAATTCGACCCCGCGGGCGGTACTTGGTCTGGCGACCATTGCAATCGTTCGCTTTGGCGCGGGTGCGGCAATCGGGCGCGCCATCACCGTGGTCTGATTCAGCGCACCCGAGCGGATGGCCATCTCGGGCAACAGACCGAAGCCCAGTCCCTCTTCGACCATCTGGACCAGCGTCGAAACGCTGCTTGCCTCAAGCCCGCCGGGATTGGCCCGCTCGCCCAGGCCGCAGCCGGTCAAGGTATGGGTGCGCAGGCAGTGGCCGTCTTCCATCAGCAGCATGCGTTCAGGATCGAGTTGATCGACGCGCGGGCGCACGAGGCGCGCGGCGGCGTCGCCGGCAAGCGCAATCAGCCAGAGCTCTTCATCGAAGAGCGGCGCGAGCTTCAACTCACCGGTCTCATAGGGCAGGGCAATCAGCGCGAAATCGAGATCGCCGGCCCGCACCTGCTGAAGCAGTCTGGCGGTCTGGTCTTCGCGCAGTGCGATGCGCAGCGACGGATGGCGCTCGCGGCTGATGCGCAGGAGCGGCGGCAGCAGATAGGGGGCGATGGTCGGAATCGCCCCAAGGCGCAGCAGCCCGGTCATCGGCCGGCCGACTTGTGCCGCATGCTCGACCAGGTCATTGGCCATTGACAGCAGGCTGCGTGCGCGCTCGACAACCGCGTCGCCCACCGGCGTCATTCGCACCGCGTGACGGTCGCGCTCGACAAGTGTTGCGTCAAGCAGGCGCTCGAGTTCCTGGATGCCGCCCGAGAGCGTCGATTGCGTGACATGGCAGACCGAGGCCGCCTGCGTGAAATTGAGCGACTCGGAAACGGCAATCAGATAGGAGAGCTGTCGAAGTGACGGCAGAAGGTTCATGGCAAAGGTGATGATGCTGTTGAATCGGTTTTTCCGATTGTTTAAATCGTTATTATCCATTGGATCGATTATGCCGCAGGCCTCAGGATCCGCTTGTCCCATCCGGGAATTCACGATCAATCCAGCAGAGGTCTCATTCATGAACAAGACGCAAAGCCCTTCGGGCAGCATCACGATTCGCAACCTCGAGTCAGCCTTCGCCGGCGAGTCGATGGCCCACATCAAGTACCGCTATTTCGCCAAACTGGCCAGAAAGGCCGGAGATGAGGCGACAGCAGCCATCTTTGAAGCCACTGCCGAACAGGAAGTCCAGCATGCTTTCGGGCATCTCGATCTGCTCTATCCGGCTGCAACATTGACGCCGTCGCGCGCTCTCGAGATCGCGATCGAAGGCGAGACGCATGAATACACCGAGATGTATCCAAGCTTTCGGCACCTGGCGCTCGAAGAAGGCAACAGTCAGGCGGTGGCAGAATTTGACGAACAAATCGCTGAAAGCCGTGAACATGCGCAGGCATTCAGATCGGTGCTTCAGACTGCGGCCAAGCGCTTTGCAGCGCTCGCACGGGTCGAAGAGCGGCATGCCAACCATTATCGGGAAGCCCTGGCTGTGGCCAACTCAACAAAGGAATCAGCATGAAAACCTATCTTTGCGTGGTGTGCGGTTTTGTCTATGACGAGGCCACCGGTCTTCCCGATGAGGGCATCGCGCCCGGAACGCTCTGGGCCGATGTGCCAGACAGCTGGGCCTGTCCTGAATGCGGCGTCGGCAAGGCGGATTTCGAGATGGTCGAGGTCTGAGGCGGTCGCGCTGATTCGAACGAGCGCGTAACATCCTTCCGGCTGTTTGCCATCATCCAACCAGAGAGGGTTCCCCATGAAACGTCTGATCCTTATCGCTGCTCTGTTCTCATTCGCTGCTGCCGCACAGGCTCAGGGCGCCAGCTGCGAGGCAACTTCGGCCGACAAGAAGCTGGCCGGCGCTGCCAAAAACAGCTTCATGAAAAAGTGCGAGAAAGACGCCAAGTCGACCTGCACCATGCAGGCTGACGAAAAGAAAATTTACGGCGCTGCCAAGAACAGCTTCGTCAAGAAGTGCACCAAGGACGCGGTCGCCGGCTGATCTGATCGTGATGGATAAAGATCAGATGGGCCTGTCCTTGCCTGAGGACGGGCTGCTTGAGTCGATGGGTTTTGTGAAGGTGCTGTCGACCGACCGCAAGCTCGGCGTGGTGCGCGCCGAGTTCGAAGCCTTCCGGCGCTTTTGTCATACCGATGGCAGGATCGTGCAGGGAGGCTTCATCAGCGGTTGGCTTGATTTCGCGATGGCCCAGGCGGTCATCGTCCGAGCGGCCGAGCCGGTTGGCGTGGCCAGCCTCGAGCTGAAGGTGAATTTCCTTCAGCGGGTCGGCCCGGGGCGGGTGATTGCAGAAGGCCGCGTCCTGCGCATGGGCCGACGCGTGGCCTTTCTCGAAGCCAGCCTTTTCGATCCCGCCGGCGCGCTGCTCGCGACCGCAAGCTCGACGGCGTTATTGACGACGCTCTGATCGTCGGAGGGTCGCGGTAACCACGACGTCTGCGCTCTGAACGCAGCTGTCGGGTGTAGTCCGATGAATTCCGGGTTCGTTCGGCTTCCGTCGCCTGCATCGATCAACGCGAACGTGCGCCTTGTGCAGCTTGTACTCCGCGCCGAAGGCCGATCCCCTTTCGCCGGTGGTGCCATCATTGAGGCTGACGCGACCAACCAAGGTCAGTAATGTGGCGCGTGGCGGGCCGTTGCGCGGTGGTTCGCTATGGCTGCCCCCGGCCAGAAGCGGTCATCCCAGCGGTCAGAAGCGGTCATCCCAGCGGTCAGAAGATCGCGCCACCGATGACCGGTTTCAAAGCGCAGCCGCCATAGCGCGAGGCTGATATGCCAACCTGGGACGAGCTCGCGGCCTCGCAGGACTGTACGCTTGGTGAATCGGAGACTTCGGCGCAGATGTTTAGGTCAGCATCAGAGGCCGAGCTCAAGCGTGGCGGGTCACGTCGTGGCTATAAAGCCAGTCAAAGCGCGACAGAGGTAGGTTGGACGCGATCAAGCTTGCGACACGGAATGCGCTGTGCAGGACAAACCGGTGCAGACCGCGTGCGTGATAGGTGCGGGCATTGGTATTGGCGGCGTTGACGATGCGGTTGACACGTGGAGTGCGAATAGCCGAGTAAGCGGCAAGGGCTGCGGCGGGGTGGTCATAGGTCGCCAGTGCCTCTGCCAAAACCCAGGCATCCTCCAACGCCAAATTGGCACCCTGGGCCAGGAAGGGCAGCGTGGGGTGAGCAGCATCTCCGATCAGAGCCAGACCATCGGCTGCCATGCTGCGAGCCACGGAGTGGCGAAACAGGCCCCAAAGGTGGGTTTCGGTCACTTGGTCCAGCCAGCCCAGAACGGGGTCGCCAAAGTCGGCAAAAGCTGTTCGAAGGTTGGTGGGATCATCACGATGTGACCAGCCTTCAGCCGCCCAATCGCGGCGTTCCTCGACAGCCACAATGTTGCGCAGAGCGCCGCCGCGCAAGGGGTAGCTGACCAAATGGCGGCCAGGGGCCATGAACACCTGCGCCTCTGTAGGGCCGGCGTCGCCGGGGATGGTTGCACGCCAAGCCACTTGCTGCGTGAAGAACGGTGCGACGTGACCATTCAGCAGTTGCCGTACCCGAGATTTCACTCCGTCTGCGCCAATGATCAGCGGGGCTTGCAGCACCTCGGCAGTGTTCAGGGTGATCTGCCCGGCGCTGACATCGCTGACAGCAGCACCTAGGCGCAGGGTCACGCCAGCCTCGACGGCTCCCGTGGCCAGCACCGTGATCAAGTCGGCGCGGTGGCACAGGCGGAAGTCGCGCAGCGATGTGTCCATGCGCAAAAGGATTGCGCCGTTGGCGTTGCGCAAGGTGACCGCCTGATTGCGCAGACCCACCCGATCCAGCGCGTCACCCAGCCCGAGCGCGCGAAGCACCGCCGCACCATTCGGGCTGATCTGCAAACCCGCCCCTACCTCGGCAATCGCAGGCGCCTGCTCCAGCACGGTCACCTCTGCCCCGCGCAAGGCGAGCGCGCGCGCAACAGCAAGGCCCGCAATGCCTGCCCCGACGACGATGATCTTTTGCCCGTTCAGCATGGACTCCCAACCCAAAGAGGCCGGGACAATTTCTCGGCGCTATCGCTGTGCAGTCTGTCGGAAGTTAGGGCCTTCATAGGCCTCCATTTCTTGCCCATTACGCCGCGACCACGGCCCTCGACCCCTAAGGTTCGGACATTGAAGTGGGCAGATAGCGGCTCAAGACCATTGAACGCTGGCAGCGCTGCCGGGTATCGTACTTGGTTGCTTTCCCGCATGAAGCTGACATCAAACTGGCAGGGTTCTTTGAAGCCGCATCAGCGCGGGCGTATGGCCTCGCCGTCGGTGCTAATGAGGGGTTTGGCCGCCAAGTGTGTGCTGAGCCCGCTGTTATGCCAGCGCTTATCGGCGATCAGCCTCGCACATCAAGACGAATACCCGCTCTGATGAGTAGGTCTTGCATAGTCCAAAGCGATGCAAAAGACGGATAGCAGTTAGCATCCGCTCGCCATCACTCAGGTGCGATTGTCATACATGTCATCTTCCACAGCCACACGAGCCGCGAGGACAGTGCCGTATCAAACCGCGATTAATGTCCGCGCACAGCGATGAAGGCCCAACCGATTGACTCGGCATCGCCGGCAAGGCCTGCCGCGCCCGAGGCGAGCCAGTTACCGGCGCGACTGATATCAGACCTGCGCACTGATCACGCTGGCGAAACCGGCGCTGTGATGATCTATCGAGGCATCCTCGCCACGACCCGCGACGCGTCCCTAAGACGGTTTGCGCAGGAGCATCTTGAGACTGAAGCGGGACATCTCGCGACGATTGAACAACTCTTGGCGCCGCGGCTGCGCAGCCGGCTATTGCCGCTGTGGCGAATTGCCGGCTGGCTGACCGGCGCGTTACCTGCGCGGGTCGGACCACGGGCGGTCTACGCGACGATCGAGGCAGTAGAAACCTTCGTTGACCACCACTACACCGAGCAGATCGATACGATCGACCGGCTAGATCCAGGTCGCGCGCAAGCGCCCCTTCAGGCATTGCGCTCTCACCTGCTCTCATTTCGAGCCGACGAAATCGATCATCGCGACGATGCCGCCGGGCGCTTCGATCGCAACGCCGGCCCGGCGTCTGCGCTGCTGCGTCTGTGGATCTGGGTGGTTGGCGCCGGATCCCGTGGTGCGGTGAAGATCTGCCGATGGGTGTGAACCGTGACCATTGACAAGCTGTCCGCAGACCATCCCAGTACCATTCGCGACGACGAGGTGGAACGCTTCAATCGCCTTGCTGCAACCTGGTGGAACCGCAGCGGGCCGATGCGCCCGCTGCACGTGGTTAATGAGCTTCGGCTCGGCCACGTGCTCGAGCAGATCGCAAAGCGATTCGGACGCGAGGCCGGTGCGCTGCAGGGGTTGCGCATTGCCGACATCGGCTGCGGTGCTGGCCTGATGTGTGAGCCGCTGGCGGCCCGCGGCGCGGTGGTTATCGGCGTCGACGCTGCGGCGCAAAACATTGCTGCGGCGCGGCTGCACGCCAATTCGGCTGGTCTGCAGATCGATTATCGAATCGGTGAGCCTAGTGCCGCGCTGCATGAGGGTGAGTCCTTCGATGTGCTGCTGCTTCTCGAGGTGGTTGAACATGTCGACGACGTGCCCGCCTTCGTGCGTGACGCAGTGGCTCACCTCTCACCGGGTGGCCTGTTGGTGGCCTCGACCATCAACCGCACCTTGCGCAGCTACCTGGCCGCGATCGTCGGCGCCGAGATGGTGTTTCGGGTGCTGCCGCGGGGCACGCACCACTGGGGGCAGTTCTTGCGGCCGGAGGAACTTGCGCAGGCCGCCGCGACTTGCGGGCTGACGCCTGGTGAGCGCCGTGGGATGGCGTATCTCCCCGCTGTGCACCGCGCCTGGTGGACGCGCGATCTTTCGGTCAATTACATTGCGAGCTTCGGTAAACCCGGTGCCTCCGCCCCGTGAATTGCTGCCTGACTTGCGCCTAGCCGCGCCACCTGCGTTGGCTTGCAATCGACCGGACGCCACGGCGACCAGCAGGCCGTCGTTTCAGCGTTTCGGCATGCGGTGACGCGCCTGGTGCCGGTGGCCGCTCTTCAGGCCGGCAGGCCGCATGGCCCCGTGCTTTGTTTTTCGGCCTTGCACACGGTCACGCCACAGTCGGAATGATCCCCGCTTGAGTTGCTGACGCATCAGCGCGATGACCGCAGCTTCGTCCAGCGCAAACTGGGTCTCGATAGCCTCAAAGGGCGTACGGTCCTCCCAGGCCATCTCGATGATTCGGGACATGTCTGCAGTATCAAGAGTGCGGACTGGTTTTGACATGTCACATGGTAACGAATCGGCTCGGCCATCAAGCTGCGCTTCGCGCAGTGAAAGGCTGCGCCCAAGAAGACTTGAACGTTCAGAACGTCGCCCAGTACGGCTGCTAAGCGTCAGCACCAGCAGCGCTGTGAGGCCAAGCTTTCGGACTCCTAACGCCTTCCCTTGCGCACCCGCAAGCTCTTTCGGGTGGGAACGAAGAATTCGGCTGGCTTTGTCTTAACCCAGCCTATGAAGGCCTGAAGTTCACGGTGTGCCAGCAAAGCTTCGACGGTCGCGTAATTGCGCGCCAGCTCGGTTTCGGTCAACAGCGCATGCACCTGGCGGTGGCACACGCGATGCAAGAACTTTGTTTGCCGCCCGCCCTTGCTCTTGGGAACGAGGTGGTGCGCGTCGCGTTGTGCTGGCGGAATCTCGCGGTCGCACAACGGACAGATCACAACATCGTCAAGCCGCGCAGTCACGGTATCTCTCCCAACGGGGCAGGCACAGCTGATTCTGACGTTTCTTCGGCATCAGCATCGTCAGCATGAGGGCCCGTCACCAGTGGTCGATGAACGAGGGTGTTACGGATGAACTGATTTTCGTAATGGCGGTTACGCCGGTTCTTCTTTGCTGCAGCACGCTGGCCTCGACGCTTGTCGACGACGACGTCGCCCAAGCGGCTGAGATCGCTGAGGTCCTGGATGTCGTTCGGTGAATTGCGGCGTGCCATGGGAATGAGCGTTGTGCGGATCTCTCAGTATCGACGCTGAAACGCCGACGACCCACCGGCGTTTCAAACGATGTGTGCGAGAAGCCAGCCCGTGGCCGCGATGTGACCTAGCGTGACCAGTACCGAAAGACCATGCAACCATTTAAAGAGCTGGCGCTGGCCAGCGTCAGTGGCGCGGTTGATGGCAGGCATCAACCACTGGCGAACAGGCACCGTGCTGAAGGCCACTGCAGCCAGCAGTGCAGCCGCAGCGGCATCATGCTGCCACCACAGCAGCGCCGCCAGCGATGACGTCGCGATAACGAACAGATAGAACCAGGGAAAGGCCTTGCGCAAAGCAGCGCCCGCAGCAGGTGCTGGCAAGGCACTGAACAGAAAAGCCGCGAAACCGAAGGAATACAACGTCATCCCACCGAAAAGCAATGCCGTGGCGAGGACAGCAAAAGACAGGGTCATAAATGCTCCGAAATTGGGTCTGCTTTCTGGCGAAGTCGCGTCAGGAATTTCGCAGGATTATTTCACCGAGCAGCAATTGATGTCGCCGTGGGGTCATTCCAGATGGACTAGCCGCTTGACTTGAAAAGTTCCGACGCGGACTGCTGGCGGGGGCGTCCTGGTCAGAAGCGGTCAGTCGCTATGTCTTACTGGGTCCAATTGGCGCCTATCGGGCAGCAGTGTCAGCGCCTTCTGGTCGGGAGCTGATAGCTACGAACGGCTGCTTCGGGTCGGATCCGGATTTTCGAGCCACTCGCTTGAACACCTGCTTCCAGGCATCAAGCTGACGATTAATTGGCTTGATCCTGAATATGCAGCTGTTGTCAGTCAAATCAGACGAGCCAAAAAGGCCTGCCAATCCGAGGCCCCAGTCAGACGCCTCAGCGTGCCCCCATCCGTCGCAGTGCGGTGGTGGCGGCGCTGCCGCTCAGGCGACGTTGCCGTGGCTCCATGCGGCACTCATGCAGCGGCAGGATGCGGCCGTCTTCGGTGCGGGTCTCGAGCTTGACGGTAAAGCCCCACAGTTCGGCCAGATGGCGGACCACGCGCTCGCATTCGGGTGCGAGTGGTCGGCGTGCATGCTGGAAATGATGCAGGGTGAGCGAGCGGTCGCCTTCGAGATCGACCGCCACCACCTGGATATCCGGGTCGCGCTCGGCCAATGAATACTGGCGCGCGAGCGACTCGCGAACCAATTTGTAGCCTTCGTCGTTGTGGATCGCGCCGATTCGTCGCGTCGATTCGGCATCGTCATCAACCAGACAGAACATCCGGAAATCGCGAATGAGTTTCGGCGAAAGAAACTGCGCGATGAAGCTTTCATCCTTGAAGTTGCGCATCGCAAAGTCGAGGGTCTTGTGCCAATCGCTGCCCGCGATATCCGGGAACCAGCGGCGGTCTTCGTCGGTCGGCGATTCGCAGATGCGCCGGATATCGCGAAACATCGCAAAGCCCAGTGCATAAGGGTTGATGCCGTTATAACGCGGGCTGTCGAAGTTGGGTTGGGTCAGCACATTAGTGTGCGATCCCAGCACTTCGAACATGAAGGCGTCGCTCACCCGGCCTTCGTCGTAAAGGGTCTGCAGGATGGTGTAGTGCCAGAAGCTTGCCCAGCCTTCGTTCATCACCTGGGTCTGACGCTGCGGATAGAAGTATTGCGAGATCTTGCGAACGATGCGGGCCAGCTCGCGCTGCCAGGGCTCAAGCAGCGGTGCGTGTTTCTCGACGAAATAGAGCAGGTTTTCCTGTGGCTCGGCCGGAAAGGCTCGGGGTGCCTCGGCGTCATCGTCGCGCAGGCTGCGCGGCAGGGTGCGCCACAGGTCGTTGACCTGCTGCTGCAGATGGATCTCGCGATCTTTCAGGCGCGCCTGCTCCTGGGCGAGCGATCGCTTGTTGGGGCGCTTGTAGCGGTCGACGCCATGGCTCGAGAGGGCATGGCAGGCATCGAGCACGCGCTCGACTTCGACTTCGCCGTAGCGTTGCTCGCAATCGGCGACAAACCGCTTGGCAAAGACCAGATAGTCGATGATCGAGTCGGCATGCGTCCAGGTGCGAAAAAGATAATTTCCCTTGAAAAAAGAGTTGTGTCCGTAGCAGGCATGCGCAATCACCAGCGCCTGCATCGGCAGGGTGTTTTCTTCCATGAGGTAGGCGATGCACGGATCGGAATTGATCACGATCTCGTAGGCCAGCCCCATGTGACCGCGGCGATAGGTCTGCTCGGTCGAGAGATAGTGCTTGCCGTAAGACCAGTGGGTATAGCCGACCGGCATGCCGTGCGATGAATAGGCGTCCATCATCTGCTCGGCACTGATTACCTCGATCTGATTCGCATAGGTGTCCAGTCCGTAAGCCTGCGCAACGCGGGCGATTTCTCGATCGTATTGCGCGATGGACTCGAAGCTCCATTCGGAGCCGCCCGGCAGCATCGGGCCGCCGCGACGCGGGGCAGCCGCGCTGCCGTTCGATTGGGAGGAGGCGAATGGGGTCATCAGGCAGCCATCCTTTCCTTGCGGGCAAAGAGTTCACGCAGCACCGGATAGACATCGGCACGGCCAAGGATGCGACCGAGCGCCATGTTGCGCGAGGCACCGCGAGCCATTTCGTATTGCTCCCACAGCGATTGCGGTTGTGCCGCATCGATCTCGACATAGGTGTAGTACTGCACGCGCGGCAACAGCTCGTTGATCAGCAGGTCGTGGCACTTGGGGCAGTCGCTCTCCCAGTTGTCGCCGTCTGAGGCTTGTGCCACATAGACGTTCCAGAGGTCGGCCGGAAAGCGCTCCTTGATGGTCGCGAGTGCGAGCTCCAGCGCACTCGACACCAGGGTCCCGCCCGATTCGCGCGAGTGAAAAAAGCCTTCTTCGTCGACCACTGCAGCGGTGGTGTGATGACGGATGAAGACGATCTCGATGCGCTCGTAGTGGCGGGTGAGAAACAGGTGCAGCAGGATGAAGAAGCGCTTGGCGAGTTCCTTGCGGTTTTCATCCATCGAGCCGGAGACGTCCATGATGCAGAGCATCACCGCCTGCGCGATGGGGCGCGGCTGCGGAATCCTGTTGTTGTAGCGCAGGTCGAACTCGTCAATGAAAGGCACGCGCGCAATGCGCCCGGTCAGGCGTTCGTGTTCGGCCCGCAGTGCGGCAATCCGGGCATCGGCCAGCTGACTTGCTGCCACATTGAACGGTTCGCCTGCCGCATCGACGCGTTGCGCGATTTCGGCGGCAATCGCCTTGTCGACCTTGGCCAGCTGCTGACGATAGGGTGCCGCCAGCGCAATGCGCCGCCCGAGTGATTCGCGCATGGTTCGCACGATCGCAAGGTTGGAGGGCGTGCCGTCGTTGCGGTAGCCGCCGCGTTTGAGTTTTGACTGCGTGATCTGGGCAAGCTGCGTCTTGACCAGATCGGGCAGCTCCATGTCCTCGAAGAAGAACTCGAGAAACTCCTCGCGACTCAGGGCAAAGGTGAAAGCGTCTTCGCCTTCGCCTGAGTCGCTGGCCTGCCCGCTGCCTTGGCCGCCGCCGCCACCCTGCGGCCTGGGAATGCGATCGCCGGTGTTGAAGGAATCGTTACCCGGCAGCACCCGCTCCCGCATGCCACCCTGGCCAACCGAGAACGTCGGCTCGTTCAGGTCGCGCGAGGGAATCGTGACATTGCCGCCCTGAGCGGTGTCGGCGATCTTGCGCTGCGCGACGGCGCGCGCGACCGCCTCGCGTACCTGGGCCTTGTAGCGTTTGAGGAAGCGCTGCTGGTTGGCAGCGCTCTTGCGTCGTCCATTGACACGGCGATCGATGATCTCGGACATGGTGTCTCCGACGGCAGTCGTGGCGGGATCAGGAGGACTTGCGAACGCGCAGGTACCACTCGACCAGCAGTCGAACCTGTTTGGAGGTGTAGCCCTTTTCGACCATGCGATCGATGAAATTCTGGTGCTTGCGTTGCTCGTCGATCGAGGCCTTGGCATTGAACGAGATCACCGGCAGCAGGTCTTCGGTCGTCGAAAACATTTTTTTCTCGATCACGCCACGCAGCTTCTCGTAGCTTGTCCAAGACGGATTATTGCCGTTGTTGTTGGCCCGGGCACGCAGCACGAAATTGACGATCTCGTGGCGGAAATCCTTGGGGTTGGCGATTCCGGCGGGTTTCTCGATCTTTTCGAGTTCGTCGTTGAGGTGGTTGCGATCGAGGATCTCGCCGGTGTTCGGGTCGCGGAACTCCTGATCCTGGATCCAGAAGTCGGCAAAGCTCACATAGCGATCAAAGACGTTCTGGCCGTACTCGGAATAGGACTCGAGATAAGCGGTCTGGATCTCCTTGCCGATGAATTCGGCATAGGGGCGCGACAGATGCTCCTTGATGAAAGCGAGGTATTTCTTTTCGGTGTCGGGTGCGAACTGCTCGCGCTCGATCTGCTGCTCGAGCATGTAGAGCAGATGGACCGGGTTGGCGGCCACTTCGCCGTGATCGAAGTTGAAGACCTTCGAGAGCACCTTGTAGGCGAATCGGGTCGACAGGCCACTCATGCCTTCATCGACCCCTGCGAAGTCGCGATATTCCTGCAACGACTTGGCTTTCGGGTCGACATCCTTGAGGTTCTCGCCGTCGTAGATCCGCATCTTCGAAAAGAGGCTCGAATTCTCGGGCTCTTTCAGACGGGTGAGGACCGCGAACTGCGCCATCATCCGCAGCGTGCCGGGTGCGCAGGGCGCTTTCGAGAGCGAGCTCGATTCAAGCAGCTTGTCGTAGATCCGGACCTCTTCCGAGACGCGCAGGCAATAGGGCACCTTCACGATGTAGATGCGATCGAGGAAGGCCTCATTGTTCTTGTTGTTGCGAAAGGCCTGCCATTCGCTTTCATTGGAGTGCGCGAGGATCACCCCGTCGAAGGGGATCGCGCCGAAGCCTTCGGTGCCCTTGTAATTGCCCTCTTGCGTGGCGGTCAGCAGCGGATGCAGGACCTTGAT
>Ga0136644_10001274_pt1 | contig 20141 bp, 20 predicted proteins | sample C_130820_EF_Meta_FD_94780 | JGI IMG/M metagenome (GOLD analysis project Ga0136644, IMG submission 94780) | Freshwater microbial communities from Lake Croche, Canada to study carbon cycling - C_130820_EF_MetaG (v2) (version 2) | ecosystem: Environmental > Aquatic > Freshwater > Lake | place... | reverse complement strand
TTGATCGCGCAGGGTTTGCTGGCCAACATCGAAATCAAGCCCGCCCCGGGGCTGGAAGCGGAAACGGGTCGTGTGGTAGCGCAGGAGGCGGCGGTCTATTGGGCGAATGCGTTGCCACTGCCCCTGTTGTCGTCGTTTTCGCCGCTCGCGCTGGCGGCCGCGCGCGCCACAGCACCCCATTTGCCGCGTGCGTTATTGGCGGATCTGCAGCGATGGTCGCTCACGCCGGAGGAACTCGCGACGGGGACAGACCCTTTTGAAGCCATCTTGCAGACCGCGCAAGAGCAAACCGCCCTTGCGGTGGTGCTGCACCACGCCGGCGTTGACGGGGCGCGTATCGCCCGTGCACACGCGTGTGGTCTGCGCGTATTGACGTATACGCTCGACGATCCCGAGCGTGCGCAGGCGCTGTTGGCGCTCGGCCTTGATGGGGTGATCACCGACGCCGTCGATCGGATGGGCCCGGCGTGTAGGGCTGGCGTGCTGGTTTAGCCGAAAAAACCGTGGAGATACCAGATGCTGCGTGCTGGCACTTGGGAGGATTGCAGTTCGCCTTCGTCGCGCCCGGTGCGACTGCGAAAAATCCAAACAAGCTCGGCAGACTCGTTTTGTGCAACAAAGTAGTCGCGTTCGACCAGATTGCCGTCCCACCAACCGGTTTCGATGCGCTCGGGCCCGGCCACCAGTGCGAGCGGGCCGTGCCAGAAGGGCCGGGTGTTGCGTTCAGCCAGGGCGAGTGGCTGCTTCAATAACCACAAGGGGCGGGGTAAGCCGATGGGCCTGCTCGAACTGGCTTCGGTCGCGCCCGGCGGCGGGCTGGGTTTCGGTAATTCTTCGATCCATTCGATGCAGTAAGCGGCCTCCGGGCGGTGGTCGGCCTGGCAGCGCACGCGCCATAAACCACTCGGACCCAGGCGGGCATGCAGGCGTTCCAGCAAGCGCCCAAGGCCTTCTTGTTCAGGCACGAGGGTGGCAAAGAGCTCGCCATTGGTATCCGCCAGGGGGGTGGCGTCGTTGCAATGCAGGCGTAAGGCTTGTGCAGCCTGAGGCAGTTGCAGACGGTTCAGCTGCTCGCGCAGTAAGCTGGCGAGCCGGTCTGGGTCGCGGCTGGGCGTGGCAAGTTTGACTTCAATCGGGGTCGGCGCAAGGTCGTCGTGCTCGGCGCTGAGCGTGATGTGCCGGGTCCCCAGACGCCCGGCATTCAACCAGCCAGCGAGTTGCCCGAGTAGTCGTCGGGCGGCAAAAAGTAGGATTGGGGCGGCTTCGATCGCCCCCCAGAGTTCGAGCCGGGCGTTGAACACTGGCGCTGGCTGGTAGGGCGTGCGCAGATCGGGTACGCGTGCCAGCGCACGGTCGAGTTGGTTCAGTAATTCGCGCCCCAGGCGCCTCGTCACGGCAGCCCGCGGCAGCATGGCCAGGTCGCCTAGGGTGTGGATTCCGAGTGTTTGTAGTAGTGCCTGGTGGGCCGGTGCTGGGCTCAGACTGCTCACGGGTAACTGACGAATCTGGGCCTGACATTGCGCTGCGGTTTGCGCATGCGGCGGGCGCTCGCGTTTGGCGCGCGCAAGCAGGGCAGCCGCGCTCGGGGTGGGCGCAGTGGCCAGTTGCAGCGTGGAAACTCCGGCGAGCACGTATTCGCTACGGAGGCGATTTAATAAAGTCTCGATACCGCCAAATAATTGCAGGCTGGCTCGAACGTCGAGCAGCAAGAGGTCTGGCGCCTCGATCGTAACAAGCGGGGTGAATTGCAGCGCGATGTGCGCCAGCGCCTCGGTCGAGAGGGGCGCAAACCCGTTTGGGGTATGAAGACCCACCCACATAGAAATTCACCAGCGGGGTTCAGGCGCAGCACAATGGTCGTAGAGACGGGCTGCTGAAGCCCAGCCGGATTGACTTGATTGGTTTGACTGGCTTAATTGGCTTGATCGGAATCAGTGGACCAGATTGGGCGGGGGGCGATGGGCATGACGTAGCGTCATGCTTCCTGACTGGGCAAACGTTCTGTCCGGGTTTGACGCGCTGAAGGCTGGGTTGTGTTGGAGCTTGGACTGCGGATTGCGCTGGGTGAGTGCCGCCGGTTCGCGTAGCCGCACGGTTTGTTCTGGTTGCGGCAGATCTAATATCAGCGGTTGGGCCAGCACGGGGCCACGGCGTTTGAGGAGGGTGACCGCGAGACGCTGCTGCGGCTGTGCTTGCAGGAGTAATCGCAAGGGTGCGGGCGAGGATTCAAACTGCGCGGGTAAGCCGCGTAATAGAAAACTTGGCCCGCGCGTATGAGTGGCGGCGAGCTGCATGCGACGCAGGTGTTCTGGCCGCGTTCGATCGCTTGGTAACCAGGCCAACAGAGCACCAAACGCCGCGCTGCGTAGCGTTTGCTCAATGGCCCAGAGGCGATCGACCGCTTGGGGTGCCTGCACCATCAACAGCCAGTCGAGGTCAATACCAAAATCGCTCAGGGCGGGCGCGTAGGGTAGGTGCGGCGGGGCCAACAGGATCACGACCCGGCGCGAGCGGGTCAGTTGGCGCATGAGCGGGATCAGCAGACGCAATTCGCCAACTCCGGGGTCGCGCGTGATCAGTTCCGTCAGCGTACCGGGGGGCCATCCACCACCTGGCAACTCGGCGTCCAGACGGGCAAATCCACTCGGCAGACCTGGCGTGAGGTGTTGGCTGACGCGGTCGGCCCGCCACACAGCCGTCGCTAAAGACTGGGGTAGGGACTGGGGTAATAGCGGGGCCAAAGGCTTGGCGAACGGCATTGAAAGTGACATGACGAGGTCCTTTGCTTACAACGGACGGCAGTACGACGGCGCGCCCGACTCTAGAGCCCTTGGCCAGCGCGGATGAGGCCGACGCCGATGCCCTCGAGGGCAAAGTGATCGCGTTCGGTATCGACCAGGATGGGGGCGAAATCGGGGTTTTCGGCGATGAGTTCGATACGTGATCCGGTGCGTTGATAGCGTTTGACAGTGACCTCGTCACCAACCCGGTCAACCACGATTTGGCCGTTGCGCGCCTCATTGGCACGCCGTACGGCGAGCAGGTCACCATCCAGAATGCCTGCGTCGCGCATGCTCATGCCGCGGACCTTCAGCAGGTAGTCGGGCGCCTGGGCAAAGAGTTGTGGATCGAGCGCGTAATTCGCTTCGACATGTGCTTGCGCCAAAATCGGACTGCCTGCAGCGACCCGACCCACCAAGGGCAGCGAGAGCGCAATGCTGACCGCACTCGGGGTGTTGTCGTGTGTCTCTAGCAGGGTCTTGAGGCGAATCCCGCGTGAAGCCCCAGAAGTGAGGTCGATGGCGCCTTTGCGGGCCAAGGCTTTCAAGTGCTCTTCGGCGGCATTAGGGGACCGGAACCCTAGTTGAGCGGCAATCTCGGCCCGCGTGGGGGGGAAACCCGTTTCGGCGATATGGCGCTTGATGAGGGCGAGGATCTCGGCCTGACGAGCAGTGAGGTCGCGTGGGGCGCGGTCACGGGGGGCGGGGTCGGACATGACAGCCTGTTTGGTTGAATATACAGGCTGTATATTTCTACAGTTTTTGTTTCTGGTCAAGGCACTTGCTCAAGCCCAGTGCGTGCCGTCATCGGCAAAGTTTGAACTTTCGCCTGCTTCTCGGCGCTTTGACGGCCTCGCGCGTGCGCTCGCGGGCACGGCGCGTGGCACATTCTTTCTTCCTTGAAGGAATACGAGCGATGACTTACCGAATCCACGTTGGCCATCTCCCATGGCGTCTCAGCGATGAGCAACTGCGCAGCCTGCTGAGCCAAAGCAGCACTCCGGCCAGTAACCGGATTCAAGTCGATCGCGCCGCGGCGTCGGCGCGCACGAGCGCACGACAGCGCTTGACCGTCGTGGGCGCGCCGCGTTCTGCGCTGGATCGTCTACGGGACGTCTTTTTCGCCCCTTAAAGCCCTACATGCCGCCGATGTAGGTTGGCCCGCCGCCGCCTTCCGGGGTTATCCAAACGATATTTTGGCTGGGGTCCTTGATGTCGCAGGTTTTGCAGTGAACGCAGTTTTGCGCGTTGATCTGCAGGCGTGCGCCAGTGCTGGGCTGATCGATTGAATTGCCGGCGCTATCGACGTATTCGTAGACGCCGGCCGGGCAATAACGCGCCTCAGGCCCGGCAAAACGGGCGAGGTTAAGGTCTACGGCGACTTCGGCGCGCTTGAGGGTGAGGTGAATCGGTTGATTCTCTTCGTGATTGGTATTCGATAAAAAAACCGAGCTCAAGCGGTCAAAACTAATGACTCCATCCGGTTTGGGATACGTAATGCGTGCGCACTCGGCCGCGGCCTGTAATGCTTCGTGGTCGGCGTGCTCGTGATGCAAGGTCCAGGGCGCCTTACCGCCCAGGAGCTTTTGGTCGATTCCGACGAGCAGTGCCCCCAGCCAAAGTCCCTTCGACATCGCGGGCTTGAAGTTGCGCGCGCGGTGTAGTTCGGCGTGTAACCAACTCGCGCGAAACGCGTCTGGGTAGGTCTGCAACAGATCCTGGCGCCGATCCGCAGCAACTGCCGCGAAGGCTGCTTCGCCAGCCAGCATGCCGCTCTTGATGGCCGCATGGCTGCCTTTAATGCGGCTGACATTAAGAAATCCGGCCTCACAACCGATTAATGCACCGCCCGGAAAAATCAGCTCGGGCAGGGCCTGCAGCCCTCCTGCCGTGATCGCCCGCGCACCGTAGGCGAGCCTGCGCCCCCCTTCGAAAGTGCTGCGAATGGCCGGGTGCGTTTTGTAGCGCTGAAATTCCTCAAACGGGCTGAGCCAAGGATTGCGATAGCCAAGCCCGACGACATAGCCAACCGCAACCTGGTTGTGCGCCATGTGATAAAGAAAAGAACCGCCATAGGTGTCTGCCGGTAAGGGCCAACCGGCGGTATGGATAACAAGTCCGGGTTGATGGCGTGCAGGGTCGATCTCCCAGAGCTCTTTCAGACCAATCCCATACACCTGGGGGTCGCGCCCCTGATTAAGCTTGAAACGTTCGATTAGCTGACGTCCCAGATGACCCCGAGCCCCCTCCGCGAACAATACGTAGCGCGCGCGCAGTTCCATGCCCGGTTGGAACCCGCTGTGCGCCTGGCCGTCGCGTCCGATTCCAAGGTCGCCCGTGAGCACCCCGCAGACGGCACCCTGTTCGTCGTAAAGCACGCTGGCAGCGGCAAAGCCGGGATAGATGTCAACGCCAAGCGATTCCGCCTGCTCTGCCAGCCAGCGCACCACGTTACCCAGGCTGATAACAAAGTTGCCGTGGTTGCGAAAGCAGTCGGGTAGCAGCCAATCGGGGGTTTGCCAGGCTTTTGACTCGGTCAAAAATAGAAAGCGGTCGGCGGTTACGGGTTGTTCCAAGGGCGCCCCTCGTGCCTGCCAGTCCGGGATGAGTTCGCCCAGGGCCAGCGGATCCATGACCGCCCCCGACAGGGTGTGGGCACCGATTTCGGCGCCTTTTTCGATCACACAAACGCTGCACTCCTGGCCTTGCGCAAGTGCGAGCTGGCGCAGACGGATCGCTGCCGCCAGACCGGCCGGACCGCCACCCACCACGAGTACGTCAAATTCCATCGATTCGCGTTCGATCGCCGTCACGTCGCTCATTCACTGCTCCGCTTCTGATTGTCAGATGAAATTGTAGACTGGCACTTCCAAGGGCTCGGGTGCAGGATCCGAGAGCCATTTTTTAGTCAGAGCATGGAGCGCGTATGTCCTCACAGCTAGATCTCAGCGGTCGAACCGCCTTGGTGACCGGGGCCTCGAGCGGTCTCGGCGCGCGCTTTGCTCGCGTCCTGGCGCAGGCCGGCGCCCGTGTCGTGCTCGCGTCGCGGCGGCTTGATCGTCTCAAAGAATTGCGTGCCGAGATCGAGGCCGATGGCGGTAGCGCCCACGTTGCCGTGCTGGACGTTAATGATTTGGCCAGCATCCGTGCTGCTGTTGCGCACGCCGAAACCGAGGCGGGCCCCCTCGATATCTTGGTGAACAACTCGGGCGTCAGCACGACGCAGCGACTGGTCGACGTCACCGAGAGTGATTTCGATTTTGTTTTCAATACGAATACCCGGGGTGCGTTTTTCGTCGCGCAGGAGGTGGCGAAACGCATGATTGCGCGCGCCAAAGGCTACCCAGATGGGACCGTACCGCACGCGCGCATCATCAACATCGCCTCGATGGCGGGCTTGCGCGTATTGGCGCAGATCGGCGTTTATTGCATGAGCAAGGCGGCCGCCGTGCAGATGACGCGCGCAATGGCGCTCGAGTGGGGGCGCTACGGGATCAACGTGAACGCGATCTGCCCGGGTTACATCCGGACTGAAATTAACGAGGCGCACTGGGAAACCCAGGCTGGTCAGCGCCTGATTCAGATGCTGCCGCGCAAGCGCCTGGGGCAGGCGGAAGATTTGGACGGTCTGCTGTTGCTGCTCGCGAGCGATGCCAGCGGCTTCATCAATGGCTCGGTGATCGCGGCTGACGACGGGTTTGGGCTCTGAGACGAGGCGGTCGGCGTATAATCTCGGGCGATCCCAGGGGCGCGTCCCAGGGCCTGAAACCGCAGCTGGCGGCGGCCACCAGATGACCAAGTTTGTTTTCGTAACTGGCGGCGTCGTATCTTCGCTTGGCAAGGGCATCGCAGCCGCGTCGATTGCGGCCTTGCTGGAGTCGCGCGGCTTGCGCGTGACCATGCTCAAGCTCGATCCGTACATCAACGTCGACCCCGGAACGATGAGCCCGTTCCAGCACGGGGAGGTGTTCGTCACCGAGGATGGCGCTGAAACCGATCTTGACCTCGGCCATTACGAGCGTTTTGTCACGGCCAAAATGCGCCGTACCAACAACTTTACGACGGGCCAGATTTACGAGTCGGTGATTCGTAAGGAGCGTCGAGGCGAGTATCTGGGCCGCACGGTGCAGGTTATCCCGCACGTGACAAATGAGATTCAGAGTTTTATCGAGCGTGGCGCGGGCGTAGGGACAGACGAGGCGGTTCAGGTTGCCATTGTCGAAATCGGTGGTACGGTCGGCGACATCGAGTCGTTGCCGTTTCTGGAAGCGGCCCGGCAGATGAGCCTCAAACTCGGGCGCGGGAACGCCTGTTTTGTCCATCTCACCTTGGTGCCGTTTATTCCTTCAGCCGGTGAACTCAAAACCAAGCCGACACAGCATTCTGTCCAAAAACTGCGCGAAATTGGCATCCAGGCCGACCTACTTCTTTGCCGTGCCGATCGTTATATCCCGAACGAAGAGCGCGCCAAGATTTCGCTCTTTTCCAACGTTCTGATTGACTCCGTGGTGTCGGTGCCGGACGCCTCGAGCATTTATAAAGTCCCGCGCATCCTGCAAGAACAGCACGTTGACAGTGTGCTGTGCGATTTGTTGCGCCTGCATACGGCGCCGGCCGATTTGTCCCTGTGGGACCGCCTCGTCTGGTCGCTCGAAAATCCTCAGCGCTCGGTACGCATCGGCATGGTCGGCAAGTACGTGGACTTAACAGAGTCCTACAAGTCGCTCTCAGAGGCCCTCACGCACGCCGGTATCCATACGCGTAGCCGGATCGATATTGAGTACGTTGATTCGGAACAGATCGAGCGCGAAGGGGTCGGGATGCTTGCGGGCTTTGACGCTATTTTGGTTCCCGGCGGCTTTGGTCGGCGCGGCGTCGAAGGGAAGATTCAAGCGATCCAATTTGCGCGCGAGGGCGGCATTCCCTATCTCGGAATTTGCCTCGGAATGCAGCTCGCGGTGATCGAATTTGCCCGCCATTGTGCGCAGCTGGAAGACGCCAACAGTACGGAATTCGACCCGCAGGCAGCCCATCCGGTGGTGGGGTTGATTACGGAATGGCGTGATCTGGAGGGACGAATCGAACAGCGCAGCGCCGATTCCGACCTCGGCGGCACGATGCGCCTGGGCGCCCAGTGCTGCCCGGTCGAGCCGGGAACGTTGGCCGCCACGATCTATGGGGAGTCGGTGACGGAGCGTCACCGGCATCGGTACGAGGTCAATAGCCATTATGTCGGCCGCCTGGAGTCCAAGGGTTTGCGCATTTCGGCGCGCACACCGAGCGAAGGCTTGACGGAAATCATCGAACTCCCGCAGCACGGTACCGGTGCGCACCCCTGGTTTGTCGGGGTGCAGTTTCACCCTGAGTTCACCTCGACCCCGCGCGCGGCGCACCCGCTTTTTCTCTCGTACATTCGGGCGGCAATCGCCCGCGCGGAAGGCGCCGCGGGGAGTGATGCGAGGGTTGCAACCAAGTTGGAGCCCGTGTCTTGAGGGTCGCAGATTTTGAAGTGGGGTCGGGACGCCCGTTTTTTCTGATTGCTGGTCCTTGCGCCATTGAATCCCGCGAACTTGCGCTTGAAACTGCCGGGCAATTAAAGGAAATCGCCGCGGCCTGTGGCGTTCATTTCGTCTACAAGTCGTCCTTTGATAAGGCGAACCGAACTTCGGGTTCGTCCTTTCGCGGGCCAGGGCTCGACGCCGGCCTGGAGATCTTGGCGCAGGTTCGCTCCCAGATTGGCGTGCCGGTCATTACGGATGTCCACGAGATCGAGCAAATCGCGCCGGTTGCCGCGGTTTGTGATCTCCTGCAAACCCCCGCGTTTTTGTGCCGCCAGACCGATTTTATTCGCGCGGTCGCCTGCGCGGGCAAGCCCGTGAATATCAAGAAGGGGCAGTTTCTCGCGCCGGGCGATATGAAAAATGTCGTGGACAAGGCGAGAGCCGCGGCAATCGAACACGCAGGCGGCGACCCGGCTGCGGGGCAGAACATTTTGGTTTGCGAGCGCGGGGCCTCGTTCGGGTATAACAATCTGGTTGCTGACATGCGCTCGCTGGCGATTTTGCGCGCGACCGACTGTCCGGTTGTCTTTGATGCCACGCATTCGGTGCAGTTGCCGGGCGGGCAGGGGACTTCGTCGGGCGGGCAGCGCGAGTTTGTACCGGTATTGGCGCGGGCTGCGGTTGCGGCTGGGATCGATGGCTTATTTATGGAAACCCACCCCATCCCGAGCCAAGCCCTTTCGGATGGGCCTAACGCCTGGCCGTTGGGACGCATGCGCGAGTTGCTCGAGACCCTGGTCGCGCTCGACCGCGTCGTGAAGCAAACGGTTTACATTGAATCTACTTTAGGAGCGTGACGGCACCATGAGCGCAATCGTCGACATTATCGGCCGCGAAATTCTCGATTCGCGTGGCAATCCCACGGTCGAGTGCGACGTCTTGCTCGAGAGCGGCGCGATGGGTCGGGCTGCGGTGCCCTCGGGCGCTTCGACGGGTTCCCGCGAAGCAATTGAATTGCGCGACGGCGATACGTCACGTTATCTCGGCAAAGGCGTGCTGACGGCCGTGGAGCATGTCAACACCGAGATCAGCGAAGCCATGATGGGGCTCGACGCGTCAGAGCAGGCTTATATCGACCGCACGCTGATCGAACTCGATGGCACCGAGAACAAAAGCCGTTTGGGCGCCAACGCGACCTTGGCCGTTTCCATGGCAGTGGCGAAGGCTGCCGCAGAAGAGTCTGGTTTGCCGCTCTACCGCTACTTTGGGGGTGCCTCAGCGATGTCGTTGCCGGTGCCGATGTTCAACGTCATCAATGGTGGTGCGCACGCGAACAATAATCTCGACCTGCAGGAGTTGATGCTAATCCCGGTCGGAGCTTCAAGTTTCCGGGAAGCCCTTCGTTGGGGCGCCGAGACCTTTCATGCGCTGAAGAAGATTCTGCACGATGCGCATCTCTCGACCGCGGTCGGCGACGAGGGCGGTTTTGCGCCCACCCTCGACAACCATGAAGCCGCGATTCGACTCGTCTTGCAGGCGATTGAGCGCGCTGGTTTCGAGCCGGGCCGCCAAATCGCCCTTGGTATCGATTGTGCCGCGAGCGAGTTTTACCGCGATGGGATGTACCACCTCGCTGGCGAGGGATTGACCTTGTCGGCAGCCCAATTTACCGATCTGCTGGCAACCTGGTGCGATCGCTATCCGATCCTGTCGATCGAGGACGGGCTCGCGGAGGGCGATTGGGCGGGCTGGCGCGGTCTTACGGATGCGCTCGGCGAACGCGTACAACTGGTTGGCGACGATTTGTTTGTGACGAATACAAAGATTCTTCGCGAAGGAATCGATCAGGGCGTTGCGAACTCGATTCTGATCAAGATCAACCAGATTGGTACCCTTACCGAGACATTCGCGGCGATCGAACTGGCGAAGCGCAACAACTACACCGCAGTGATCTCGCATCGCTCGGGCGAGACCGAAGACACGACGATTGCCGATCTTGCGGTGGCGACCAACGCGCTGCAGATCAAGACCGGCTCGACCTCGCGCAGCGATCGTGTGGCGAAGTACAACCAACTCCTGCGCATCGAGGAAGACCTCGGTGAGGTCGCGTCCTACCCGGGCCGTGACGCGTTTTATAACCTGCGCTGATTCCGAACGACCCGCCCAGAACGCTTCCGCTCTTTCCATCCCGCCCAAGTTTGCACTGTGATGCGTTGGACCACGGCTCTCTTGCTTGTCCTCTTGTTGGCGATTCAGTACCCGCTCTTGTGGGGCCGCGGGGGCATTTTCAAAGTACGCGAACTCGAGCAACAAGTTGCCCAGCAGAATCAGACCAACGCGGCTCTGCGCGAACGCAACGAACAACTCGAGGGAGAAGTTCGCGATCTCGCCAAGGGGCAACAGGCGGTCGAGGAGCGCGCGCGCTACGATCTAGGCATGGTGCGCGCCGACGAAGTGTTCGTGCAGATCGAGGCGAAAAAATAAGACTGGCGTGCGAGCGTTCAGTGTTTGACGTCGGGGTTCTGAGGATTCTCAGTCGTGATGGGAAGCCCGTCGAGAAACAGTTGGGCGCAATCGACGGCGTCAAACGCGTAGGGCTGATTGCAGAATTCGCAGCGGACCTCGACCTGCTCGCGCTCGACCAAGATCGACTCGATCTCGGGGGCGCCCAGCATGCGCAGCATGTTGGCGACACGTTCACGCGAACACCGACAGGCAAAGCGCAGGACGCGACGATCCCCTTCGTCTTTGGTTTCCTGCCAAAACAGTCGATGCAGGATTTCGGCCGGTTTCAGCGTGAGCAGTTCGGGCGTGCTGATGGTCTGCCCGAGCGATTGCAAACGCTCCCAGCCGTCGGGGTCACTCACCACGTGACCGCCCTCGGTTGGCAGACGCTGCAGCAGCAGCCCGCCGGCTTGCTGGTGGTCGGCCGCCAACCACAGCCGGGTTGGGACCTGCTCGGAGCGCGCCATGTAGTTCTCGAGGACCTCGGCTACCGTTTCACCTTCGAACGGGACGATTCCCTGCGTGCTCGGCTGGCCCGCAGCACGGGGCTCGAGCGTGACGGCAAACCGTCCCTTGCCGTGCGCGTTAACCAGCGCCGCGAAGGGCGTAGAGGGCGCAATCGATTCTCCGGCGTTTTCGCGCAGGCGAACGGTTGCCCGAAAACTGCCGTCGGCGGCGCATTCGACAATGTAGAGCGCAACCGGGCCGTCGCCGTGGATCTGCAGGATCAAGGTGCCATCGAATTGAATCGTCGCCGCCAGCAGCAAGGCAGCAGCCGCCAATTCGCCGAGGCGGTCGCGGACGGCCGCGGGCATTGGATGACGCTCGACAACTTCGCGCCAGGATTCGGAAAGAACCACGACCTCGCCGCGAACGGCGGCAGGGCGGATCAAAAAACGCTGCAGAAGATCAGGCATGGCGCAGCATAATCCGATCGTCGGGTCGCTCCAAGCGGGCAGTTTTGACGAACCGCAAGGGCAACAACCCGGGTCGAGCCTGCGTGGGTTGCGCGAGCGGGCTCTCGCTGCCTGGCTGTGTGCCGACCCGCCGGCAAAGGTGGCGGCTGTGCGTGCCCTGGCGGCCGATTGCGGGTCCGAAACGAGCGCGCCGCAGTGGCCAGGCGCGTCGGGTGCCCTAGGATCTGTCGATTGCCCCGCCCCAGCGCCCTTGCAGCCCGGCCGCCCGGCGCCCTTGCAGCCCGGCCGCCCGGCGCTGCCGAAGCTGGTCAGCGCGGGACAGGTGCCAAACCGGCCGGCCAATACCGCGGAGGGCCGGGTTGCGTTGATGCACGCGATTGCGCATATCGAATTCAACGCGATTGACCTGGCGCTCGATGCGATCTGGCGCTTTGACGCGATGCCAGTGGCGTATTACGAGGACTGGTTGCGGGTGGCCGACGAGGAGGCTCAACATTACGCGCTGGTCGCGCAATGGTTGGCGCAGCAAGGGGCAGCGTATGGCGATTGCGATGCGCACGACGGCTTGTGGCAGATGGCGGCGCGCACTGCGCACGACCACTTGGCCCGAATGGCGCTCGTCCCCGCGGTACTGGAGGCACGTGGGCTCGATGCAACCCCGGTTATCCAGCAGCGTCTGCGCAGCACCGCGGGGGATTTGCGCAATGCCGGCGACCGTGCAGCCGTGGCGGCGCTGGATGCTGCGTTGCGTATTTTGGAGCGCATCCTTGACGACGAGATTGGCCACGTTCGCATTGGGTGGCATTGGTACCGTTGGCTCTGCGAACGCCATTCGGTCGAACCCGAGGCGCATTTTTTAGTGCTGATGGAACAATACGGAGCACCCTGGCCAAAACCCCCCGTGAACCTGGAGGCTCGGCGCGCAGCGGGTTTTTCGCCAGCACTGCTCGATCGCTTCGGTGAGCCGCGCAAGCGTGTCAAGCTCATGTCAAAATAGCCGACTCAGCAACCTTTGCGAAGAACCCTATGAGCAAGCTTTTTGCGTCGGCCGCAGATGCCCTTGCGGGTGTTGTCCAGGATGGCCAGATGATCGCGGTCGGCGGGTTTGGCCTGTGTGGCATCCCCGAGGCGCTGATCCTTGCGCTGCGCGACTCCGGTGCGCACAACCTGACCTGCATTTCAAACAACGCGGGTGTCGACGGTTTTGGCCTGGGGATGCTGCTGGCGACGCGGCAGATTCGCAAAATGATCGCCAGCTATGTCGGCGAAAACAAAGAATTTGAACGACAGTTTCTAGCCGGCGAACTCGAGTTGGAGTTCACGCCGCAGGGCACGCTGGCGGAGCGGCTGCGCGCCGGTGGCGCCGGCATCCCGGCGTTTTACACCCGCACGGGCGTTGGTACGGTTGTCGCCGAAGGCAAAGAACTGAAAGAGTTCGATGGCCAAACCTACGTGATGGAACGTGCGCTCGTGCCCGATGTTGCGCTGGTCAAGGGCTATCTCGCGGACCATGCGGGTAACTTGGTGTTTCGGCGTACTGCGCGCAATTTCAACCCGAACGTTGCGATGGCGGGCAAGATCACCATCGCGGAAGTCGAGCGAATTGTGCCCACGGGGGAGCTCGATCCCGACCATATTCATTTGCCCGGTATTTACGTGCATCGGATCGTCGTCAATGCGACGCCGGAAAAGCGTATCGAGCAGCGTACGACGCGCCCGGCCTGACCCCTCTAGGAGCACAGCATGTCATGGAATCGTGATCAGATGGCGGCCCGTGCGGCCCTCGAACTCCGCGATGGCTACTACGTGAATCTCGGCATCGGCTTGCCCACACTGGTGGCCAATCACGTCCCGGCTGGAATGACGGTTTGGCTGCAGTCCGAGAATGGCTTGCTCGGCATCGGCCAGTTTCCAACCGAGGATGAGGTTGATCCAGACTTAATCAACGCGGGTAAGCAAACGGTAACAACCCTGCCAGGTTCTTCGATTTTTTCGAGTGCCGACAGTTTTGCGATGATCCGCGGCGGGAAGATCAATCTCGCGGTACTTGGTGCCATGCAGGTTAGTCAGACGGGTGATCTCGCCAACTGGATGATTCCCGGCAAGATGGTCAAGGGCATGGGCGGTGCGATGGACCTGGTAGCTGGCGTGGGGCGCGTCATCGTTTTGATGGAGCACGTTGCGCGCAAGAAGGACGGCTCGCAAGACCTGAAATTGCTGGAGTCCTGCAATTTGCCCCTGACCGGGGTCGGAGTGGTCGATCGGATCATCACCGATTTGTGCGTTCTCGACGTTGACCCCGGCGGTCATGGGCTCAAGCTGGTTGAACTCGCCCCGGGCGTCAGCGTCGCTGACGTTGTCAGCCAGACCGGATGTAAGGTCGACACGGCAGCATTGGCGTGATGCTCCGTTGAATTCAGACGCCTCGGAAGCCTACCAAGCGCGCACCGCAAGCACGTCGATTTGGGTCGAAGCGCGCGGCCTTCGCCACCACGTGCGTTGTTGGGGGCCGCCTGATGCGCCTGCGCTCTGGCTTTTGCACGGCTGGATGGACAGTTCCGCCTCGTTCCAGTTTTTGGTGGACGAGTTGCGTTTGGAGCGCCGCGTTTATGCGCCCGATTGGCGCGGCTATGGCCTGACTTCACGCGCATCTGCGGTCGATGCGTATTGGTTTGCCGACTACTTGGCGGATCTCGATGCCTTGCTGGCTGCACTGACCCCCGAGGAGCCCGTCGACCTCGTGGCGCATAGCATGGGGGGCAACATTGCCTGCCTGTATGCGGGCGTGCGGCCGCAGCGCGTGCGCCGTTTGATAAATCTCGAGGGCTATGGTCTACCGGCCACCACGCCCGAGCAGGCGCCCGAGCGCTATCGGGCGTGGCTCGACGAGATACGCGAGCCGATGGTCGAGCGCGTATGGCCCAGCCTGGAGCATTTGGTTGTGCGCATGAGGCGTAACAACCCTCGGCTCGACCCCGCGCGTGCGCGCTGGCTCGCGCAGCACTGGGCTCAGGAGGTCGAGCCTGAGGGGTGGCAACTGGTGGCCGACCCTGCTCACCGACGTCGCAACCCTTACCTGTACCGATTGGAAGAGGCGCTCGCGTGCTGGAGTCAAATTACGGCGCCGGTGTTGTTGGTGGAGTCGTCGCACCCTGACGCCTGGCATCAGTTCACCCGTGAGCCCGCCTATCGCGAGCGTTTGAAGGCCTTTAAGTCCTTGCAACTGGCGACCCTTGCGGATAGCGGGCATATGTTGCATCACGATCAGCCAGCGGCGCTGGCGCGCTTAATCGAAGCGTTTTTGCTCGAGCCGTTGCCCACGACGGCAGCGTCGGTTTGAATCTGGCGCAGGACGGCGCTGCCCCGGGGGTCAACTTGAATCCGCTCACGTGTGATCGAGAGGGCGGTCGCGGGTTTGATACCGCTATTGATACTTCTAGCGATCCTTCGCGTGATCTTTCTCGTGATCCATATCGTGATCCGCATCGAATCAATGCCGATTTGCATTGTCATTCTTACTTTTCGGACGGTACGCTAGCCCCCAGTGAAGTGGTTGCGAGAGCGCACCGTAACGGGGTCGGCCTGCTGGCCCTGACCGATCATGACGACGTCAGTGGTCTGAGCGAAGCCGCTGCAGCAGCCGCGGAATTGGGCATCGCGTTTATTCCGGGCGTTGAGATTTCGGTCAGTTGGGGTGGCGAGACGATTCACGTGGTTGGGCTGCGAATCGACCCGAATGACGCCGATTTGTGCGCCGGCCTCGCGTCCGTGCGCTCGGGCCGTGATGCGCGAGCCCGAGAAATGGGCGCGCAACTGGCGCGCGTTGGTTTGACGGGCGCATTTGAGGGCGCAGCGGCGCTCGCGGGTAACCCCGCTCTCGTGTCCCGGACCCATTTTGCGCGCTGGTTGGTCGAACGCGGGACCTGCACCGACGTCCGCGCGGTGTTTTTGAAATATTTGGTTCCCGGGCGACCCGGCTACGTTCCCCACGCCTGGGCCAGGCTGAGTGAGGCCGTGTCTTGGATTGCGGGTGCGGGCGGAGTCGCTGTGTTGGCCCATCCGGCGCGCTACAAATTGGGCGAGTTGGCGCTGTCGGCGCTCGTTGAGGAGTTTCGGAACGCCGGCGGGCTCGCCATTGAGGTCGCCAGTGGTAGCCACACCCGTGACCAAGTGCGCCGCTTTGCTCGCCTCGCGCTGGCCGAGGGGCTGGAGGCGTCACGCGGATCCGATTTTCACAGCCCCCTGGAGAGTCACGCTGATTTGGGTTTCGGACCGGTGTTGCCGGACTCCGTGCTCCCGGTCTGGCATCGCTGGGTCTGACGCGCGATGGCCCAGCGGTTTGTCATCCATCGTGCACAGCCGCAGAAGCGGCTACTCGAGCAGGCCGCTAAGTGTCTGCGCGAAGGCGGCTTGGGGGTTGCTGCGACCGACGCCGGCTACGCGCTCGTGTGCCCGCTCGATGAAAAATCGGCCGTGGAACGGCTACGCGCAATTCGAAGGATCGATGAGCGGCATCTGCTCACGCTCCTGTGCAGAGATTTGTCTGAATTGTCGAACTATGCCCAAGTTGATAATCAACAGTACCGTTTTTTAAAGCGTTGGACGGCGGGGCCGTATACCTTTGTATTGCCCGCAAACCGAGCGGTTCCACGCCGTTTAGCCCATCCATCGCGCAAGACGGTCGGCCTGCGGGTGCCCGACGATGCCGTGGTGCAGGGACTCCTCGCGGCGCATGGCGAACCCTTGTTGGCGTCAACCTTGCGCTTGCCCGGGGAAGCAGAATCGCTGGCCGACCCCGACGAAATTATTGAACGGCTCGGCAAGCAACTCGACTTTTTTCTCGATGTCGGCTGGGTGGCATCGCCGCCGACGACGATCGTCGACCTCACGGCGGGTGCTCCAAGCTTGCTGCGGGAGGGTCTCGGCTACGATGCGATCGCGGGCGAGCTTGAGCCGCGGGCCCCCGAACTTGGTTGACATGGCGGAGTGGGCCGAAGCGCCCGCGCCCGAGCAACGGGCCTAAGCAACGGGCCTAAGCACACGGGTAGAATTTGCCCCCATGAATACTACCGATCGCGTTGTTTCTGGCATGCGCCCCACCGGTGCTTTGCACCTAGGCCACTATCACGGTGCGCTGAAAAACTGGGTGCAGCTGCAGTCGCAGCATCCTTGCTTGTTTTTTGTCGCCGATTGGCACGCCTTGACGACGCACTATGAGTCGCCCGGCAGCATTGGCAACAACGTTTGGGAAATGGTCATCGACTGGTTGGCTGCGGGGCTTGACCCGGCCAAGGCCGTTTTGTTCCTGCAGTCCCGAATTCCCGAGCACGCCGAGCTGCACGTTCTGCTCTCCATGAGCACGCCGCTGGGGTGGCTTGAGCGGGTGCCAACCTACAAGGATCAGCAGGAACGCCTCAGCGATCGCGATTTGTCGACCTACGGGTTTTTAGGGTACCCGCTCTTGCAATCCGCCGACATTTTGATTTATCGCGCCGCCTGGGTCCCGGTCGGTGAGGATCAGGTCCCGCATATCGAGCTCACGCGGGAAGTTGCGCGGCGCTTTAACCATCTCTACGGTGAAGCGCCAGCGCCGGCCGCACAGGCAGCGGCTCGCAAACGCGGTGAAACACTCGAGAACACGCCGGTACTTCCCGAACCTCAGGCTCTGCTGACTGCCGCTTCGCGCTTGTGCGGAATCGATGGGCAAAAGATGTCGAAGTCGTACGGGAATGCGATTGCGATGCGCGAGGAGCCGGCGTCGGTGACGAAAAAAATACGCACCATGCCCACCGACCCTGCCCGCGTGCGCCGCAGCGACCCCGGCGATCCCGGGCGTTGCCCAGTCTGGAATTTGCACCAAGTGTATTCCGCGGAGGACGTTCGTACCTGGGTGCAGCAGGGCTGCCGAAGTGCGTCGATTGGTTGTCTCGACTGTAAACAACCCGTGATCGACGCGGTGATTCAAGAAACCGCCGTCTTTATTGAGCGCGCGCGTCCTTATCAGGAAGACCCCAGCCAACTGCATTCGATTGTCGCGGCAGGTTGCGAGCGGGCGCGCGAGATCGCTCAAACCACGATGCGCGACGTGCGTTCAGCGATCGGGCTCGGTTACGTTTGAACCCGCCTGAGCCATCGCCCTGGTGTGTACGCTGGTTGCCGACCCCGGTGTCGCCCCAGCAAGGCACGCGGACTTTGCTCGACGTCGCGGCCGGCTCTGGGCGTCACGCGCGCTGGGCGGCGGAGCTTGGCTATCGGGTGACCGCCGTCGACCGCGATGCGCAGGCCTTGTCTGGCTGCGGAGAGGGGGTTGAGACCCGGGTGCTCGATCTCGAGGGCCCGGTGTGGCCACTGCTTGGGCAGTCTTTCGATGTGGTGATCTGCACCCACTACCTCTACCGGCCGCACCTGGATGCGCTGGTGGATTGCTTGGCCGTTGGTGGGCGATTGATCTTTGAAACTTTTGCCCAGGGCAACGAGCGCTTCGGTCGGCCCTCGAACCCCGATTACCTGCTCGTGCCAGGGGAGTTGTTGGCGCTTGCTGCGCGTCGTGGCTTGCACGTTCTGGCGTACGAAGACGGGCTGATTGACTTGCCGCGGCCGGCTCGGGTCCAGCGCATCGTATTGCTGAATCGTCCAAGCCATGCGGTAGCGCACGCGCACGACGATACAATCCAACTTCGACTAGTCAACCCTTGATTGCCCATGAGCCAAACCAGTTTCGACGTCCTCGGCAGCTTGGTTGCCATCGTTACTCCCATGCAGGAGGACGGCTCGCTGGATCTCGATCGCTATCGTGCCCTGATCGATTGGCAGATCGCGAGCGGAACCAAGGCCATTGTCGCGGTGGGTACCACGGGGGAGTCGCCGACGGTCGACGTCGGTGAGCACATCGAGCTGATCCGAGTCGCTGTCGAGCAGGCGGCTGGGCGCGTCCCAGTAATTGCCGGCAGCGGGGGTAATTCGACCCGCGAGGCGATCGAGCTCACAGCGGCGGCGCGGCGCTTGGGGGCGAGCGCGAGCCTGCAGGTCGTGCCGTACTACAACAAGCCAACCCAAGAGGGTTTGTACCGCCACTTTGCGGCGGTGGCTGAAGCGGTGGATTTGCCGATCATTTTGTACAACGTTCCGGGGAGGACCGTTGCCGACCTATCGAACGACACGGTGGTTCGGCTTGCAGGGGTGCCGGGGGTGCTTGGTTTGAAGGACGCCACCGGGGATTTGCCCCGCGCTGCTTTGCTGGCAGCCAGAGTGCCGACGGGCTTTCGTCTCTACAGTGGGAATGACGATTCAGCCTTGCCGTTTTTGTTGCAAGGCGGGCACGGCGTGATCTCGGTAACGGCGAACGTTGCCCCCGTGGCGATGGCCGAGCTCTGCGCGGCGGCGCTCGGCGGCGATTTGGCGACCGCTCGGGCCCGTAATCGTTCACTGTTGGCTTTGCACGAGAAGTTGTTTGTCGAGGCGAATCCGATTCCGGTGAAATGGGCCCTCGCAGAGATGGGTAAGATCGGCGCGGCGATTCGATTGCCGTTGACGCCGCTTTCTTCGTCATACCACGCTGTTGTACGACAGGCGCTGCAGGACGCTGGCGTCTTGTGAGTCGATTACGAATTCAGGAATTTGCTATGCGATTGTTTGGTGATTCGGGTCGACCTGCGGTCGTCGGCGGACTGCTTGGTTTGACCATTCTTGGCGGCTGTAGCTCAATTTCGGGGATGCTGCCGGACTCCAAGGTGGATTACCGCTCATCGACCGTTCGGCCCGAGGCTAAGCTGGAGGTGCCTCCCGATCTGGTTTCACCGCGGGCAGACGAGCGGTTTTTGGCACCGCAGAAGGCCTCGGGCGCGACCCTCTCGGGTTATGCCCGCGATCGAGAAGCGCGCGCGCAGACGGTAGGCCTGAATGCTCAGCGCGACGTCCTTCCCGATGTGCCAGAGATGAAGATCGAACGTGCAGGGACTGCCCGCTGGCTCAGCGTGAAGCGTCCTGCGGCACAGTTGTGGCCAGTGGTGAAAACGTTTTGGACGGAGTCGGGTTTTACCCTGGCCATCGACCAGCCTGAACTGGGGCTGATGGAAACGGATTGGGCGGAAAACCGTGCCAAGATTCCGCAAGATTTCATTCGCTCGACGATTGGCAAGGTATTCGATAGTTTCTATTCGACCGGCGAGCGCGATCGCTTTCGCGTGCGCATCGAGGCGGTCGAGGGCGGCACCGAAATTCATCTGACGCACCGTGGCATGGCCGAGGTCCGGGGGGCCAACAATGCCGGTTTCGTTTGGACCCCGCGCGCCAGTGACGCCGAACTCGAAGCCGAGTTTTTGCGGCGTTTGATGGTCCGTCTTGGCAGCGATAACAGCCGCGCTGGGGCGACGGTTGCGTCGGCTCAGGCGGCGAGCCTGGATCGGGCGCGCTCGCTACCGGACGGAGCGATTCGGGTT
>Ga0136644_10001273_pt1 | contig 20142 bp, 22 predicted proteins | sample C_130820_EF_Meta_FD_94780 | JGI IMG/M metagenome (GOLD analysis project Ga0136644, IMG submission 94780) | Freshwater microbial communities from Lake Croche, Canada to study carbon cycling - C_130820_EF_MetaG (v2) (version 2) | ecosystem: Environmental > Aquatic > Freshwater > Lake | place... | reverse complement strand
CTACAAAACGCATTTTCTCATTGAAAATATCGAACAGATTCTTGGTTCTGGAATCGAATTTCTTGTCCTTATAAGACAGCTTGATTTTGTTGATAATCTCTTTCTTGTCATTGTTCAGCGTTACAATCACATCCTTGGTTATCTTGTCATCACTCATCATTGAATCTTTGCTGTTCTTCTTGGTATTTTGCTTATGCTTGATGTAAACCTCTTGAAAGAAGTTCTTCACCTTTTTAATAACATACAAATCAACTACATTTTCATAATTATTCGATTCCTCCATGAATTTGACCATCCAATTCTTCACAAATTTGGAAATGACTCCAATTTCGGTTGCCTCGTCAGCAGATTCCAACAGGTGGAATGAGGATGGCGTCAATTTCATTGTCTTCTCATTGACCTCGCCCCCCTTTCTATACTTTTCAATCAAGTCTTTCGCCAATGAATATCTATCTACCTTGTTGTCATATAACTCCAAATATTCATACATGTCGACCAAATAGTGTTTCGCCATCATACTACATAATTCTTGAAACACCGCCAAACTATCCATTAATTCGACGAAATCCGACTTCTTACTGTTCAAAAAATCCGTAATAGCCTTCCTATATGTATTGATGTTCTTGTCGAATCGAATATTATTATGCTCGTCGTCCACCGACTTGACCATCGTCAAAAAAATGTTCAAAAATTTCTTCAAATAATCTTCCCAGAAGGATATGCAAGGCCGCGCAGTATTGGCATTGCTATTACCTCTACCCCACCAATATGTAACGACTACAAAATTGCTGGGTTCATCCATAGATGATTGCACAAGAGGAATACCATCCTTATTGCTATCCAATTGAGTATTTTCAATCAAAGTACTCAATTCATTCTGTAATTCTTCCAAATGACTCGTCATAATATATTACAATGATATATTTTTGATATTTTAATTTATCTTTTTTCCTATTTTGTTCTTCTCCTATCTTTTCTTTTAATGTGCAAATTCACCCCCCCCTTCTAAATACTACAAAAGTTGATTTCACGATTCAACATAAAGATAAAGTAGCACAATATATTAGTTTTATTGATATCATGATAAACCGTACACAATTATTGAATCAATTACCATATTTTGAACCATCTTATGAAGTAAAACAACATAAGATGATTCAAAAAGAGCATACAAGCCAAGAAAAGATGACTATATGGATGCCTACAGGTTGGCGATGTTATCTATGGGTTACAGTAGACCCAAATACGGGCGAGGACTCTATTTTCCAGATTTCGAATGACCGAAGCAAAATAGATAAATTACCCAAAGAAAAGCTACAACAGGCAACAGTAGTCGAAAAAACAGTAGTCGAAAAAACAGTAGTCGAAAAAACAGTAGTCGAAAGCAATCATCCCAGCATATCCCCTACCTTCTTATTCTACGGAACAGTCTTTTCTGCATTTTTATGCAACAATCATTATGTAGTCACCGACCTGTATTGGTTCCGTGGCGTCCCGATGAAGAGCATATCACAGAAGGTCATATGGTCATGCATTGCAAGTTACATATGCCCGCATTTCAATCGAATCGTTCTTCCCAAATTTGTGTTGCATTATGGATTTTCCAATCAATATGACATTTTAAAAACACTGCCAGACCCTGCATATCATGTACATCATATTCAAGAACGGTATTGGACGGTCAATAAACCTTATCAAAACTATCCGTACACCGCTCCGAAAATCGTTACAGAGGGATTGCGATGTGGGGTTGATACGGCGTCATCAGCAAAAATGACTGAATCGGTAGACAAAAAGGCAGAGAAAGAAGCAGAAGAAAAAATACAAGAAAAGGCAGAAAACGAAGAAAACCAAGAAAAGGCAGAAAACGAAGAAAACCAAGAAAAAGCAGAAAAAACAAATCAAGAAAAAGCAGAAAAAACAAATCAACAACCCCCTGTAAGGAAAGCTACAGAAGGTGTTGTATATAGGGAACGCCGGGATATGAAGAAGGAAATCAATAAGCCGCAATATGGTATGGAGACCGTGTTCGCTATGATGGCCGACCCTACGTATGATTTGTATCGACTTTATGTGGTGGGCGCAGGCGGTTTGCTGGAATTCTACGACTATGCATGTATTATTGACCGCGCTACTTCGAAATGGCTGAATTCGGAGTTTCGCCTAATTCGCGAAAATGCCAATATCGATGCTATTGAAGAAAGCGACGATGAAGCCGATTTCAATGATGTTCGCGATAATAAATACACGAATTTGGAGAAGCAAATGGTAGTGCGCTGCCGCTACATAAAACGGCTCAAGAAATGGATTCCAGTAGTAGGGTCCTCTTCTCTTTTGAAAAATGTGGTCCACAAACATCGCCTATAAGGGTGCAAATTAGGCGATAGCAAAAAAATGAAAGAAACAAATTAAAACCCTTCTGTAACAATACTACAGGAGGATTGCTATCTTTATTTTTGCTGGTTTTTTCCATGTTTTCAAATCATATATCTTTCTTCTTTTATGGTTCCTTGATGACCAAATTGGGTGATTTTATCGTCATTTTCTTTTGGGCCCTGTGGAATTTCCTATTGTGGGAAAACAGGACATATACGTCTACGAATCTGGCTAAAAAGACCGAATGCGAACGGTTATTGGAGAAGATTACAGAGACGTATTGGTTTTGTACGAACTGCCGTTCTTTTGTGAATCGCGCCTTGGTTCCTTCCGGTGTGGTTGTCGGCGATGGATGGTATATTGCCTACATTGATATTAGCAACCGGACTGAATACAGCAAGGGCGAGATACAGGTATATCATATTACGCTGTATGGTTGGTGGTCGATAGAGAGGTTATTGACGGAGGAAGTGGTCTGCCAGAAGACCGATGGGGAATACAAGATAGTGCGGTCTATGGGCGATTCGCATTATTACAGGACGACCGACGATTTCGATATTACGCATTATCATCCGAACTGTTACGCCGGTTGCAAGCGAATTCTGGATAGTTACAGGGCGAATGGGTATGGGGTATATTTTATTAGTGGTGAACCGGGGATGGGGAAAACGACGACGGGGCGACTGGTGGCGCTGGCCTTGGGTGCAACCCTCTGTTTGGATTTTGAGGATTTCTGTTACAGTTCCGATTCGTATGTGGTGTCGTTCGAATTGCTGTATAATTATGTACAGCCGGATGAGGTGTCGCCTCTGGTGATAGTATTGGATGAATTGGAGGATTTCTTATTTTCTACGAAAGACTATGATACGATGCTTTCGGAGGTGAAGGACACGAAGAATATTGTTTTTCGGAATCGAGGTGTAAAAAAGCGGTGGGTAAGGTTGATGGATACGATACAGGAGAAGAAACATGTCATACTGATTTTGACGAGTAATAAGAAGAAGCGGTTTTTCGATAAAGTAGACCGTGCACTTTTGCGAAAATACCGGATTACAGAATCGTATGAATATACTACAGGGGGTGTTCATAGGATTCGTTTTATTGCTTGAAATAATTTATTGCTTGTAAATGTTTACTTTATTTTGTTTTTTTGCGAAGAGTAAATTTTTTGAAACGTTTCACTACATTTCTTGTTATTTTTGCTTTTGATTTTCTTATTGTTTTTGCTTTACCTCCTCTTTGCTTCTTCTTCTTCTTCTTTATCGTTTTCGAGGGTCTTCTCTTTCTTTTTTTCATTGTTTTATCTTTGTTTTCTTGTTCTTCTATTGGTGTTTCTTCCATTGTTTTCTCTTCTATTGGTGTTTCTTGAATATCATATTGAATATTTTCCTCTTGCTGCTCTTCTTTTTCTTGTGCAATAGAATTACCCACCGATTTCTGAATCCAGTCAGCAAAATCAGCTGTATTACGGTCGCCTTCATAAGGAGTTAAGGGTTTGTTCTTTTCAATCATAACAATGGTTGGAAAACTCGATATATTGGCTATTTCCTCCATCTGTAGTTCCTTTGCCAAATCGTCTTTCAATTCGCGATTGACTTTCACGACCATCGCTTCCTCTGGTATTTTTTCATGGTGTTCTTCTTCGATTTTATCCCATTCTGGAATGGCCGCTTCACATGGCGGGCATCCTACCATATACACAATGACAAACGCCTTTCTGCCATTGTCTATATGATTCTTTACAGGCGAATAATCGTGTTTTCCTCCTTCGAACGTATTATAATGTAGAAACCGGTCTTTCATTCTTTGGACAAATTACTTATACTTTTACTTATAATATATTCGGTGAAAATAAGTTATTCCTGCGGTCGAGCCTTTAACTACTGTTGCCCATATACAACAGAATCAGAATGAAGAATAGAATAAAGGGCGCAATCACAAATATCCAGGATAACCATCCTAAACCGCTAGAACATAATAAGTTCAGAATCCATGTCCAAATCAAAATATAGAGTGCCTTGATAATGAACAATAGATAGAGATTGGGAGACCTACAGAAGTAATCCCCAACGCAATAAATATCGTAATTGCCTACATTTTGCAAGAGAATGACAATGAAGAAAATGGTCGATAGAATGAGGTAAAGTAGTGCTGGACTACAAAGATTTGCAAGACCTGCCATGTTTTGCTTTTATATAATTATCTATTATTTTTATTCGAAATAATAGATATTTGTTATTTATTCTCTGTGGTTAAAAGTTCATTACATTGGGCCCCATTTTGTTGAAAAACCATGAACTCGAAATATAATCGTAATTCGACAATTTATTCGTGCTATTACCAGCCACCTTAGCAGCTTTCGTATTCGGTCCCCACATAACCTGACTATTGATATCGAATACATTTAACGCATGTGCATGATATTGTAAATTCGATAAAAATCCGTAAAATCCACCGTTTTGGCATACATAAATATCTCCATAGTTCTGTTTTGGTGTGTTGTCAAACACGACACGCTGTGTAACAGTGCCGTTGATATATACGTCCATTGACATGTTCTGTACACGTATCGCTACATGAACCCATTTTTCATAAGGGAGATTTGGAACGTCAATATATGTATTCGATTGACCATCATCGCCAGCAAATTCAGTATCCATTACAATATGCATATTCATATAACCTTTGTCTGAACCACCTCCTGTAGAAGTTGTATCTGATTCGGAATTGACCTGTGTTAAGTAGACACCAGGACCATTGTTAATCGATGCTAAGCCTGACTTGGCGCCGTTTGCTACAAAATCTGGATTTCCTACATGGAAGACATGCATGTAATTAGGTGCGCCTGCAGGTTGATTTACTTTATTAAAGACCACCCAGAATGTCCATGTAAATTCAATACCGGAATTTTGATTATTCGACCTTGGCAGTGCCAAATAATCTTTGTCATTCGGATTACGTGATGCTTTATAATTAGTACCGCCGTCTAACATACCATATACGATGTATGGATTATTCCTAGGAGATGATAGATAGACAATAAGTGCTGTGAATGATTTCAGCAATATCATGAAAACGACTAAAAGGAGCAGAATAAATACTGTCTTGGCAATAATGCTGTTCGTATCCAAAAATTCGGCATTGCTTATACTCGTACTAGCTTGAGAACCGAATTGTTGAACCGTATTTGAAACGTTCTGCACTCCTGATGTAATTGTTTGTTCCGCCGTTGTTAACCCTTCTGAAACGGTTTTTGATACATTTGAAAATCCATCTTTTATTCCTTGGGGTATTCCTATATTGCTCATTTACTATATACTAGGAAATATAAATAATTCCGTTTTCTTTTTCTTTTTATTACTCAACATATAAATCATACTCGTTTTGTGGTTCTTCCTCATTCTCATCTAATTCGTCGTCATCTATGCTGGCTACTGTGGCACTCTCCTTCTTTTCATTTTGGTCTAAATAACGATAAAAACGCTTGATATCCAATTTCGTAATCGTTGCCTGCTCAATCATGTCGTTCATTACCGACCCCTCCTTGGTATTCTGCGTAATGCGCATTTCTTGGAAAAAGCTCATGACGTCTTTACGGTCCATCTCCATCTTGTTACAGAGGGATGTCACGAAATTATCATTGTTGTATTCCGTCGAATACTTTGTCAGAATCTTGGTAAACCGGATTTCTTGGCTCTCTTTCCTCTCTTTCCTGCTTTTATTCTCATTCGTCTTTTCGAAGGCCTCCGCCTCTAGATGAAATAATTTGTTATTGTACATCGTTTTAATCAGAGAACTCATCTCGTTGAATTGCCATATCTGGTTCTGAAATGTAATGCGGTCTATGTAATCCGCGAAACATATGTTCTCTAAAATGTCATAGTATAGTTTAAAACGTTTGTTCAATGGTAAAAATCCGATTCTATCCACGATATTCTCATGCCACAACAGAGCTACAATAGTACGGTCGGTCTCATTGATTGCTGCCTTGTGCTCGTCCAAATGTATATGATTGTCCAGAATCCGCTTTGTAATCTTTTTTGAATCGTCGTTGAACGTCTTACAGGAAAATGTCGCCGTTATTTTCTTCCAATTATTCTCCTCTGTTTTGTTCTTCTCTAATAAATAATAGAGACGGCGCAAATCGCCCTCTACATATTGCACCATTTCATTCTTGTCTTCTTCCGGCATTTCGGGCTGATAATAATGAATGATATCGCGAATCTCTTTCGGAATCGGTGTCTTCAATTCGAACACATGACATACCTTCATCAATTCCTTTATCTTCTTGTCAACATAATAATTGCTGATGCATATTATCGGATTATAAGTCTGGCTCTCCAGCCGCTGCCGCTTTGTCTTCTTTTGACGAATTAGCTTGATTAGCGATGTAATGCCGTTCTTGTCCCCGCTATTCATTGCTTCGATTTCATCCATCAAAATCGCGATTTTCTGTTTTCTGCGATACATCATATTCAGCACGTTGTTATTCGATATATTATTGCTCGTAATACTGTCTATCAGGTTCTTATTGCGCGTATCACTTGCATCATATTTGATAACGTCGTAATTCATTCGTTTGAGAATGTCCATCACGAAAAACGTTTTGCCACTACCCGATGCACCATAAATATAGATTCCTTTTTTGAATTGTATATTCCGGCAATTATCATCAAAGGACTGCAACAGCTGTATAATGGTTTGTTCAATGGTGTTCCTACCTACTATTTGATTTATTTGATTTATTTGATTTATTTGATTTATTTGATTGATTGGTTGATTGCTATCCATATGATGATTCTTGCAACACTCCTTTGAATAAGCATGTTTTATTTAATCATTTTATTGTAACGCAGTTTTACAAAGGCAATACATTTCCAGGCATCAATACCTCTCGAAAAGGGTCCTCACGCTCGCCTCGGGAAATCGTTACAGGAGGTAAATCGGTGAATTGATTTATTTTATCTTGTTCGGTTCGATAGATACGTATCTGTTGCAATACTTTTTCGTGGTCTCTCAGCATTTTCTGCCGCATCTCGACCGGCGAGAGTTTCTTGCTGTATGCAAAATATACGTAGAAACCGGCAATCATGGCCAAGAATAGAACCACGCCTATATTGACTATCCAATAATAGATGACGACCCGATTGTTATGACATTTTTGGAGGGCAGAGCCGACGTACGCTTTGATTCCCTGCTCTACCAAATTCGGCGCCTTTTTTTCGAAAGCATTCATATTTGTTTTATTCTTTTATGATTTTTTTCTATCGTTTTTTTGGACGACCCGAAAAATCATAAAAGGAAGGATTATTATTTGCTCTTCCCTATATCCGTTTCTATTTGTTCTTCGAACGACGTATATTTCATCTCTTCTGGTGATGTCATTACATTCATAATAGGGACGATTTTCTCGTCTTTTACAGAAGGTGTCGATAACCATATCTTGATAATGCAAAATGTCTTCTTGGGCGATATCGAAAGCCCATTGATGTACTGATTCTTCTCCCTATTCTCGAAGAATGTCTGGCCACAGACTGCATACACCATCGTTTTCCATATCTGATGTACAAACTTATTCACTATCTTGAAGGATAGATAACCGCCCTTTCGGTTCTTGTCGTCCTCCCATACCGGCGCAATGCCATCGCGCATGACGAACAACATCGCGTTCTTAATAATGACATCCGGGATTACCTCATTCATCGATATCAGTTTCTCCGGATTGTCAATATCCTTCATAATGACGGTATAACTGGCTAAATCCCATCGAGTATCATCCGGCAAATGATAATATATGACCCATTTATCTAATAGCGGAGCATAGACCGGATTCTTGAACTTCGTTTCTTCCGGTTTGGCTCTTACTTGCCTTGTCGCTTCAGGTAAAACGGTTTTGACAACGATACTTTCTGCATATACAGAAGAATTATGTAAATTTTCCTCCCTTCTTCCTCTTATTTGATGATTCGTTTTGGCTCTACTGTTGTTCCTTTGTGGTTTGTTCCTGTAATCATCGTAAGAAGTAGTGTGCACAGCAACAGAGGTCTTGACCATAGATGACATGGTAACTTACTAATTCTTCTATATACCTTTTACGTGAAAATTTTATATTCTTATTGACTTGGCCACCCTTCCTTTGTTGACAGAATTTCATAACCGCCGTTCTCTACAATGCGTATACTCTGATGGAAACCCAATTCGATTTCCGTTAAATTGGTGTCCAAGATACGGATGACGTATTTTTCGTCGAACGGGATTTTCCCTAAATAATGTTCGAACCATCTTTTGACAAATATGGCCGACAAAAGTTCATTCCCCTCGTAGAAATACTGTTTCGGAATATCTATAAATACCTCTCTTTTGAAGAAGCTATTTTCGTTCAGTTTCGGATGGAAGTATTGTATCGAGAAAAAGGGGGAATCAACCCTCTTCCTTTCATCTTTCACTTTGACTTCGGAACCATCGATAGTCTGTCTTACAATATATTCGTCTTCTGCTGTATTCATAATAAAAAGTACATTGTTCCTTTTCTTATTCTCATAGACCTGTTCTATATTCTCTTCCTTTTCTTTATAATAAAAATATTCCTCTACCAGCTCGTATTTATTCGCTTCTGTCTTTTCTGTTTTGTCTGTCTTTTCTGTCTTTTCTTTTCCCTGTTCTTGCAATGTTGCCAAACAGAACCAGGCCATGTCCGGCTCAGTTCGCAATCCGATTAAACAGGTTTTTACCACCTCTTTTCCATATTTCCAATAATACAGCAAAAGAGGGCTCTGCTCAACCTTCTTCTCTATATACAAATACACGTCAAACACCTTGTCGATAATCGCTACAGCAGTGTTGTAAATGAATGTCGTTAGCATTCTTTTTTTCGAATATATATATGCATTCATTTTTAGGTTCTTTTGATTATTCGTTTTGTATTTGTCTTTGTTTTGTCTTTGTTTATTCATCTTTTACGTTGGGAAAAAGAAGTTTATCGACTGTGGTTCTTACACAAAAGAGGCGATGAAGCAATATACCCAAAATGAAAAAGGCCAGAAGGGTCCAGCCGAAAGGCCATCCTGCATAATATGCGATTAGATATGCAACAAAAACGGTCGATAGGACATCGACCACGGCAATATTGAATATTCGTATAGAATGTGCTCCTTGGCCTACTTTTCCAAAAATCTCTTTGTATTTGCACAGATTCTGCATTTTGTATATTCTTAGGGCGATACTAAAATAGGCTCGCTTTTGAATGCAATTTGCATATCTTGTCTGTTTATCTTACCGATAATGACCGGATTCAACATATAAATAGTATCGTGCTTGTATACGTTGTCCTTGTTGTCGATGTAATATGGAATTCCTTTGACTTCGATAATTTGTACTTCGTGTTTTATTATTTTATTCGCTTGTTCCTTCTCTTTTTCCTTATTGTCTACTTTTGGATTTTCTTTTTTCTCTACTTTTACCTTTTCTTTTTTCTGTTTAACAGTTTTTGCACCCTCTTTGCCTTCTATTTTTTCACCCTCTTGTAGAATCGCTACAGAAGGGATTGCTGCGTCTTTCTTTTTATGGGATGAGCAATATTCGTTGTCTTTGGTATGTTTGCGTGCACAACGTACACCGTTTTTGCGTATCATTATGCAGCGGTCCTTGTCCTCTGGTAGCTTCGTTACAGGGGTTGTTGATGCCATTTGCTTTTTGGTTCGACTTTGGTGATTGTATTTTGCATTTTCGCTATGTTTGCGTTCAATTTTTCTTCATTTTTGGCCTTTTGTTTGATTTCCAGTTGCAGGAGTGCATATTGGCCACAGGGGCCACAATGGTCTTCGTTCGACAAATCGATTTTCTGGTTGATTTTGTTGTGGCAATTTTCTATGCTCCATCTTCCGACCGGGTTGTTGGGTTTGGGGGTTGCATACCATTTCTTCAGGATTGTGATTAATTGTCGCATTTTTTATCTGGTTGTTGAATGCTTTTGGTGCTTTTACCTTTTGGTGCTTTTACCTTTTGGTGCTTTTACCTTTTGGTGCTTTTACCTTTTGTGGTTGTTTCTTGTGAAAAAACAATATAAAGACAATTTCGTAAATTATATTGTATTTTTCTTCTTTCGAATTCATGTCCGCCGCCGCTATTGCACAATTGTTCCCTATCTTTTATATGCCAACAGAGGACCCTGATTTTGGAAAATATATGTGGTTGAAGGACGCCAAAATAAAAGAACCTCAAAAACCACAAATATTAATCGAACAAAAAGACGAAAAAAACAAACAAAATACTTATCGCAATACCCCTGTAACGATTCCTACAGTGGGTGTTGAACCGGCAAAAAGGAATATTGTTGATAAAGAAAGGCGAAATATTCCTAACCGTAATACAGCAGTTTGCCGAACCGTTGCAAAACCCTATCAATCTTTGTTGTCGCTGATTGCGAATGATATTTCCCCGATTGGCAATATCAACGACGAGGTCAAAGAGCGACATAAAATCGCCATCTTTTTCGGAGAATCTAAACAGAATCGCGCCCTTTTGAAGACTTCATCCTGTATGCGAATCACTCTGAAAGAAATGGACGAAATTATATCGGATATTATGACGGTTTCTTTAACCGACAACAGTCGAAAGGGTGAGGGGGTGACGTCCTGTTTCGGCCGCGTTTTCCTGAATCTTGGCATTCTGGTTGCCTATGCACAATATTACAAGAAGGCGATTGTTTTATTGCATCCTACGAGGAGAACCTGCCTAGTATATGGCAAGGAATTCTTACAGGAGAATGTGTGTTATATATCATTTGACCCTGTAGCAAATTCTTTTGGGCCTTTTTTGGTTGATTCTGTCGATTCGTTCCTTGTCGATTCGTTCCTTGTCGATTCGTTCCTTGTCGATTCGTTCCTTGTCGATTCGTTTTTAGAATTGGTGCATTGGCAGAAACCGTTGAAAGCAATTAGTAATTATACCTTGTCGGAATTGATGGCCGATTGCGAAAAGGTAGGAATAGAGTTGTTGCCTCTGGTGAAATATAAAAAGGCGGTTTTGTACACCATGTTGGAGAATCATTGTTATGGCTTGTAACAAGTGTCGAAAAGCCTATTTGGGCTAAATAAAAAAGCCTATTTGGGCTAAATAAAAAAGCCTATTTGGGCTAAATAAAAAAGCCTATTTAGGCCAGAAGAAAAAGGGGACCAATGGCTCGTTCCTCTGTTTTCTTGTTTTGTTTTTGCTCTGTTTATTTTTGCTATTTCGATTCTTCTGTTTCTTCTTGATTCCGCCCTTTTGTGTAATATTTACAGGTGCGGTCAGTTTGGGCGTTTCCAATTCGTTAGCAAGTTTTTTGACTTCCTTCTCGGTCATTTTGGGTATATGTTTGACTTCGCTCATTACCAAATATCTGTTTTCTGCACTTTGGCTTTTATTGAAAACCAAATTGTTGAGCCGTCGGCCTAATTCCAAACTCAGCAAATAACATCGCAAAATATTGATATTTACGTTGTCTAACATTTCATCATACACATTCATCGACAGGTAAATGGTATATTCCGTTTTCGCCTTTATAGATGATGAAGCAAAAGGCGAAGTAGAACCTAACACGTTCGTATTGGTAAGAGTAGATACGTCCTTGTTGATTCCTGTAAAAAGTTTCCCCAAACGTTTGATATCTTTCATTCTATATTGAATCTGCTGCATATCACCATTGAAATTCTTGTTTTGATTTTTCAACAGGAAGTTGTGATAATAAATAGCGCAATATCCCAGGTCCCTGGAACTGTTCAATTCACTATCATTCGCTGTCATATAATCGATAATCATCTCGTTCAGTTTATCATTGGTAGATTCGCCGACTTCGTTCGCAAATTTGAAATAGGCCTCGCGCATTTCGAACAAGGGTTTCAGCGATTTCTTCTCCTGGTCTTTGAAATTCTTCATAAATTCCTTGTCTGTTATGAATTCGGTCATTCGTATCATACGCAACTCGACAATCGACTCTTTCAGCAATATGTAAATACAGTATTGGATAAAGGTCTCTATAAAATTGTTCTTAGTAGATTGTACATCACTGTCACGTGAATTGCTACCGTAACCCTTAAACATTTCATCAATTTCCAATCTGACCTTTCCATCCCTGTAAAATTGCAATATTTCTTTGAAAAAATCTTCATCTTTCAATTCTTTATTTTCCAATACATCCACTAATTTCAATAAATTATCATGTTCGATATGCTTCCTTTTAATAAACTTGTTATCACTTTGTAATTCTTTTAATTTGTTATTTAATTTTTCGATATTTTCTATTTTATTCTTTTCATTCTTTTCATTTATTTTTCCCTGACCATCTATCAATTGTTTCGTTTTTTTAATTTTTTCCTTGATATCCGTTTCCAGAATGGTACTCGAAATCTTGTCAAAACGTTCCCTCAAACCATTCAGAAGCCTATTTACCTCGCTCAATCCCTTCGTCCTCTGCCAAATACACAACGAATAAACCTTCTGTAAGAATTCTACATACTGTGGATGATTGAATATATCACTTTTCCATGTTACTTGGGAAATCGTATAATCCGCATTCGATTTGCTTCCCAAATAGGAATAGCGTGCATAAGGATAATTGAACAAATTTCCAAATAAATTGACTACATTCCCAAACTTCTCATTTGACTCCTTCATTCGGGCATTCTTTTTATCTTCTGGCAATGTATTCTTTCCGACGTCATACAGAAAATAACCACTGCTCATCGGCGTAAAGCTCTGACTGTCGCTCAGAATATCATAGGAAAATCGTATATTCATCAACGTAGGAAATCCCGTTGGAAACAAATAATACAGCGTCATGTAAATGTTCTCATTAATGACTCTATCATCCGTTGTTTCACTATCAGATGCCGGCAAGAAGAAACTCGGCTCGTTGAAAAACTCATTCTCATCGAAAAAGAAATGAACAACATCTTCATAACATAAATCGCTCAACCAACTACTCGAATACTTCCTGTAACGGTCTATGAACGGTCTCTGACTTATTTTGCGACCCTTGTTATTATCTTCTGACTTTCTACATGTCTCCTTGCTTTCATCGGAAATATACAGATTGTCATATGTAAAATCAATATCCTTATCGCCTACTTTTATTTTCATAATCAACACATCTTTTCTTAATGCATTTATATTTGTATTCATAATTACTTTGTTATTGCCCTATAAAATAAGGCGAAAATATTTTGCTTCTTTTATTCTATATTATTTTCTATTTTCCTGTTACAGTATTCGTATTTGTTGGATTTGTTGTATTTGTTGAATTTGTTGGATCTTGTTCCAAAGACATATGATAATCGATAAACGATTCCGGTAGAATACACATAGGATGTTCCTCATTCAATAAAAAATCGAAAAACAGAATAAATAAAAAAGCTATCAACAAAGACAACAGAAGGTCGCGTGTTCCTACCCAACAAATAATGAAAATAAGCAAATTCCGGCTGAAACTATGTCTTAAATACATTTCCATCGTTTTGCTTATCTTTATCGGTACCATTTTTGTAGCTACATTTAAACTCAACACCATAAAGCCAGCAAAAATCTTGCTCTCATTTACGTTTTTCATGCTGAGTGATAGATTATAAAACAATTGCGTTAAAAAATCGGGTCTCTCCTCTTTGCTTCGACTTTCTTTTTGAACGGGTCGTTTTGCCGTTTTCCTCAAAGAACTTTTATTTTTTGAACGCTTCATTGTAATATAGGTAGAAGTTTCTTCAAATCAAAAGAAGTTACTTCAAATCAAAAGAAGTTACTTCAAATCAAAAGAAGTTTATAGTTCGACCTCCATATCGTATTTCTTCGTTCTCTCTTCTGGTTTCAACCACAAGTTCTGTAACTGCAACAGGGTGGGTTGTTCGGTAATGGGAGGCAACAAAGCAACTATTTCGGGTAATAGTTCCAATTCCTCTCGCATTTCGTCTGCATTGTTGTTGTTGTTCATTGGAATGGTTTCTTCAACAGCGCCAATAGTTTTGTCGTAAATAAACGCATTCATTTTGACATAATCGATTTCCAGCTTGTTTTCTTGGAGTTGATGTAAATATTCGAAGAAATAGATTATGGACTTTTTGCATAAATAAATCGAATAAACCATGTCGTAATTGCGAATACAACCAATTCGGAAGATATGTAGCAACAAGTTGACGCCGATGATTAACTTGCTAGGGTCGTTTTCGAATTTGCGTTTCGATAACTCTAAATAGAGTTCATGAATGACATGAGAAAACGTGTTTCGATATATGAAGGATGGGGCATTTCTTATCATAAAATCGTTGCGATATACTATTTTATGATACATTAAAAGTATTTGGCCTTTTTGTCCTTTTTGGCCTTTTGGCCTTTTTGTCCTTTTGGCCTTTTGGCCTTTCAGCTTTTTTCTTTTTTCGGTCCTTTAAGAAAATCGTTACAGAAGGAATTATTTAGTCAAAACGTTGTTTTTATTTCGTTTGGTTTCGGGGGTGAATGTCTTTTATAGTAGTATAATAGTTTTAAGGCCTATGTCTACTACAGCACAAAAACCGGAATTGAGAAGTCCATCCAATGAAACACTCATCAATATTTTCAAAAAATCGATTACAGACGATAAACCCGTTATGTTCGATTATTGGGAGGGTTCTTTAGAGAAAAAAGTGTCGATTGGTGTACGTGAAATGGTCGGCGGTGGAGGAGGAAGCAATGGTGGAAAAGAGCGTATCCTGGTTCGCAGCGAAGAGGAATATACCAGTCCTATTTCCAATATCTTTCGTTCAGGTAAGGAGTTTATTATTGTAACAGAGAATTCGATTTATGTAGTCGATGCTGGGATTGAAGTGAAACGGATCCACTAACGAGGAACCTTGCAGGTTCTCAGACGCCACGTTGTGGCGTCCAAGGTTTTGCCCCTTTGGGGCAAAAGCCTACGTGTTACCTCCGCGTGATATCGGAAACGCAACCCCTTTGGGGTTGAATTCCGTAACAACTTACCCACTCATCCCACTGTAACATCTTCTCTCGGAACCTTTCAGGTTCCTGAGTCACTGCTAGAAGGGGTTCGGTCAGCGAAGCGAACCCGCAGGGGCCTTTGGCCCTCACGGCTCAGCCCTTCGGGCTTCGCCCGCTAATTTCCTTCTGTAGAAATAATTTAATAAAATTTCCAATTATTCTGTTAGAAATTTTATAATGGGCGAAGCCCGAAGGGCTGAGCTGTGAGGGCCAACGGCCCCCGCGGGTTCGCTTCGCTGACCGAACTCCTTCTAGCAGAGGCTGGGAGCCCTTGGGCTCCGATAGCGAATGTTACAGTGGGTCAAGCTGTTGTAGTTGTTACGTCCGCCCCTTTAGGGGTGGACGATATCACGCGGAGGTAACACGTAGGCTTTTGCCCCAAAGGGGCAAAACCTTGGACGCCACAACGTGGCGTCTGAGAACCCGCAGGGTTCCTCGTCCTCATAAAAAGTTATTTCCGTTGTTTCTTAGCCATCCCCTGAATTGCATCAACACCCTATTCCTTACATATTCGTCTGTTATGTGTTTCGGATTGAAGCTCTTGTCTTTATATGCCATCTCGAAATTATGGTATGCATTATTCATAATCGCTCTCGAATACGTCGACTCTACATCTTGTCTATTAAACAGTGCATATCCCTTTCTCTGATTGACGCTATTGTGAAAATGAAACAGCAGGTTAATGAGTTGTTCCTTCGTCTGTATAGCTGCCAAATTGATATTCTTCATATAATCCTTGGCATGGTCAGAGCATATTGGGCACGGTAAATTGGTCACGATTCCGTGAATATGTCGCAACAGTTCCTGACCTACTACAGGGAATGCGTCTTCTCTTATTTGAACACTCAGTGTATGTAGGAATATCCATATGTGATGTCCCCATTGCATCCTTCTGCGATTTTCCTCGATATCTGTCGCGCTCTTTTGTTCTTGAGGTGTGGGCGCTCTCAATCTATGGTCCTGAAACTGATTCTGCAATCTCATATCGGGTTTTACATTACGAATATGCATATGCATCACATGTTGTTGTGGTTGATTTACTGTACGCGATTTCTGTGTTGAAAACATATTTACTTTTTGCTGCGTATATATGTTTTAGTAGTATACTATTTGTTTTGCTAAATATTGTGTCATTTTTACCTTTGGCCCTTTGGCCTTTTGGCCCTTTGGCCCTTTGGCCTTTTGGCCTTTTGGCCTTTTGGCCTTTTGGCCCGGGTCGATTTTCTGTAAAGTTTTCTCCCTATGCAATATATAAAGCATCGCCCCGATGGCCTTTACACGTTTTCATGATGACCCTGCCCGTATCAAGAAACAATTAGAAGAGTCTACCTTTACTGCCCAATATCATCTGAACACCCCCGGTCCCGGTGTACGTCTTCCGTTTCAGGACGACGTTAATATTCGGCTGCAAAAATGGGGGGCCAATATGCAGACCGACACCCTCAATCTGGAATCGTCGCTATTCGGCATAGACCGGCCCTTGAATCGCAACAGGAATGATAATGTGGCATATGATTCAGCGCATGTAGATTCCAACACTGTTTCGTTCCCTGTAGAGAAGCCGTTTGTAGAGGAATCGCGGGCTACCCATCCTGCATGGATGTATCGCGATTATAGTGAAAATAGGTGGTCCTATCCACAGGTGAATCCGCAGAATTTGGCGACGATTGAGAAGCCGTTTCCTTACGATACACAAACGCGCATCCTCTCTAGGGATTATCACAAGGGTGTGACAGATTTAGAGAATGCCACTAAACGATTGCCGCCTTTTGACCCGCGAAACATTTTTCCTTTGGCAGGCGTGGGACATTCCTAATTTCTGTGTCTCTTGGAATTGACTTGTTTAAAGATTCCTTTTTCTTGGGAATCTACTTAAAGATTCCTTTTTCTTGGGAATCTACTTAAAGATTCCTTTTTCTTGGGAATCTACTTAAAGATTCCTTTTTCTCTTGTGAATTGACTTGTTTAAATGTCGGCGTCTTTTGCTTGATTTTCTCTTTTTTTGGCTCTTTTTCTTGTAACCACCTTGCTGTATTCTTCTAGTTGTTGCCGTTGTTCTATGTGTACGAGCAGTATTAGGAACTTCTCTTAGCAATGGGTCAAAATTCGCTCCATTATAAACATGAATACCGGCATAATTTCTGATGTTTTCTCTTTCTAACACAGGTCGCGGTGGAACATTCGGATTTGCATTTTGATGGGGATTATGTAGAGTATAATTGCTTCTGCTTCCGATCGTCATTCTATTCGTTATAATAATGTTATATATTTTATCCAAAAAATAACATTATTCACTTTTCTAAGGAGCAATTCGGCGACGCCCATGTCTTACATGCATAAGCGGTACATATGCAGAATTGGTATAACCGCCATTACTCAAATCATTGTATGTCTGATTCATCGCCCTTAATTTCCTGAATCGTACATAATCCGAAGAATCATGGACAAACCGCGGATTGCACGAACCGCCCTCAATACCTGTTCCATCGCATTGATTACTCGCCGGCTGTAACGAATCACGAATATAGCATCCAGGACGATAACGACCAATCTGATTGGGCCCTCCACAAACGTATTGCCATCTTGCTAAAAAGTCGCCGCTATTATCCACTGCTCGGAAAGGCGTAGTAACCCGGCCATACAATCTGCCTTCTTTTCCTACAGCAATGCCTACAGCACCTACGCCGTTCCATGATTTGGTCAATACTTTACGATATGTAGCGTCCTCACATGTCTTGTAACTATCTGTGACCTGTACTGGTGAATGCCCATTGTAGGGTCCGCCTCCTAAATTAGGACCGCCAAATGATGTATATGTAAAATCCATATTTATATTGGTTTATATATTGTTGGAATATTTATTTTTTATTGTCGTAGAAATTGTTCGACAAAAAATCCTGCCTATTGTAAATAAGAAAATGTTTCGACAAAGACTGCCTGAAAAACCATTTTTGAACGCTACCAAACCGAATCCGACATTCGCTACAGGAGGTAATGCAAGGGAAGAAGACGATGAGGAAGAAGAAGACGATGATGAAGAAGAAGACGATGAGGAAGAGGAAGAAGAGGAAGAAGACGATGAGAATAATGAAAACAACATCGAAACACCCTGTAACAAAACTACAGGAGGGTTGTCTGCTGCTTCTGCTGCTGCTTCTTCATATAATTTCGATTCGCCTAACGGCTTCGATTCGCCTAACGGCTTAAATAAAGAATCGACCGGAATGTCCTCTTTAGACAAGTTGACCATGGAACTGCTTCTTCCGAAAAACGTATACAACAAATATTTGTCGAAATCGGACCCCGAAAGGTTCAATGAAAGACAGGAATTTGCATATCAGGTAAAGCGCCATCGTCACAACATTATGCGTACATTGGAGCAATGTCTGGAGAAGGTATGTGCAGGACCGTTACAGGAGGATGCGCCGAGTTATTTGTCGGGTGGTGGTTTAGCAGTGAATCCGGATACGATGGCGTGTTTTGAACAATTGTGCAAGATTGTGGTTCACGATATTGAACTGCAAAATGCGCCGCAGGGGGAGAAGGAGATGTTTTCCGAATGCGATATTTCGCGCTATAGTCTGGATAATTTTCAATGGCGACAACACGGGTTGCGTTTACAGAAACGGTGAATAGAAAAATATATAATATATATATATAATATATAATGAGGTCAAAACGTAAAGTAGCAAAAAAGAAAAATAAAAAAATGAGTACTCGCATTAAGAAAAAAATGAGTAATCGCATTAAGAAAAAAATTGGCGGAACTCAACAATGTGAAAATTGTATAAATTTAGAAATACAACCTGTGAGAGAAGCATATCAACCGAACGTATTTATGTGCAGGCATAATCTATGTAAAGAATGCATTCTATTTACTATTCTAAATACACAATATTTAAATTATTTAGAATGTCCTTTATGTAGAACTTATAAAAACGAAGATGAAATGTATAAATTTATTTTAAATGAATTGTCATCAGTCGATAGGTCACTTTTACCTTTTTATAGAATAATTGGAAATGGTAATAATTCTATTAAATTAATTTTTCTTATTGAGTTAAACAGAAGAGATAGAGAAATACAAAATAATCGAAATCCTTTTGCACATGATGGTAATTATCAATTACGGGAATTAAAAAATTTTATGTTTTATATGTTTATTATATTTTTAATCTCTATTTTTCCATTTACAATTGTTATTTATGAAAATACTATTAAAACAGTTAATAATTTAACAGAATTTATTGATATTTGTTTACAAATATTGAATGAATTATTAAGGATTGAAATAAATGGCGGTGGTCAAGAAACATTGACGGAAAAAAGTTATACTCTTGAAAATAATCCGACTGAAGAAAAAACAGAGCAAGAAATGGAAAAAATAATACAACCAACAAGGGAGCAATTTATCTTATCAACTATTGAAATAAATAATTTAAAAATTACATATACAAAATTAAATGAATTATATGAACTTTTTATTTCAATAGTTGATAATAATGGTTCATTGAATCAATTTCTTCAATCTGAAAAAATAGATGTTGATGGTTTGATTGTTGAATTACAGAATTTAGCGAAAAAACACAAAAACTTTTTGACTATTTGAAAGTATAAAACAGTAATTTTAGGTCAAAGATAATGAGAAAAAATATTTTAATAATTATTTCTTGTCCAAATCATAATATGGATTATCACGTATTTTCATACCGCAATACGGTTGGAATCCGTCTTTTCCATAATCTTTGGGTTGATGAATCCCTGCTT